>FLNY01003198.1_pt1 | contig 11234 bp, 8 predicted proteins | sample 1140381 | NCBI WGS metagenome assembly FLNY01 (sample SAMEA3878172, study PRJEB12797) | bioreactor metagenome | biome: Moose rumen | place: Sweden | collected 2011-10
GGTGCGCCAGCACGACCAGCAGGAACTGCCCACAGACAACATCTGGCTAACCGACCGCACCTTGCGCGACGCCAAGGCTCCGCTCTATGAGAACCGCATCCACTTCGTCGGGGATGTCAAGGGTGAGGGCGATACCTACCTGCTCACCTTCGAGCCGATGCCCGACGTGGAACTGGCCGTTGAACAATATCTCGACCTGCCCAATGAGGACAGCGTTGTCACCACCCCGCTCACCGGACTGACCGTCCGCTTCAACAAGCCCATCGACCCGATGACCTTCACACCTGAGGACGTGAAGTTGTGCCATCAAGGCGTGCCCCTCGACATCAGCAACATGCCCATCACCCGCCTCAGCGACACCGACTATCGCTTTGGCCTGCAGGGACTGACCATGCAGACGGGCTACTACGTGCTCACCGTGCAGACCGTAGGTGTCACCGACAATGAGGGCTTCAACGGCTACCTCGGCAAGCAAGCCACCTGGATTCAGCTGATCACTGACACCGAGGGCCTCACCCCGCCGAAGACGTTCGAGGAACTGACCCGCGGCCGCTCGGCCAAGCACTACGACTTGCATGGACGGAGCATCGTGCCGACGAAAAAAGGACTTCATATCGTTGAAGGCGAAAAGAAGGTGGTGAAATAATTATTTTCATTTCGTACACCCCCGATGTACGAGTTGTACATCGGGGGTGTACGTTTAGTACATCGGCGATGTACGAAATTCAGGGAAATGACATGCAGCAGCTTGGCACGCTTTTTGCATGTCATAGAGAAACATTAGCATTATGGAAGAAAAGAATATCAATATTGAAGACGTGGATGTGAAGACTGACGAAATGGCAGTCGGAGAACCTTCAGACGAAATGGCAGACACTGCCGAAACGGAAAAGGACCCGCTGGAGGCTGCCCAAGAGGAGATTGCCGAACTGAAGGATAAATATCTGCGACAGGTGGCCGAGTTCGACAACTATCGCAAGCGTACGCTGAAGGAGCGCGCCGAACTCATCCTGAACGGCGGTGAGAAGACCATCACAGCCCTCTTACCCGTGCTCGACGATATGGAGCGAGCAATAGAGAACGGAAAGAAAACGGACGACCCGCAGGTGCTCCGTGAGGGTATGGAACTTATCTATCAGAAGCTCATGAAGGTGCTTGAGGCGCAGGGCGTCAGTCGCATTGATACCACCGGCGCAGATTTTGACACCGAACTTCACGAGGCCGTTGCCCTTGTTCCCGGTATGGGCGACGACAAGAAGGGCAAGGTAATTGACTGCATGGCCACCGGCTATAAACTGAACGACAAAGTGATACGCTACGCGAAAGTGGCAGTGGGACAATAACAAATGGCACAGAAACGCGATTACTACGAGGTACTTGGCGTCGACAAGACGGCCTCTGAAGAAGAAATCAAGAAGGCATACCGCAAGATTGCTATCAAATATCACCCTGACCGCAATCCGGGTGACAAGGAAGCTGAGGACAAGTTCAAAGAAGCGGCCGAGGCCTACAACGTGCTACACGACCCGCAGAAGCGCCAGCAATATGACCAGTTCGGATTCGACGGCCCCATGGGCTCTGGTGGATTCGAGGGCTTCGGTGGTGCATCTATGGATTTGAACGACATCTTTAACATGTTTGGCGATGTCTTTGGTGGACGTGGCTTCTCTGGTTTCGGTGGATTTGGCAGCCGTGGTGGACAGCGCACGCAGCAGCACCGAGGCAATGATCTTCGCTTGAAAGTGAAACTCTCGCTGAAGGAAATCAACGAAGGAGTAACTAAGAAATTCAAGGTTCGCAAGGATATTACATGCCAGCACTGTCATGGGACAGGAGCCGAAAGCGGCAGCGGCACCGAGACGTGTCCGACCTGTCATGGCCAGGGCTATGTCGTGCGCACCCAGCAAAGCCTCTTCGGTATGATGCAGACTCAGTCTGTCTGTCCTACCTGTCACGGTGAAGGTCAGGTCATCAAGAACAAATGCCACGAATGTGGCGGCAAAGGCGTCACCAAAGGTGAGGAGGTCGTCGAGATTAATATACCTGCCGGTGTGGCCGAAGGCATGGTCGTCAACGTGCCCGGCAAGGGCAACGCCGGTCAGCACAACGGTATCCCCGGTGATATTCAGGTTTTCATTGAGGAAGAGGAGAACGAGACATTTATTCGCGATGGTAATGATTTGATATACAATCTCTTGCTTGATTTTCCTACAGCTGCACTTGGAGGTGAGGTCGATATCCCGACCATTGATGGCAAGACACTTAAAGTAAAGATAGACAACGGCACGCAACCAGGCAAGACAATGCGTTTACGCGATAAAGGATTGCCAGTCGTTCAGGGTTACGGATCAGGTCGTGGCGACTTGGTGGTTAACATAAGTGTCTATGTCCCTAAAACTCTTTCGCGTGAGGAGCGCAATGCCCTTGAGGAATTCCGTGACAGCGACAATTTCAAGGGAGACCGCCAGACAAAGGATAGTATTTTCCAGCGTTTCAAGAACTACTTCTCATGATATGACGTATCAGGAGACATGTAACTATTTGTATCAGCAGACGCCCAGCTTTGAAAAGACGGGGAGGACAGGATTCAACGAGGGACTGGCCAACACGTTTGTGCTTGACGAGTACACAGGGCATCCTCACCGACAGTTTCGTTCCGTTCACATCGCCGGTACTAATGGCAAAGGCTCCGTCTCTCATACGCTGGCCTCGCATTTTCAGCGTGCTGGCTATCGTGTGGGGTTATACACATCGCCTCACCTCGTAGACTTTCGTGAGCGCATCCGAGTCAATGGCGACATGATTCCAGAGGAATATGTAGTCAGTTTTGTCGACGATTTCATTAAATGGAATCAGAACGAGGCTCACCTGAACCCTTCATTCTTCGAGTTGACTACAGCCTTGGCTTTTCGCTATTTTGCCGATATGCATGTTGACATCGCTGTCATAGAAGTCGGACTCGGCGGGCGTCTTGATTGTACGAATATCATTACGCCGGTCCTTTCTGTAATTACGAATATTTCATTTGATCATACCGACATGCTAGGCAACACTTTAGCAATGATTGCCCGTGAGAAGGCAGGTATCATTAAGCCTCGCGTTCCGGTAGTCATAGGCGAGGATTCTGCTGAAACTCGTCCCGTCTTCCTCCAAGTTGCGAAAGATGCCGATGCTCCGATCGTGTTAGCCTCGGACAAGCCGATTGTCTGTACGGCCACACCCTTGAAAGATGGTGGTATGAACTATCTTACAACCGACGGCGTTACTTTTGACGGCGAATTGGGAGGCCTGTATCAAGTTCACAACACCAATACAGTGCTCCATGCCTTGCGACAACTGCAGCAAATGGGGATAATCGAACACATCGACTATGATGCATTCCGGAACGTCACGGAATCAACAGGCCTGATGGGACGCTGGCAGAAACTGCAGGAGCATCCTGTCGTCGTCTGTGATACAGGACATAACGTCGGTGGCTGGCAGTATCTGAGCCGTCAGCTAGAAGCTGTTCGTTGCCGTGAGATGCACATCGTTTTCGGAATGGTCAGTGACAAGGACGCAGCTACAGTCATCAGTATGCTGCCTAAGACAGCACATTTTTATTTCACCAAAGCCCAGACGAAACGGGCTATACCTGAGAACGAGCTATTGCAGATTGCACAAACCAAGGGACTCTCCGGACAAGCCTATTCAACTGTGTATGAGGCCTATCAAGCCGCCATGCAACAGGCTGCGGATGACGATTTCGTGTTTGTCGGAGGGAGCACCTATGTCGTGTCCGACCTGTTAAGAAGCATCATTTAGTTGTTTTTAACAACATTTTTTGCCGATATGTTTGCACATGTCGGCTTTTTTTTGTTACTTTGCAACAAGATAACGTAACTTAAAACTTTATAAGTATGACGAATACAGAAAATGCGAATCTGTGTGGTCTGAAGCGTGAGAACTTTCAGACCACGATTAATGGCAAAAAGACCGATCTTTACATTCTGCGCAACCGCAAAGGTTACGAAGTTGCCATCACCAACTACGGCGGCGCCATTTGCGCCATCATGGTGCCAGACAAGAACGGAAAAGTAGCTAACGTTATTCAGGGACACGACAACATTCAGTCGGTCATCAATTCCCCAGAGCCCTTTCTCTCAACACTTATCGGCCGATATGGCAACCGCATTGCGAAGGGACAGTTCACACTCAACGGCAAGGACTACCAGCTGGCCATCAACAATGGCCCCAACGCCCTGCACGGAGGTCCCACCGGCTTCCACGCCCGCGTGTGGGAGGCCCGCCAGATGGGGCCGCGCTCGCTGGCCCTGCACCGCATCTCGTCGTATGGTGAGGAAGGCTTCACTGGCGAGGTCGACGTCACGGTGGAGTTTACCTGGAGCGACGATAATGAGCTGATCATCGAGTACATGGCCTCGACCAATAAGAAGACCATCGTCAACTTGACGCACCACGGCTTCTTCTCGCTGGCTGGTACCGCCAACCCGACGCCAACCATCGACGACCTCGTCTGCGAAATTAATGCCGACTTCTACATTCCCATTGATGAGACTTCGATTCCTACGGGAGAGATCCGTAAGGTGGAGGGCACGCCCTTTGACTTCCGCACGCCGAAGGCCGTTGGCCGTGATATCGACGCTGACGACGAGCAGATCAAGAACGGCGCCGGCTACGACCACTGTTTCGTTCTAAACAAGCGTGAAGAGGGCGAGCTGAGTTTTGCCGCCCGCATCAGCGAGCCCAACAGCGGCCGCACGATGGAGGTCTACACCACCGAGCCCGGCGTTCAGGTCTACTCAGACAACTGGGCCGATGGCTATGCAGGTGCCAATGGTGCGACGTTCGGCCGCCGCTCGGCCATCTGCTTCGAGTGCCAGCACTTCCCCGACAGTCCTAATCGTCCTTATTTCCCCAGCGTCGTGCTCAACCCGCACCACCGCTACAAGCAGAAGACCATCTATAAGTTTGGACTTATCTAAACATATCACTAAATAGTAATATTTTATAAAAACAACAACAATGAGTCAAGAAAAAAGCAATGGCAAACTGATTGCCATTATCACAATGTGTTTCATCTTCGCGATGATCTCGTTTGTAACCAACATGGGTGCTCCCTTCGGCAACATCTGGGGGTTCACCTATCCGTTTGCCAAGGCATGGGGTAATGCCATGAACTTCATCGCCTATCTCTTTATGGGTATTCCCGCTGGTAAGATGCTTATCAAGTATGGTTACAAGAAGACCGCCCTCACCGCGCTTGTCGTAGGTATTGTAGGTCTGGCTTTCCAGTATCTCTCGAGCATCACGGGCGAGGGCACGAAGGTGTTTACCTATCAGGGCATTCCTGTGGCCCTCAACCTCATCATCTATCTGCTCGGTGCCTTCATCTGCGGCTTCTGCGTCTGCATGCTGAACACCGTGGTGAACCCCATGCTCAACCTGCTCGGTGGTGGCGGCAACAAGGGCAACCAGCTCATTCAGGTCGGCGGCACGCTGAACTCGCTGACCGCTACGCTGACCCCGCTGCTGGCCGGTATCCTCGTTGGCACCGTGACGGCTGAAACGAGCATGAGCGACGTGTCGCCCCTGCTGTTCATCGGTATGGCCGTTTTCGCCATTTCGTTCATTATCATCAGCCGCGTCACCATTCCTGAACCTACCCTCGGCAAGGTGCAGCCCGTCTATGAGCACAGCCCGCTGGCCTTCCGCCACACGCTGCTCGGCGTTATTGCCATCTTCTTCTATGTAGGTATTGAGATTGGCATCCCCATGGAGCTAAACTTCTACATTGTGAACCTCGGTTTTGAGGGCTCTGCAGCCGTCGGCGGCACCTTGGCAGCCAGCTATTGGATTATGATGCTTGTAGGCCGCGCTTCGTCGAGCGCCATCAGCGGCAAGGTGTCAACCAAGATGCAGATGACCGTCGTCTCGTCGGTGGCCATTCTGCTGCTGCTCATCGCCATTTTCCTGCCTGAGAGCGTCAGCTTCACCGTCAGCGGTCACGACGTGCCCATGAAGGCCATCTTCATCGCCGCCTGCGGTCTCTGCACATCGGTAATGTGGGGTGGTATTTTCAACCTCTCTGTCGAAGGTTTGGGCAAGTACACCGAGGCTGCCTCTGGCATCTTCATGACGATGGTTGTCGGTGGTGGTATCATGCCGCTCATTCAGGAGGCTATGGCTAACTCGAGCATTGGCATTATCGGCAGCTACTGGCTTGTCATCGCCATGTTGGCCTACATCCTGTTCTATGCCGTTGTCGGTTGCAAGAACGTGAACAAGGACATCAAAGTGGATTAATTATTAACCTTCTAAACAATAAAATTATGGACATTGAATTCGTAAGAAGCAGATTTATCAAACATTTCGACGGTAAGACAGGAAGTGTATATGCATCGCCGGGTCGTATAAACCTGATTGGTGAGCACACCGATTATAACGGAGGATTCGTGTTTCCAGGAGCAGTGGACAAGGGCATCATGGCTGAGATGCGCGCCAATGGCACTGAGGACACTGTGATGGCCTACGCTATCGACCTGAAGGATCGCGTGGACTTCCACCTCAACGACCCTGCAGGCCCCCGCGCCTCTTGGGCCCGCTACATTTACGGCATTGCCAAGGAGTTCCAAAAGCTGGGCGTCCCCGTGAGGGGCTTCAACATCGCCTTCGCAGGTGATGTGCCACTCGGTGCCGGTATGTCATCGTCGGCTGCCATGGAGAGCTGCTTCGCCTGCGGCCTGAACGACATCTTCGGTGAGAACAAGGTTTCGAAGTGGGACATCGTGCTCGCCGGACAGGCTACGGAACACAACTACTGCGGTGTGAACTGTGGCATCATGGATCAGTTCGCCTCGGTCTTCGGCAAGGCTGGCTGTCTGATGCGCCTCGACTGCCGCAGCCGCGAGTTTGAATACTTCCCCTTCAAGCCCGAGGGCTACAAGCTCGTCCTGCTCAACAGCAAGGTAAAGCACGAACTGGCTGGTTCGCCCTACAACGACCGCCGCAACTCGTGCGAGAACGTGGTGAAGCACATCGCCGCCAAGCATCCGGAAGGCAAGTTCGAGACCCTGCGTGACTGCACCTGGGAGCAGCTTGAGGAGGTGCGTGCCGAGGTCGGCGAGGAAGACTACACCCGCGCTCACTTCGTGCTCGGCGAGAAGGACCGCGTGCTGGCTGTCTGCGACGCTCTGCTGGCTGGTGACTACGAGACTGTCGGACAGAAGATGTACGAGACCCACTACGGTCTGTCAAAGGAGTATGAGGTCAGCTGTGAGGAGCTTGACTTTCTGAACGACTTGGCCAAGGAGAACGGTGTCACCGGTTCGCGCATCATGGGCGGTGGCTTCGGCGGCTGCACCATCAACCTGGTCAAGGACGAGCTCTACGACAAGTTCATCGCCGATGCCAAGGAGAAGTTCACCGTTAAGTACGGCCATGCTCCTGAGGTCATCGACGTCGTCATCGGTGACGGCTCACGCAAACTCTGCTAATACAAGCCCCCTGAGTCAGGGGGTTGGGGATCTGAACAAGCTCAGATGCCCAACTCCCTGAACTTTTTTGTTATATCTACATCCATCACAGATTCACAAAATGTTCGAAATTGACCGATCATATATCGACCGTCCCAATCTGGAGTCGCTTCAGGGCCACATCTGGGATATCCGCAGCGACTATAAGGACGACCCCACGCTGCCCCGCATAGAGAACTACGGCATCAGCGAGGAAGAGTTTGAAACCTACCTTGACCGTAAGCAGAACTTTGAAGACTTCAAGGATGACTGGCGCCGTCGGCAGCTACTCATCTACGGCGTGCTGTTTTGCATACCCCTCGTTTACTGGAGCCTTGTTCACAGAGGTGAATATCTGGGTGGCTACATCAATGGATTCTTGCTCTGCATGATTGCGTTCATTGGCTATTCCATAGTCAAGGCTATACGTGCCCGTCAGTTCCAAAACAATCCCTGCGAGACCTTCATCAAGGCCCTTCTCTCGTGGGAGCAGTACCACGGGAAATAAAGATGCATCGGTATTCCCTCCTTCTTTTCCTGATGTTGTTGGGGCTGACAACCAATGCTCAGTCTTCGACAGACTCAGTGCGTTCAGAACTCAATTACTATCTGGAACGCCATAACGTGCGCGACGAGGGCTTCGATATGGTTGCACGTTATGCCGAGGAGGGAGATTCCACGTTGACAGCTTATCGCTCGCAAGGCCCCCACCTTCTGACCAACTACGTTCGTCCTCGTCGCGGCAAGAGTATTGTCGTTGATCCCTACGGACGCCCTATTCTGGCGACGTTTAATGCCGACACGCTTGTCTGCGGCATACGCATCGACACACTTGGCACCTATGCAGGCATGTTCAATCAGTTCAAGGAGGCCTGCGGTCATGGTTCCTTCCGTTCGACCAAGGGCAGCTACTATGAGGGCGAATGGCTCCACGACCAGCGCGAGCAGTTCGGCTTCGAGGTAGCCTCTGATTATCTGAAGGCCGGGCAGTGGCATCAGGATCGTTTTCTGGGTGAGCGGATGCTTCATACCACCGAGCGCATCTACGGCATTGACATCTCGCGATATCAGCACGAGCAAGGTCGGAAGAAATACAGTATCAACTGGCGCAACCTGCGCATAACCCGGCTTAGTCGACGCATAGCGGGTGAGCAACTTATTGATGGGCAGACCGATTATCCCGTTTCTTTCGTTTACATCAAGTCGACCGAAGGTATTTCTATTGTCAATCAATACTTTGCGGCTGATTATCAGGCGGCCCACAAACAGCAGATACCCGTCGGTGCCTATCACTTCTTTTCTACCCGTCAGACACCACGTGAGCAGGCGGCCCACTTCCTCCTGAACACGCGATTCCGGCGTGGCGACCTTCCTCCCATGCTTGACATTGAACCCTCTGATGCGCTGATTAATGCCATGGGGGGGCCAGAAGCCCTGTTCGAATCCATTCGTGTTTGGCTTGACATTGTGGAGCGAGCCACCCACGTGCGTCCCATTCTCTACGTCAACCAGCGTTTTGTCAATAAGTTCCTTGACCTCGCCCCAGATCTCAAGAGCGGCTATCATTTTTGGATAGCCCGTTATGGTGAGTATAAGCCGGATCTCCACCTTGCACTCTGGCAGCTCAGCCCAGAGGGGCGCGTCAGTGGCATTCAGGGTGATGTCGACATCAATGTCTTCAATGGCTATCAAGGTCAGTGGGATTCTTTTCTTCACGACGACTGCATACCCTGACGTGTGTATTTCCAGCCGAAGATTTGCCGATTTAGAGTCAGCCCTTCCTATCCTTAAAGAAGGGAGGAACAGCTTCTCAATGTTCTGTTAAAACTCGACTATGACCTTGCCGTTGATTTGCCGGCCGGTGAGATAGTTGGGCACGGCCCACTGTCGGTTAGTGACATCGGTCACCCAATAGTAAGAATTGACATTCGAGATGCCAAACAAGTTGAGACAGTCGAGACCGAGCCAGACGCGATGAATCGTAAATGATGAGCGTTGCGGATTCTGATAGGCGAGGTAGCTCATTCCGATGTCGGCTCGCTTGTAGGCAGGGGCACGGAAACTCTGGGCTTCGATGCCTCGGTGAGGCGCACCGAAGGGCAGACCGTCGGCATAAGCCAGTCGTAATGTCATTTTCCATCGCTCGGTGCCTGGGAAATAGTCTGTGAAGTGTAGGTTCAGGGCGTATCGCTGATCGGTGGGCAGCGGCACCCACTGTCCCTGGTACTTCTGCTGGGTGCGCATCAGGGAGAAGGATATCCATGAGTCGGTGCCGGGCACGAATTCGCCATAGAGTTTCATGTCGAGGCCGACGGCATAGCCAGAAGTGAGATTCACGCCATAATAGGTCACTTTCACGTTCTGCACGTTATAGGGTATCAGGTTTGACAGTGCTTTATAGTAAGCCTCTGCCGTGAACTTATAGGGGCGTTGGCCCATGCGGAACCTGTAGTCCATCGCCGCGATTAACTGAATCGACTGCTGGCTCTTGATGTTGCGGTTGAGCGTGGCGACAGTGATGCCGGCAAGTGTGGTCGTGTCGCGCAGTTCCTTGTAAAATGGGGCTTGATAATAGAGGCCGGTTGCCAGACGGTAAGTAAGGTTCTGATTGAAGCCGGGAACGACGGCGAGCGAAATACGCGGCGACAAGATGGTTTCCTTGTTGTACGACCAGTTGGCGAATCGGACACCGTAGTTCAGCGTATAGAACGATTCGCCACGCTGCCACCGATAGGTGTCCTGGATATATCCCTCTAATCGTCTGGAAGACATCTTGTTGTTCGATGAGAGGGTGTAGATGAGGTCAAGGCGCTGACCGTTATGGGGAACAGAGTAGCCGCTGGAGTCACGCATCTCGTATTCACGGCTCTGTTCTTTAATGTCCTCCCACTTCATGGTAATGGCTGCTTCGATGTCATGTTTGCGCAGGCGTCGGTTCAGCATCAGCTTGAGACTCTGCACATTGGCTGTCAGGTAGTTGCGGGCGTGCTCCATGTAGGTTCCCACGCCGAGCTGCTCTGCACTTTGAGTGTCGTCGAGCCAGTATTGTCCCTGAATGTCGTAGGCTTCCTGCTCCTTGGTATGGAAAGCCGACCAAAGCAGCTTCACGTGGGTGGAGTCTCCGATATGGCGCGTGATGGAGGCCGTGCCGAATAGGGTGCGGAAAATGTCTTTCTCTTGTCCATCGAAGTAGACACGGAAAGACTTGACATCCTCCATTGTGCCGAAACTAGTCTCGCGGTCTTTTGGGCGGAAGTTGTAGTGATTTTCGGAGATGTTTCCCAGCAGGTCAATCGTCCAACGACGATTGGGCTCAAAGGTTATATACGTCTGATAGTCAAGAAAATTAGGCTTGTATTCTCCTGTTGTTTCGAGCGATCCGAGCAGATAGCGGTTCGTCTTGTATCTCAACCCGTGGCTCATTGAAAACTTTTTTGAGTTCATGCCGACATAGGCGCTGGCACCGAGCAGTGAGGCCATAGCGGTTGCCTCCAGTTTTTGGGGTCGTTTGTAAGTGATGTCGAGTGCCGATGACATCTTGTCACCATACTTTGCTTCGAAACCGCCAGACGAGAACCCCACGCGCTCAACCATGTCGGGATTGATGACCGAAAGGCCCTCCTGTTGTCCGCTTCGGATAAGGAGTGGTCGATATACTTCCACATTATTTATATATACGGAGTTCTCGTCGAACGAACCGCCACGCACATTGTATTGGCT
>FLNY01003200.1_pt1 | contig 11225 bp, 4 predicted proteins | sample 1140381 | NCBI WGS metagenome assembly FLNY01 (sample SAMEA3878172, study PRJEB12797) | bioreactor metagenome | biome: Moose rumen | place: Sweden | collected 2011-10
GACGGCGACGGCACGCCCGACATACCCATCCTGCCCGACGCCGACGGCAACTGGCCCGACACGCCGACGGAGCCCTCAGGCCTGGCCACCGCCACCTACGGCATCCCCACCCTCACCGACAAGGACGAGCGCCGCACCTTCGGACTCAGCGTCGACCTGTCATGGGGCCGCGGCTTCGTCTTCGACGACATCCCCCTGTGACAAAGAGCCTCGCCATAACGGAATAACGGAATAACGGAATAACGGAATAACGAAATAACGAAATAACGAAACAACAAAACAACCATTATTAATAATTCTAACTCGTTTAAAAAAAATGAAAAGTATCAAGACACTCGCCTTCGCCACAGCCTTGCTGCTGGCTGGCACGGCAGGCTTCACCGCCTGCTCATCGGACAACGAGGACGTGCTGAATCCCAACGTCATCATCAACGAAGACGGATCAAAGAGCGTCAAGTCTGAGTTCGTGGTATCCATCCCCCGCTCGGTGGTAAGCCGTATGTCGGCAGGCACTACGCAGGCCGGTAATACCGTAGCACAGTTCCGCGGTATCGACAACATCAAGCTGGTGCCCTTTAGGGTTGAGCCTACCGCATCCACTGAGAAATCGTCGTCGGTGATCGAGCTCTCTTACATCAACGCACTTCAGCAGGCCGGTTCGCTCAACTACAAAGTCTATGCAGACCAGATCGTGCCCGTTGAGACCAGCCACTTCATGTTCTACGGCAAGGCCGTCGACAATAATGCTGAGGAACCTATCACCACCCAGGCTGACAAGTTCAAGTTCGGTACGCTCAACGTGGCCGGTCTTGATGAGTTCACCACGCCCGGCGCCGTGGAGTTCGGTCTTGAGCGCATCAACGCCAACAAGGAAGCCATCGCCAATGATGCCATCGGGCAGGCCCTCCTCGAGGTGCTCAACAGCGTGGCTGCCGCCGAAGGCTGGAAAGATGCCACCAACGACAACCTGAAAGAGCTCTACGAAGGTTTCACCAAGCTGAAAGTCTGCGGCTCTGACTATGTTGCCGTGGTGCTGAGCGACCTCTACTTCTCGGCTGCCCATGTTGACATGGACGACCCCGACTATGCCGTGTCGCTGGCTCTGCGCGCAGCCATCGAGGCTGCCGGCACACCGAAGAGCAAGGAGCCCATGGCACTGAATGACAATCTGAAAGGCTTCCCTGGCAATCTTGGCCTGCCCGCAGGTGCTGCCCGCATCAAGTGGGATGGCGGTAAGTTCGTCGATGCAACCGTCGCTGAGTATGGCGAGAACCAGGCCAAGCTCACAGACTATGCCTATCCCGCAGCCCTTTGGTATTATGTCAGCACGCCCATCAAGGCCTCTGACGATATTGAGTCGCTAGAGTACGACTCTGAGTCAAGATGGAACGAAGTCATCAGCGACGTCTACGGTGCTGCCGACGACAAGGTGACCGACAAGACTCAGTCCGTTGCCATGGTCTATCCCGCACAGTATGCCGTTGGTCGCCTGGAGCTCACTGTCAAGCTGGGTGAGGACGGTATGGATAAGTTCTACGACAGCAAGGGCCTGGAGATGGACGTCACCAAGGGCTTCACCCTCAAGGGCGTGCTCATCGGCGGCCAGTGCGGTGTAAGCTACGACTTCACCACCAAGGGCAACGAGAACCTGACCATCTACGATCCCACGGTTGCTGCAAACACCGTCGTCAAGACCACAGCCACAACCACGGCCAACCACACCCTGGCTCTCGAGACCAAGACCGACCAGGCTGTCAACATCGCTCTTGAGCTGGTGAACAACGGTCCTGCCTTCCATGGCAAGAACGGCGGTGTCATCCCCACCGGTACAACCTTCTACCTGGCTGCCCACCTCGATCCCACGAAGGGTGTCGGCTATGAGCCCGGCACGCTTGACAAGGTCTTCATTCAGGACCACGTGACGAAGGTGACCGTGACCATCAAGAACGGTAAGAAGAAGGAGAATCCCGAAGATCCCGATCCCGAGGATCCCGACGGACCCGGTCCGGCTGAGCCCACCGTGCCCGACCTGAGCAGCCCCAGCATCGAGCTCGGCACCAGCGTCGACCTCAATTGGCAGGATGGACTTATCTTCGGTTCCCACATCTAAGGAATTGGTCAAGACTGAAACATATAATTAAGTAAACAAGGTAAAAGAGTAAAGATTCGAAAAGCCATAAAAAAAACGTTAAGTTATGAACATGACATTTTCAACATATCGGAAGAATTGCCGACAGGCATGTGGAACGACAGGCGCATGCCACACCAACATGCAGTCAGCAAGGTTTTTACCGCTTTGTCTCTTTGCTCTTTTACCTTTCCTATCCGCCTGCACCGAATACGACGACGAGATGCCCAACGAGGAGGAGCTGGCCCTGATGCGCAACGGCGGCAAGACGGCGCAGCTGGCCCTATCCCTTGGCTCCGCCAACCTGCAGACCCGCATGGGCGACGACGCCGTGCAGGCAGATGACAACGACCTGACGAAGTTCCGCGGCATCGAAAGCCTACACCTCATCCCCTTTGTCAGCAATGCTTCTGGCGCGGACCCCGTCACTGCCGCCCTTGAAAAAAGAGGTACAGAACTGATTGAGCTGCGCAGCATCGCCGCAGGCACAGCCCAGCTCAACAACCAAGCCAACAACTACAACACCTACAGACAGAAAGTCAGCATGCCCTACGGCGTCAACGCTTTCCTCTGCTACGGCAAGGCTCCGTCCTCCGACCCGAAGGTCTACGGAGCTATCACCGAAAACAACATCATGGCGAAGAAACCCGCAGACATCTCCTTCTCGCTGCAGCCCATCACAACGGTAGAGACCGTCAAGGCCAGCGACAGCAAGGCGACAAACCTTATAACGTTCCTCAACGGCATCTATACGGCCGGAGACTGGACTAACAATGTCATCCTCAGCTCCGTCAAGGACGATTTCTTCTCTGCCAGCAACACAGCAGGCTCGTCAGCCAATGTGCTGGCGATGACGCTGAACCTCTACGACGCCCTGAAGTTTGCGGAAAGCAACACTGCCGTCAAGCCTGTCACCGACTATATCAAGACGAAAATCAATGTCGAAACCAGAAAATGGAGTGACACCGGCCTCGACGGCTATCCCGCCAACCTCAACCTGCCCGACGGCGCCGCCTACATCAGCTGGAACACTACCAGCAACGAATTCGAGATAGCCACCGACAAGAGCAACTTGTCGGCACTGTCCGTCTACTCCGTCGAGAACCTGGTCTATCCCCCCTCGATCTACTACTTTGCCAACAGCCGCATCATGACCCATGATGAGAAGATGGAGGGCACCGACGACGAAATAGAAACGAAATTGAAGAATATCTTCCAAACAGACCGTACACAATGGGGCACTGAGAGCAACTGGACTTGCGGGCACAGTGCTGTCACCCCCACCGCGACCATCGTGCTCGACCAGCCAAAGAGCACTGGCAGCAGCGATTTCTTCTTCACAGGCGCCAGGGTGGATGCCGGCACCTCCGTCGTCGGCATCGCCAAGTCGCTGCAGTATGCCGTCAGCCGACTCGACTTCACCATCTCGGCCAGCACGTCGACGCTGCAAGATGCCGACGGCACATCCATTGAGGTCACCAGCAATGCCTTCCCCGTCACCGGAATCCTCGTGGCAGGACAGAAGGACGTCGACTGGAAGTTTGAGCCTGTCACGACAGCGGGCGCCCAGGAGCACACCATCTACGACAGCAGCTTCACCGGCCAGTACATGACAACATTACCGCAGACGACGCCCCTGCGCACCCTCGTCCTCGAGACTGCCAAGGACCAGACGGTCTATGTGGCCGTTGAGCTGCAGAACAACAGCGGCCAGGACTTCGTGACCGGCACCAACAAGCGCCTCGTCCCCCAGGGCTGCAAGTTCTACCTCATCGGAAAGCTCACCCTCGTCACCGGTGGCAGCGGCACCAATGACGACCCGTACCAGTATGTCACTGGCTACGATGCCAACGACCCCGCCACGAACCGTGCCTTCCGTCAGGACCACGTGACGAAGGCCGACTTCACCGTCAAAACCCTCGCCAACGCCTACAACGTCATACCCGACTTCTCAGCCGACCAGCTCGAGTTCTCACTCGGCGTGCTCGACTGGAAGATGTCGACACCGACGAGCGTCTCGCTGGAGTAAGATCAGAAAAAAGCAAAAACGATTATGATACACTACAAACGTTATCTATTACCCCTGATACCCCTCCTACTGGGTGCCTGCGTCGAATATGAAGAGGATGCGTCTGCTCATCAGACCGTGCCCCTCATCTTCTACCTGCAAACGGCGGGCAGCCAAGGCGCTACGCGAGCCTATGAGGGAGATGTGCAGGACAAGTCAGCCGAGAAAGCCATCAACAGCATCAGCGTGTGGCTCTTCGACCATGGTAAGGCAGGCGACAATCCTTCTACTGCTGGCCAGCTGCTCGACTATCAAGATGCTTTCTCAGATGCCTCGACCCATAAGGTGACGATGAACGTGCCCAAGTACATCGTCGAACAGGAACACACCGTCGATGTCTATGCCATCGCCAACGCAGAGCAGGCCGGGCTCACACCTGCCGCACTGAAGGCTGTGACCACCATCGACGGGCTGAAAGAACTCACGATGCAAGGCACCAACTTCACCCCAGGCGGCCTGACAAAGCTGGGAGGGACCGACGGTGTGGCCTACCTGCCCATGAGCCGCATCCTGCAAGACTGGCCTGTCGTCGCTGAGGACACCAAGACACTCAGCACCAACCTCGGCGAGGTGGCCATCACCCGGGCCGTCTCGAAAATCCGCTTCGCCTTTGCGCGTACCACCGGCATCGAAGGTATCAAGATTACGGGCATTGAGATTGACGGGGGCCTTATCCCCTCAGCGCAATATATCCTTCCCATCGACTCCATCAGCAACCCGGAGAACTACGCCACAGTGGAAGGCAAGGGGCGCTATATCGGCGACAAGCTGCCAAACATCAACACTACGGTCACCACGCCATACATCACCAACACGTTAGAAATACGTGGCGACGGTGATACCGACTGGAGCACTCAGCTCTTCGCCCCCGCCTACATTAAGGAATATGACAACCCGGAGAACAACACCTGGGCGGCGATGAAGACTGCCACCCCCACCATGACAGCACAGCAGTATGATGACTTTATCAACACGGTCATAGGCACCAACACCTACGACCTGACGACCTATCTGCGTGAGACCGACAAGGTGCTCACCGGCAAAGTCCACTACATGGTGGGCGACGTGCAGAAGGAGGCCACCTTCCAGATGGCCAGCGACCAGGTGAACGACTTCGCCCGCAACCACGAATGGATCGTCTACGCCTACTACAAGGGCGATGAGCTCGTGCTGACGGTCAACGTGATGCCCTGGGACAAGTGGCTGCGTGAAACCAGCTACAAGGACAACGTCAGCGTCAGCCAGCAGCTGACCTGGAACACCGATACCTACAACACCTCAGACTCCGACGCGGCCGATCCTATCGAAATCGACGGTGTGAGCCATCAGGTGCTCGTGCTCAACTACGGTACATCCATCGAGGGAACCTTCTCGTTCGACACCCCCTACGGCGGCACCTGGATGGCCATCCTGGAGCCCATCAACGGCAGCGAGAACGGAAGTATCATCTTCAGCGGGACCGATGCCAGCACCACCCTGCAGGGAACGATCGGCACCAATGCCGTGACCTTCAACATCAAGGCTGCTGCCAACCAGGTCGGCACCAACCAGTATGCGCGTCTGCGCTTCGTCTGCTACTCGCAGGACAACCAGCCCTACAAGGTCTCCGACGAGGTCATCGGCGGCCCCTACGTCATTGCCCAATATGCGAACTGATAAAGTCTATATACGATGAAAAGAATAACAACATATCGTAAGGAAATGTGGAAAGGTCTGATTCCTCTCTGTCTCTTCGCCTCCCTGATCCTCGCATCATGTGCCACCGAGGAGGTCGTCACCGACGTATGGGAGAGCGACTACAGCATCAACCTCAACGCACTGGTAGCCTCCAGCGAGGAAGGCAGCACGCGTGCCGGCGACGCTGACGTGACTAACCCTGGTACTGAGGCCGGCGAGACAGAAATGAACGAGAACAAGCTCGTCACACTCGACTTCTTCTTCTATCAGCTGGGAGCCGATGAGAATGCAGCCGCACTCTATCATCTCTTCTACAAGCCTGGTGTGGAAACCACATGGACCAAGAATCAGGCGGTGACGCGCGAGACCCTGAAAATGCTGGTGGGCGATGCCCTCGCTGCGAATGCGCAATGTAATGTCTACGTGGTGGCCAACTGCTACGAGGGCACTGCTGCCAGTCCTACTGAAAAGTTCACGGGAACGGAGAGTCGCAACACACTTAGAAAGACGCAAATAGTAAGTACATTCAACGAGAACGTGAAGCAAGACTGCTTCGTCATGGAGGGCGAAGCCTTGGCTTCGTTGCAACAGACGGCCGGCGGGCAATATCAGCTGACAGGAAGCATCAGCCTCTACCGCTCGGCTGCCAAGGCGCGTCTGAGCATCATGATCGACCCGGAGGCCAAGGCAAATGGTGTTGACGATGCCAATGGCAACAAGTGGTATCCTTCCACCGAGGGCATGAAGTGTATGCTGGTGAACGGCGTGAAGCAAGGCTACGTCAGCCGCGAGCTCAGCGCCGGCGGTCAGAACTATAGCTTTCTGCCACAGGCCACCGACTACTTCCCCTTGTCGATGACCAACAAGCTGGATGAAATGACCACCTACGGCAGGGAAATGCGTACGGAGAAGACGGATGGCGACGGCAACACGTGGTACAAGCACGACTATCCCTTCTACAGCTACCGAACCGTTGACTGGAAGGAGCAGACCAACCGCGAGGCTTACATGCTGCTCATGGTGCCCTGGACGCGCACGAACGGCCCTACCACCGTCACTGCCAACACCTTCTATCAGGTGCCTATGCCCATCAAGAGCACTGAGCAGGAATATCGGCTGAAGAGCTACCGCTACTATCGCATGGAGGTGGAAGTGGGATCGATGGGCAGCTTCAGCATTGAAGATCCCGTTCTCATCAAGAACAACAGCTATATCGTCGTCGACTGGGGCGTGACCGGAACGGCCTTCACTGCCGACCTCGACCCCGTGAAGTATCTCGCCGTCTATGAGACCAGCATCGTCATGGACGATACCGACACAAAGGAGATACAGTTTGCATCGAGCGACGACATCCAAGTGGTGAACGCCACGGTCACCATGCGGCAGAGAAACCTGAACAGCACCAGCTATCTGCAAGAAAACTGGACTACCTTCACGCTGACCCAACAGACACCAGTCACGGAAGGCGATGTTACTACAACTACGTGGAGTGCCAATAACAGCGGTAACCCCATCACCATCGTCATCAATAACGAGACGGGGGTCATTACCTTCACGCACGAACTGAAGAATGAAATTGCAAGTACTGGTGACTTCACCGAATACGAGATTTCATTCACCGTGGCCCATGGAGGAACTGACGAAATCTACCGCGAGACTATCAATATTACCCAGTACCCGATGCTGCCGGTGAAGAGAGAGTTGAATAGCAACTTTACGAACAACACATGGAATAATTCTGCGAACAACAATCGTTATGGATATGTGTATATTAATAATGCACAAAGTAGCAATATCAATTGGAGTGCTGTAAGAGGTCTCGTTTCAGAAAATAATCATAACCCCAATAGATACATTATTTCCGTATCTGCTCTTTCAAACGGTAACTATTTGCTTGGCGACCCGAGGACATCTTCTATTGATAACAATCTTGGTTTAGGTAATAATAGTTGGAGCTTCGGGCCATCCACTACATCTTTAGCCACTGCCCAAGCTTGGGGCTCTTATTCTACTTACCAGAGCAATTCTTATGTTTCTTATGCAGTATATACATCTTTAAGTGCAACTTATGTAACTAGAACTACTACAACAGTAAATGAGAATGACGGCCCAGGACGTAATAATTGGGGAAGCTACACATCTGAGGAGAATGCCTATGGGCCTGATGCTAACAGCTACTATTATTGGAGAAGTGTAAACAACAACCGGTATACCTACAATAGAGTAAGATATACTATGAGTTCAACAGTTTATACACGAAATTTAACATACTACCATCCGACCGAAAATAGTGAACGTACCGAACGCATGCTGTCGCCAGAGTTCCTTGTAGCTTCATCTTATGGTGTTTGTGGAACTGCATTTTCTTTGAATGAAGCACGACGTCGTTGTGCTGCTTATCAAGAAGACGGCTATCCGGCTGGAAGATGGAGAGTGCCAACCTACGCAGAGGTTGAATATATCATTTCTCTCTCAGCTTGGGGGAAAATACCTGTTTTGTTCAATAATAGCAGCCCATATTGGAGTGCCCATGGATTGATACAAAATAGCAACGGCACAATTGCTTCCGCAACAGGAACCTCGGGTTTCGTCCGCTGCGTCTACGATACATGGTACTGGGGCGAAGAAAAGGTGACTTCCGCACAGAATACCTTTACCTGGGGCGATACTCAGGATGCCGGTTACTGGGACGCTCAATAAAAAAGCAATAAAGACGATGAAACGAATGAGCTATTATAAGACATGGATGCTGGGCCTGCTGGTGATGCTACTGGCGGGCTGCAGCGAGGAGTTGCTGCCCCTGAACGACAGACAACAGCAGGCTGACGGCGACAAGGTGACTGTGAAAGTAGGGCTCGACGTCATGGAGTCGAACATGGTCACACGCGCCATGGACGAGATCAGTGATGCCGACCGCATGGCATTGGCCATCCGCCTCTATGTGTTCGACAGCGACGGCTATCTGGTGGAGACGACCGACAACCTGACGGGCCGCACGAACGACAACTCGCTTGAGACCAGCAAGCGCAACCAGACCAACTTCGAGGTGGAGCTGACCAAATCGACCAAGGAGCGTCGCATCCATTTCGTGGCCGTACGCCTGGCCGAAGGGCAGACCTTCGACGACGTGGTGACCGTGGGCAACCCTTTGGGAACGGAGGCCAGCGTCATCAACAGCATGAGCGTCAGCGGCACCCAGGATGCCTACTGGCAGCGCGTGGTGCTTCCCAATGGCGTCCCTGCCCCTGAAGGCGATGCCGAGTACATCGAGATTCCCGAGCTGCAGCGCGTGCCCCTCATCCGCAACTTCGCCAAGTTCACGATGACCGTGGACCTGAGCAACTTCACGCTGACGGGCTTCGTTGTGATGAACATGCCCGTCAAGGGCTCCGTGGCTCCCTACAACACGTCGACAGGTGCCTTCGAACCTTTCTATGTGGCAGAAGACGAAAAGATATACAACAGCAAAACCTACCCAGAAGTAGACGCTACGGGCTATGATGGCTTCCTCGCCAGCAACGACGTGGAGTATGCCAATTCGGAGGCGAGCGAGCTGGACGACAACGCATTTACCACTGACCCCAAATACATGTACGAGAGTCCGAACGCTTCGGGCAGCCAGCGAGGCAAGACCTACATCCTCCTGAAGGGCGACTACACGGCCAACGGCACGACCTACAACGACCGCTACTACAAGCTGGACGTCATCTACCATAAGGAAGAAGACAACACGACGGAGTTCTACAACATCCTGCGCAACTTCAACTATGCCGTGACGCTGAAGGCCGTCAACTTCGAGGGCTATGCCTCGGCTACCGAAGCGGCCCGCCACCCGGCCTCGAACAACATCTCAGCTTCGGTGGAGGCGCAAAACGTGAACAACATCGCCGACTCGCACAACCGCCTCTTCGTCAGCAAGCTATACTTCGCCTATACCAGCGGCGGAGCAAAGCCCGAAGGCACCGACCTGACGACCAACGACTTCCTCTTCAAGTATCGTCATGCCGAGCACAACCAATGGCAAAACTGGAAAGTGGACTATAGTATCCTGGAAGGCAGCGACGACATCTTCAACGGAGACATCACCCTCAACGACGAAACCACTGCTGCAAACTCCTTTGCTACAGTAAACGGTTCGACTGCCGACGGATGGAGCAAGGTCAGCTTCACGCTGAAAGAACCCGGCGACGTGCCGCAGACGGCCACCATCCGCCTCTACACCAAAGACGAGAACGACCTTGGTGGAGGTACATCCGAGACGGCCAACACGCTGAGCCGCGACATCACCATCCTGCTGCACAAGCCCTACGAGATGAAAGTGGAATGCCCGGATCTGGTGCGTGAACAATCAGGCACATCGATGGAAGTAGACTTGCTGCTGCCCGACGGCATCAACGCCGGTCTGTTCCCGCTGACATTCTATCTGGAACCGGTGAAGAAGAGCGTCTATCCCGATGCCGGGAAGGACGTGGAGCTGCCTGTCCACGTAGGCCAGACCATCATCACCGGCCAGACCTACAACTCGTTCCAATACGAGCGACTGGTGACTGCCAACGAATATGCCAGCGCCAAGCTGAAGAACATCGACGGCGTGAACTACCGTGTCATCCCGTGCTACTTCAAAACCAGCATTGACGAGAGCGCCACCACGATCTATGCCTCCAACGAATACTTCAAGACGGCAAACGATGACTTTTCCAACGGAACGACGGTGTTCCAGGTTGGAGCAACTGTCGACATCACGCCGACGGAATACTATGGTGCTGGCAATACATACATCACGTTGACGTTTGAGACGACCGACGCTGCCACCATCACCTACAACGTGACCGAGGGCAGCAGCAGTACGGGCAATCTGACCTACAATGCGACGTCGGCCGGAACCCATACCCTGCAGGTGCCCACACAGACCTTCGGCGGCAGCAGCTACAGCGTCACCCTAACGGGCCATTATGTCGGAGAAACTACTTCGACAACCATCTATGGCAGCTATGACTATGACGAAAACACTAAGATACACCGCCACCTCCTCCACTTGCCGCACCTGGCCTTTGAGACGAATATCGGCTCGCAAGGCTTCGACACCCGCGAGTATATCCGTGTGCGCCGCAACGGAACGGTCAACTGCGGACGTGTGTTCATTGAAGCCAACGGTATCTGGGGCGACCCCGGCGATCGCGAGACGAATGCCTTCTACAATATCGACACCGACCGCAACACTGCTGCCGTGCTCGAAGAATCGACGCTCATCACCTTCACGCAGGAGGGTGATAACAACACGGGCTGGACGGTGAGCATCACGGCCGGTGAGATCACTCAGCTGCAGAAGGTCGACCAGGATGCCGGCATCAC
>FLNY01003929.1_pt1 | contig 11207 bp, 10 predicted proteins | sample 1140381 | NCBI WGS metagenome assembly FLNY01 (sample SAMEA3878172, study PRJEB12797) | bioreactor metagenome | biome: Moose rumen | place: Sweden | collected 2011-10
TTTCTTGGTAGATACGATTATTGAAAAACTGATGTTTTTCAATAATCTATAAAATAACTTTCAAAATGATAGTACCACGATTGTGAGGTTTTTGTGAAATAAAATTAAATTCACAGATTTTTTGAAGTTACTTTATATACTAAGTTTGAATACTGTATTGATAATCTGAGCGCTATCAATATAACCGTTTAATCATTATGCAATTTGGAGGTTAATATGAATCACGAATTAGAAGTAAGGCATATGGCTGAAAAAAATCGTCTGGCAAAATACGCAGGTACAATTGTTGCAGCATTGGTTTTTATTTTTACTGCATTGGCCTGCTTGGGGCAGGGGACAAATACGCTATTTGTAGTTAGGATGGCTATAGCCGTGATTGATATTATCGCGCTTCAGGTTATGGCCAAAATAATGGGTGACAAATATGAGTATAAATTTGTCATTACGTTATCTATGGCAACTTTATTTGTTCTAACAGTATTCTATCCATCTGATAAGCATCTGTATCCATTGATGTATTTTATCATTATAATCGTTTTAATATACGGTGAAGCAAGTACGGTAAGAATAGGTTGTATCGTGGCAATCGTCAGTTTGGCACTTTCAAATATTATTGAGATTCGTCGGGGTAATAATACAGTTAATGAACTTGCTACAGAGGTTGGTTTGGCAGTATTTGCATGTGTTATCGCTGTTTTATATTGTAAGCAACAGCGTCGACAAAATGATGAAACCATGACCGCGATTAAAGAAGGAGTGAGCGCGCAGGAAAAAACCTCTTCTGATATTATTGATTTGGCAGAAAAATTGAATGAAAAGTTTACAGAAGCGCAGGGCGTATCTGACAAGTTGAATGAATCAATGGAGGCTACACATTCTTCTGTAATGGAGATTGTCGAGGGTACAAAAAATACAGCTGAGGCCATTGAGGCACAGACTAATCGTACTGCAGAGATCCAGGAAAGCATTCAGAATGTTGGAGAGGAGGCTACTACAATTCAGGAAGTTTCAGGAAATGTTGAGGCTTCGGTTGCTGAGGGTGTAGAGCTCATAAATCAGCTCAAGGATCAGGCTGAGAAGGTTGCAAACATTAATATTGAAACAAAGAATACGACACAGGCGTTGAATGAGAGTATACAGGATGTACAGGCAATTACAGAGACAATTCTTGGAATATCAAGTCAAACTAATTTGCTTGCATTAAACGCATCAATAGAGGCTGCAAGAGCAGGTGAGGCAGGAAAAGGATTTGCGGTTGTTGCTGATGAAATCAGAGCACTTTCAGAAAGTACACGTGAGGCAACAGAAGAAATTTCTCGTATTATTGAAAGACTTACCGAGGATGCCAAATCAGCAGCTGCAGCAATGGAAAAATCTGCAGATTATGCAAATCGTCAGAATGAATTAATAGCAGACACCGGAGCAAAGCTTGATGCTATAAAGGATGGTGCAGACGAGCTACATGAGGGTGTACTACAGATAAAGGGATCGGTTCAGGACGTAATTAATGCAAACCAGCATATTATGGATAATATAACAAATCTTTCAGCAACATCAGAGGAAGTTGCGGCATCTACAGATACTGTATTATCAGTAAGTGATGCTGCTATGGATGCACTTGATGGAATGAATGGAGCGCTAGATGTGATTGACAATATTGCAAAGAATATGGAAGAGGTTGCTGAAAATAAATAAAATACCATAGAAACAACAGGCGCTGGAGCACTAAAAGTAATGCCAACTATGGATGAAATTAATAAAATGTTTTAAAGAGTAAAGCTCACATTAGTGGGCTTTATTTTATTTGGTGTAATAGTTAATATATTTATAATAAAGGGATTTGTAGTTGATACTTTTAAGCTGTGTAAAAGAGTGGAGGCAACTTTGGGAAATATTGAATATACATATGACAATACCGAGGATGGAGTTCAAATCCATGATTATCTAGAAATTCTTTATGTGCTTTCAGGAAGATTGGCAATTTTTTACAATGGTAAAAACTACGTGCTACAGCAGGAAGATTTTGTTGTAATAAATCCATTCGTAAGCCATGAAACATACAAGGAAAAAGGATGCCATATAATTTCATTTTATATTAGCAGTAGCCTTTTGGTGGCTCACAGAATTCCCAATATAGAATGTAATAGCCGATTGATTAGTGGTAGTAGTGCAGTAGTTAGCATACGAAAACAATTAGCTTTTTTGCTTGAAGATTTAATAAAAAGTGATTCAAATAATGAAATATTTTTAGAAAGTAAGTTGTTAATTCTTTTAGGAACTTTGAAGATGTATTTTTCAAAAGATGATGAGAAACATGTTGATGCCGCTGAACTAAGAACTGAGAAAATTAGAGATATTTTATTTTATATACATTCTCATTTTCAAGAGAGGTGTTCTTCATCGGAGATAGCAAATAGGTTTTATCTATCCCAAGGTTACTTTTCAAAGTTATTTGAAAAACACATGGGTATTAGCTATTCAAATTATGTGAGAAATTTAAGGTTATCCCATGGTGAAAAACTACTTTTGACAAGTACGAAGCAGGTGGTAGAAATATCTGAGGAATGTGGTTTTGAAAATGTAAATACGTTTATAGAAAATTTTAAATCCAGATATAAGGAAACGCCTAATCAATATCGAAAAAAACATTCAATAGGAGATAATATTGAGCGAGAGGATATATCTAATAAAAAGGATAGAACACTTCTTTACTCACTATTGAAATACGCCACAACATCGCAAGATGAATATAATCAGAGCAATGTTATGGAGAAAAGTTTGTCGCTAAGTGCTGATCTTGACATTGAGAATGCGGAAGTATGTAGCGCTGTATTTAAAACGATTAATATGGGTTATGCAATTAATATTTTAAATCCTAAAGTTCAAGGGATTGTCAAAAAGGCGAAAGAAGATTTTGGTTTCCAATATCTATATATACAAGGTATTTTTGATGAAGATTTATCAGTGTTTACAAGGGATGACAAGAATCAACTTGTCCCAAACTGTAAATTGATATATCAAATTATAGATATTATTTTATCTAGCGATTTGCTTCCTTGGATTGAATTATCCAGAATCCCTAGTGTATTAATAAATAATCCTAAAAATATATTTCATAATGGTTATGTTCAATTGCCTGATAAAATTGATGAATGGCTGAAATTAGTAGATCATCTTATACATCATTTTGTAAATAAATATGGGGTAAAGCATGTATCAAAATGGAGAATTAGTATTCTTCCAGGACTTTATATTTCTTATGATGTATTTACGTTTGATGAATATATGGATTTCTATTCAAAGACGGTTGAAACTATAAGAAAAATCCTTCCTGAGATTCAAATATGTGGCGGAATTTTTGATATTAGGTTATTACAGGCAAAATGGAATAATCGTGATGAGGATTTGTTTACAAGATTCTTAATTGAATCAAAGAAAAGAAATGTTTTGCCTGATATTTTGGGCGTTCAATATTTTTCATTAGATTACAGCAACAGAGATGCAAAAGAAACAGAGGAAAGAATTGTAACATTAGCGGGTGGTGATGACCCGGTGAGTCCTACAGCAGATCCGGATAGCCTAAAACATGACCATCAATTGTTGAGGGCATGTATTGAAAAGGCTAATGTGGATATTTCTATTGCATATATATCATGGAATAGCAGTATTTGGTATAGTGATTTAGGAAACGACACATGCTTTAAAAGTGCGTATTTAGTGAAAAATGCATTGGAAAATAGCGCAAATATTGATAGTTTATGCTATGGAGTACTCTATGACGATGCCGGTGATAGTGTTTTATTTGGAGGTGGATATGGACTAGTTACAGAAAAGCTAATCCCAAAGGCAGATTATTATGGCCTATATCTTTTAAAAAAAATAGCAGATAAGCATGTGATAGAGCAAGGAGAAGGATACTGTTTCCTAAAGAATAATTTATCTGATGAATATTATTTGATGCTTTATCACTATTGTCATTATGATTTGAATTTGCGTATAGAAGAGCTGATTCCAAGAGAAGAGCAAAGGACTATAGATAGATATTATGCTTTTGTTAATGATGGTTTATGGAATATGCATATACAAATCAAAAATTTGATTGAAGGCATATGGGAGAGAGAGGATGTAATCGTTGGACGTACGAGTGGCTCAAGTTATGATAAATGGATGGAAATGGGCTCTCCGAATATATTAAATGAATATCAGAGGGATTATTTGATTAGCGCAGCTAAGCCCAAAATCATAATTAAAGAAGAAAAAGTAGGTGACAGTGGAGAATTAGATATAAATGCAATATTAGAACCTCATGATATACGGCTAATTAAGTTAAAATATCTGAAATCACGAGATTAAGACAATTATATCCATAATCTATTCCTTAAAATTATTGTTTTTCTAAAAACAGTTTTTTAACCTGGAATAAAAGGGCTTTACATCAGGGTGTTTTGGCGGAGAATCCTTTTTTTATTTCTAGTATTCTTTAATTAACTAAAAACAAGGTTTAAGGAGGAGGATTTTTTTATGGACGTGTCTTTTTCTACGTTGACTAAGGAGAAAACTATAAGTCAATCGCCTAGTTTAAAAGAAAAAATTATTTTTGGAGCAGGTGATGTAGGCTTAAATGCAATGTTTACATTGTTTTCATCCTATGTAATGTTCTTTTATACCGACGTAATAGGCATGAATGCAGCTATCATAGGTATGACAATTATGTTTTGTAAAATATTCGATGGAATATCTGATATTATTGCAGGAACGTTAATTGATAAGCATAAGGGAAAAGGTGGACATTGTATTCCGGTTTTAGCTAAATGGACAATTCCTATGGCTTTAACAGTTATACTTGTATTTTTGGTACCAAATGCCAGTGTTGTAATTAGAGTGGCTTATATTTTTGTGACTTATAATTTGTTTAATACTATCATGTACACCTATGTAGGAATTGCCCATTCAACATTGCCTACATATGTTACTAATAATGCTGTAGAAAGCGGCCAGATGTTTGTATTTAAGATGCTATTTGCAGCCATAACGCAAACTGTTATGGCAATGGCAATTTTACCTATGGTTAATTTTTTCGGTGGACAAAATGATCAATGGGCATGGGTGAAATCTATTATGGTGTTTGCTGCTATTGGATGTGTATTCCTTTACATGAATGTTGTCTTTGTAAAGGAACGCGTGGAAAACGATAATCCGGCAGAAAATATTTTTGAGGGTATAAAATCAGCACTTAAGAACAAGTATTGGATATTAGGAACACTTGTCTCATTATTTACAAACTTTATACTAACATTTAATCTGTCAATTTCCGTATATTATTTAAATCAGGTCGTTGGTAACATAGGATTAATGGGTACCTTTGTACTGATGAGCAATTTACCGGGAATCATTGTAATGCTAATCATGCCTTCAGTTATGCATAAAATCAGTAAAAAAAGACTTATTATTATTGGTACTGCATTAATGCTAATAGCTCAAATTATCTTTATTATGGCACCAAATGATAACATCTCAGTATTGATGATCACAGCACTAATTAGAGGAATTGGTTTCTCATTCCCAATGGGATTATATTCTGCACTTATTGGAGATAGCATTGAATATGGAGAATTGAAAACTGGTGTAAGAGCGCAGGGAATCTTATTTTCGGCCGGATCTCTGACAGGCAAAATTGCAACAGGTATTCTTACATCTGTATTTGGAGTGTTCTTGACTTTTGTAGGCTATGATGGGTTAGCTCAAGTTCAGGCGGCATCTGCAATTAATGGTATAAATTGGTTTTTTAAATTGTTGCCACTTGCATTTATGATAGGGATAGTAATTATTATGTTTTTCTGGAATGTTGATAAGGATACAGAAAAATTAAGAGAGGCAAAGGCATAATTATTATGAAAAGCAAGTTTTTCACTAAAGAAAATATAACCGAGAATATTATTGCTATAAAAGATATCACTGGTGTTTATATGTATTTAGTTCTTGGGGAAAATAAGGCTATTTTAATCGATACTGGTACTGGCGCCGGAAATATATTTGAATATGTAAAAAGCCTGACAGATTTGCCAATTGAGGTTATATTAACTCACGGTCATTGTGATCATGCTGGAGGCGCAAAGTTTTTCGAAACTGTTTATTTACCAGAAGAAGATTTTGAATTAGTAGATATACATGCATCCATGGCTAGAAAAATTGAATATATACATTTTTCAGGTGGAGAGAATGTGGCTGAGAATGAAATTTTAGGTGAAAGATTAGGAAGCTACATTAAACTTGAAGATAAGCAAATCTTTGATCTGGGAAATGAGCAACTAGAAATGATCAAATTACCGGGCCATACAAAAGGTATGACATGTGTTCTTTTTAAAAAATCTAGAATGATATTAATGGGGGATGGATGCAATCCTGCGACTTTTATATGGGACAATGAATCACTTTCTGTTAAAGAATATTTAGAAAACCTATATAAGTTTAAAAGTAGAGAAGATGAATATGATACTGTTTTAGTATCTCATGGAAATCCTATATGTGATAAGAAAATTCTAGATGGGGTTATTGAGGTGTGCAAATCAACCATTGAAGGTAATGACGATGCTATTCCATATCATTTTATGGATTACAAAGGCTTAAAAATAGCAAAAGAGATAGACCCATATACCTTTCAAAGGATTGATGGCGGCATAGGTAACATTATTTATAATGAAAAAAAAATATGTACCCTTTCACAATAATAATTTAAAGAGTAAGGCTCACACTTGTGGGCTTTATTTTTATTGGAGTAATAGTTAAAATATAGTTAAATTTTTAAGGAGTGTTACAAGATGAGTTTTAGAAAAATCATTCCATTTAAGAAAGATTATGAAGAAATGCCAAACGGATACAGAGATTCAATAGAAAGAGGTATTGCAGCAGTGAGATATTTTAGCCCGGGAGTGTCTTATGGAAGAGGCACTTTAGATGAACAATTGTCAGAGTTAAAATCCGAATTAGAAAATGCTGATGCTATCGTGATTGGAGCGGGAGCCGGATTGTCGACTGCGGCAGGATTTGTTTATAATGGCGCACGCTTCAAAAAGTATTTCTTTGATTTTGCCGAAAAATATGGCTTTGATGATATGTATTCCGGAGGGTTTTATCCTTACCCCAAGCAGGAGATTTTCTGGGATTATTGGGCCAGATATATATATGTCAACAGATATATGGATCCTCCAAAGGACACATACAAAAAGCTATATGAGTTGGTGAAAAATAAGGATTATTTTGTAATCACTACAAATGTAGATCATTGTTTTCAAAAGGCAGGTTTTGACAAAAAGAGACTTTTTTACACCCAGGGAGACTACGGCCTTTTCCAAAGTATCAATCCTGATATTAGGAAAACTTTCGACAACGAAGAGTGGGTGATGCAGGCCATGGAGGCTCAGGGATTCATAAAGAATGAAGACGGAGTCTTTGAGGTTCCGACTGATGGAAAGCTCAAAATGGAATTGCCTACAGAGCTTATTCCTAAATGCCCTGAGGATGGCAGCTCAGTTACTACTAATCTGAGGGCTGATGACAGTTTTGTAGAAGATGAAGGATGGCACAAGGCTTCAGGGGCTTATGCAGATTTTTTACGTAGACACGAGAATTTGCATGTGCTATACCTGGAACTGGGAGTCGGAAGCAATACACCGGTGATTATCAAATATCCATTTTGGCAGATGACCTCTGCAAATGATAAGGCGGTATATGCATGCATAAACTATGGCGAAGCCTATTGCCCTAAGCAGATAGAGGAGCAAAGCATCTGCATAGATGCAGACATAGATGAGATAGTAGACAAACTTCTGTAGGAGGATGGCTATGACACATGATGAAAAAAGAATATGGTTGATAGAGCAGCTTATGGCGGAAGATGATTATTATAGTAATTACGATATACCGACAGAAGCTATAGAGCAAAAGAATTTTTTGCGGGCACTTATGAATGTGCGAGAGCCGAACGCTATCAGCGAAGAATTTTTAAAAATACAGGATGAATATATATCTGAGGAAAATGCAGCCGAAGGCTTTGTGGACATTAGTGAGCTTACGCCTGCCACGGGTAATTCACAGCTTTATCTCTGGCAGGGGGACATCACAAGGCTTAAGGTGGACGCTATTGTAAATGCAGCCAACTCACAGATGCTTGGATGTTTTCAGCCGTTGCATAATTGTATTGATAATTGCATCCATACGAAATCAGGCATTCAGCTTCGCCTGAAGTGCAATCAAATAATGAAAGCCCAAGGACATGCAGAACCTACAGGGAAGGCAAAGATCACTCCTGCATATAATCTTCCTTGCAAGTATGTTTTGCATACAGTTGGTCCGATAGTCAGTGGGTCGCTCACAAGAAAGCATGAAGACCTTTTGGCATCATGCTACAGGTCGTGTCTTGATTTAGCAGCAGAAAGTGGAGTCGAATCCATTGCATTTTGTTGTATCTCCACAGGTGTATTTATGTTCCCTAATCAGAGAGCTGCTGAGATAGCTGTAGAAACAGTTAAAAATTGGCTTGATGATACTGGAAGTGACATGAAGATTGTATTCAATGTATATAAAGATATTGACCTTGAAATTTATGATAAGCTTCTTAATGGATGATTCTTTGGCAGTCGTTATGCAACAAGACATAGCGGCTGCTATTTTTTTTGTGTTGACGTGTAGTCATTGACTACATTATAATAAAGTCAGACAGAAATACACGCAATGACTACATGAAAGGATGTGATCACTATGAAAAAAGAAATCTTTAATGTAGAAGGAATTGAAATCGAGATTGAGAAATATGATAAGGACGATACAGATGCAAAGCGTAGAGCGATAGCTTATGCATTTAAGGCTATTCGCAAAGAGACAGGTATGAATCGCAAGGACTTCTCAGATTGGCTTGGTATTCCTTATAGAACAATGCAGGAGTGGGAGCTTGGGAGAAGAATGATGCCGGATTATGTGCTTAGCTTGATTGCCTATAAAGTAGCTAATGAGAAGCAGAAAGGAAGGTTTGATCATGATAGTATTTAAGCTTATTGGAAAAATTCTTGTATTACCTATAGTTTTTGTATTAAGCAGCCTGTGTATCATTATGGAAATAATGCTTAAGCTATATTGTCATGTAGCCGGGGCTACATTTAATTTTCTTTTATTGTTTATTTTTCTTACTATGGCTTGTTTGAAATATAAGTAAATGTATGTTATATTATTTCAAAAGGATTTTATTAAAAATGATTTGAATAAAAATCATTTAAATTAAGGAGAGCCAAATGTTCATTGGAAGAGAGAAAGAATTAAAATCGCTTAATGAGGTATATTCTAAAGAAAACTTCGGTATGATCATCATATATGGCAGAAGAAGAGTAGGAAAATCATACCTCATTACTGAGTTCATAAAAAATAAAAAAGCTATATTCTATACTGCAACAAAAGTGGGAGCAGAAAGGAACCGGGAACTTTTCTCAAGGCAGGTTCTGGATGTTCTTGATCCTGAATATAGTGATGCAATCTTTCCATCGTTCGAGAGTGTATTTGATATTATTACCAAAAAGCTAAGCGAATCTGATGAAAAGATAATTCTAGTAATAGATGAGCTTCCATACTGGGCTGAGAAGGATGAGGCACTTTTATCAATTTTTCAGAAGTATATTGATACCAAATGGCTTGATAAAAAACTGATGCTTATACTCTGCGGATCGGCGCTTAGTTTCATGGAGAAAAAAGTTCTTAGCGAAAAAAGCCCGGTCTTTGGCAGGCGAGATGCGCAGATTAAGCTTGAAGCCTTTAATTACAGGGATTCAGCATTGTTTGTTCCGGATTATTCGCCGGAGGATAAAGCTATCTGCTACGGAGTAACAGGAGGAGTTGCTAAATATCTGTCTCTGTTTGATTCCAAAAAGAGTCTTGATGATAATATCAAGCGGCTATTCTTTAATACGGATGGATATCTTTTTGATGAAACCAAAAACCTTCTAACCCAAGAATTTGCTGATGTAACCCTTGTAAATAATGTTATTGAGCAGGTAGCATCAGGAGAAAATGCACTTAATATCATATCTTCAAAGGTAAAGGAAAAGGATCCAACAGTTTTATATTCACTTGAAAAGCTGATAGATGTAGGTCTTGTTGCGAAGAAAAAATGTATTACAGAGGAAAAGAATAAGAAAAAGACTCAGTATGTGCTAAAAGATCATATGTTCAAGTTCTGGTATGAGTTTATCCCCAAGGCAATAAGCGTAATAGAGATGGGACAAGGAAATCGTTACTATGAAAAGGCAGTAAAGCCAAAGCTCCATGAATTCATGGGAAGTGTTTTTGAAGAAATGTGTAGATACTACACTTTAGAAAAAGGAATCCAGGGAGATTTTGGGTCGTTTATAACAGAGACAGGAACATGGTGGGGGATAGAGCGGCTACAGGACGATGAGGGTAAATGGTACCAGCAGTCAACGGATATCGATGTTGTTGGTATTTCTACAATAGATAAGACAGCAGTTATAGGTGAATGTAAGTTTAAGAATGTAAAAATCGATAAAGGAATATATGAAACCTTAATTCGAAGATCCAGGCTGATATCCGGTAAATACAACATTACAAAATATCTGCTGTTTTCACTTGGCGGATTTAGCGACTGGTTTAATAGTGTAGACAAAACAAATCTTGTTCTGATTACAATTGATGATATGTACAAGTAATAAACATACATCATATGTAAGCGTAGTTACAGAGACCGTCTTGGAAAGCTGCTCCCCAAATGCCATAATCCTCCCAGGAGGAAAACATTATAGTCAAAAGAAAAAATACAACTGGAATAAAATCAGAAAAGAGTTTCAAGAATCAGATCTTACTTACAGTGCCTTAAAAGATGCACTTAAGGTGTTAACTGCCTTATGCTAAGAATGACACCTACCAAGCCACTTTTTTATAACTCTCCTGTGGTTACGCTTATGTCATAGATAGCCAACGATGCAAACTAAGCCCTTAAAATCGATGTAATTGTTTTTAAATTTGTATAGATTCCTGTTTTTCATCAGAAAAACAGGAATCGTAACTACCCCGATTTATCAGAATGAGAAATCGGGTCCTGCGAAAGCAGGATTCTTGCGGGAAATTTCATATTTCTCTCGCAAGAAGTCATAGATTATTGAAAAACATCAGTTTTTCAATAATCGTATCTACCAAGAAATTGTTTT
>FLNY01003201.1_pt1 | contig 11206 bp, 5 predicted proteins | sample 1140381 | NCBI WGS metagenome assembly FLNY01 (sample SAMEA3878172, study PRJEB12797) | bioreactor metagenome | biome: Moose rumen | place: Sweden | collected 2011-10
CTGCAAAGTAAATCAAAAGGGCTGAATCCACAAAGGGTATCAGCCCTGAATTTTTCGACCTCACATGCACGCATATACGCGCACGCGAGAACGGAAGTTTTAGCGGACACCAATAATAAAAAACAGAATCGCAGCATTCAGCATGTCACAGAAAATTAGTAACTTTGCAGCGTCATACGGGAGCGCGGGCGCATGTCAAAATGAAGCGAATGGTCTAACTCCACTCCCCTCCTTGGAAAGGAGGGGTCGGGGGTGGTTGACATCTTGCAGTATAACTAACTGATAATCAAAGTTTAGCCATCAACCACCCCCAGCCCCTCCTTGGAAAGGAGGAGGGTAAAGTCAGACATACAAACTGATAGCTATGCGTTTTTACACACCCTCTACACTCCCCAAACAAACAGCAACAGAAAACTCTTAGATTATAGAAGCCGAAATGAAGAACCGACCACTGACGACACTGGCCCTCATGGCCTTGCTGCTCGTGCTCGCCGCGACCGGGGCACGGGGGCAGCGCTATTTCCGCTCGTTCAACAAGACGCAAGGGCTCATCGACAACACGGTCTACACCATCTGTCAGGACCGCCGCGGCTTCCTCTGGATGGGCACCCCCGACGGGCTGTGCCGCTTCGACGGCGTCAACTTTGAGAAAATCGATGCCCGGACTGACAGCCTCACATCGCTGTCGGCCAAGATTGTGCGCCACCTGCTGGCCGACGACGATGGCATCTGGATGGCCACCGACGACGGCATCGCACGCTACGACTTCAGCGACGAGCGCATCCACCGCTGCCCGCACGACGACTCGGGCGTCAGCGCCCCGACGGGCTATCGCTTCAACAGGCTGATTCAGGGACGCCGCCATCTCTTTGCCGTCGACAACTATGGCCACGTCTATCGCTACGACGGCCACACCCAGTTCAGGCTCATCAACCAGCACGGTGCACAGTATGACGCACTGACCAACGGCCCCGACTCGCTGCTCATCGCCACAGGCCCAGAGGGGCTCTATCTGCTCAAGGCCGACGGCGACGACGTAGTGGCCAAGGTCAGCATGAGTGCACCTCACACGTCGCTGGTCAATGTACATTATAACGCTGCCCGACAGACTGCCTACGTGGGCTACGGCATCGGCTATGCGAGCCGCGCCTTCCGCATTGAGGGGCTGACCATCAGGCCCGTCGACGAGGAGGTGCCGCCAGCTCTGATGGGCACTGCCAACTATGCCGGAGGCGTCGTCTTCGCCACCGACGGCGGCGGACTGACTTTCGTGAACGGCGGTCATCGGCCTGTCAGCCTGACACCCCGCAACAGCAACATCAGCGGCGACGCCGTCTACAGCCTTTTCGTTGACCGCGACGACAACCTCTGGATAGGCATCTACCGCTCGGGCCTCAACCTCTACAGCGAACGGCAGCGCATGTTCAGCGTCATGAACCGCAACAATCGCCAGCTGAGCTACGACATCGTGACGGCCGTCGTCAGCCGGCCAGAGGCGCTCTACGTAGGTCTCGACGGCGGCGGACTGGAAATTCACCCCACCGACGGAGGGCCCGTGCGCGTGCTGACCGCGGCCAACAGCCCTCTGCCGGGTGACAACATCGTCTCGATGGTCGACGACGGTGAGCGTCTGTGGCTCGCCGTCTACACGAAGGGATTAGTCTGCTATTCGCCGCGTGACGGCCGCATGACCACTGTCAGCATGCCGCTCGGCGACGATGACGCCAACAACGTCTGGACGCTCTGCGACGACCACCGGGGCAACATCTGGGTGGGCGGGCCCAACGTGTTCGTCGTCAAGAAAGATGACCTGCACGTGACGAGGCTCGACTCGCTCGGCCGTGCCGACTGTCTGGCACTGACGCTTAACGGCGGCTGTATGTGGGTGGGCTGCCGCTATCAGGGCATCTTTCAGGTCGACCTCGCCTCTCAGCGCGTCGTGGCCCATCACACCGCCGACCATGGCGACCAGAACCTGCCGGCTGACGACATCGCCCTGCTCCACACCGACAGCGAAGGCGACCTCTGGTTCTGCCTCGTGCAGGGCGGTCTCTACTGTCGGGAGCACGTGTCGGGCCTGCTGCGCCGGATAGACCGCGAGGACGGGCTGGACGAGGAGCATGTCACGTCGATGCGCGAGGACGCTGACGGTAATCTGCTCGTCGGCACGATCAACGGGCTATACCGCTATGCCCGCGCCACGCGCACTTTCGTCCACATCGACATCGACGACGTCGCGCCTGAGTTTACGTATAACTGCAATGCCGAGGGCCCTGACGGCCGTCTCTATTTCGGCACGACGCAGGGACTGGTCAGCTTCATGCCAGGACAGATCTGCGTGTCGCACCTCAGCAACGACATCTATTTCACGTCGATTGAGCTCATGGGCAGCGAGCCCGAACTGCGTTCGCTGTTCACATGCAGCGAGGGCGAGGTCAGGCTGACCCACCACCAGAACTTCTTCACCGTCCACTATGCCGTGGCCGAGCTCTCGGCGCCTGACCATGTGCAGTTCAGCTGTCAGCTGGAGGGACTTGAACGCACATGGCGCCAGATGGGACAGACGCGTCAGGTGAGCTACACCAGCGTGCCGCCGGGCAGCTATCGGCTGCTCGTCCGCTGCACTGACGCCGACGGACAGTGGGGGCAGCCTGCCGTGCTCAGCATCACTGTGGCGCCGGCATGGTATGCCACGTGGTGGGCCCGGCTGCTGTGGGGTATGCTCATCTGCGCCGCCGTGGTAGGCGCCGTCTGGTTCTATCGGCGCGAGCTGAGCATCAAGCACCAGATGGAACTGGCCGAGAAGGAGAAGGCCACGGAGCGCAAGCTAAACGAGCAGAAGATGAACTTCTACACGCTGATGACCCACGAGCTGCGCACGCCGGTGTTCCTCATCATGACGCAGTTGGAACAGCTTCTCGGCGAAGGAAAACTCGTCGTCCAAGCACCGCGCACGTATATCAGCGACATCCATCGCCATGCCATCCGACTGAACAACCTCGTCAGCCGCGTCATCGACTTCCGACGCGTCGGGGCTGCCCAGTTGCAACTGGAACTGCGGCGAGCCGACGTGGCGGCCTACTGCACACAGATGACGGAGTCGTATGTCGACATGTTCCGCCTGAAGGACATCGACTATACACTGCAGACGTCGGTGCCGGAGCTATGGCTCGACTTCGACCCGCTGAAGCTCGATCTCATCCTGTCGAACCTGCTGTCGAATGCGTTTAAGTACACGCAGCCACAGGGGCAGGTCCGCCTGAGCGTCAGCGATGCGCCCGACCGCGTCAACTTTGCGGTCAGCGATACAGGCATCGGCATCGACCCGCGCGTCAGAGGCCATATCTTCGACCAGTATTTCCGTTCGGAGAGGGGCAAGCGCCTGAGTCAGGGCGACGGTCTGGGGCTGGCCTATGTCAAGCAGCTCGTGGAACTGCATGGGGGCCGCATCAGCGTGGAAAGCGAGATGGGGCGCGGCTCCGTGTTCACCTTCTATATACCTAAACAGCTGTCGGCCACGACCCCACCCCTGCCGGAAAAGGACGCTGCGATGCTCGCACCGACTCCGCCAACCAACCCGGCAGCGCTACACTCGCTGCTCATAGCCGACGACGACCCGGCCGTGGTGAACCTTCTGGAGCGCAACCTGAACACCGACTTCCTCATACTCAAGGCGGCTGACGGCGAAGAGGCCCTCAACATCATCACCGAGCGACAGCCCGACATCGTGCTTCTCGACCTGCAGATGCCGCGCATGGACGGTCAGGAACTGCTCGTCAGGCTGAACACCGACAAAGCCTTGAAGCGCACAAAGACCATCGTGCTGACCGCCCGCACTGCCGAGGAAGACATCATGAAGGCGCTCGACGCCGGCGCCGACGCCTACCTGACGAAGCCTGTGTCGCTAAGGCTGTTGCGCCTGCACATCGACCGTCTGCTCAATACGCCGGCCGAAGCAGAGTCGCCCACGCCTGTCGACGAGAAGCGCAAGCCCTACAACAAGGAAGAACAACAGCTGCTGACGCGGCTCCGCCAGGTCATCGACCAGCACATGGCCGACCAGGACTTCAGCATCAATCTCTTGGCCGCGAGCATGAACATGAGCCACTCGGCCCTCTACAAGCGCCTGAAGACCATGACAGGCATGTCGCTTGTAGAGTTTATCAACGACTACAAGATTTTCAAGGCCGTACAGCTCTTCCAGCAGGGCGAGACCAGCGTTGAGCAAGTCTGCGAACTATGCGGCTTCGGTGACCCGAAGAACTTCCGCTCAATGTTCAAGCGCAAAATGCACATGACCCCCAAACAATACATCCAATCATTATAATCCCGAAAAGAGCGGAATCCCCGAAAAGAGCGGAATCCCGGAATCCCCCAAAAGAGCGGAATCCCGGAATCCCGAAATAACGGAATAACGAGAAAAAAGAATAGAAAAAATGACAGCAGAAGAACAACAGAAGCAGGACGAGCGCTTCATGCGCGCCGCTCTCGACGAGGCCCACAAAGCTCAGGAAAAAAGCGAGGTGCCCATCGGGGCCGTCATCGTCTGCCAGGGCCGCATCATCGCCCGCGCCCACAACCTGACGGAGACGCTCCACGACGTGACGGCACATGCCGAGATGCAGGCCATCACCATGGCAGCCAACGAATTGGGCGGGAAGTATCTGCCGCAGTGCACGCTCTACGTCACCGTGGAGCCCTGCCCCATGTGCGCCGGTGCCCTGGGTTGGGCTCAGGTGATGCGCATCGTCTACGGCTGTCGCGACGAGAAGCGTGGCTACAGCGAGTATGCACCCCACGTGCTGCACCCCAAAGCAAACGTAACAGGCGGCATCCTCGAAGAAGAATGCCGCCTGCTGATGCAAGATTTCTTTAAACGCAAGCGCTGAACTTACGGCAGGGTGATGATGACGACGCCGTCCCTCTGGGTGTAGTTCCAGCCGCCCACTCCGTTGATGTAGTAGTAGGGAGCAAGCTGGATGGTCTTGCTGTCCACGAACTTGCTGAAGGTCCAGAATTCAGGATCGTTCAGGCTGCTGAAATCAGAGGGATGGTAGGCATAGATGGGTGAACTTGCATCGCCACCGTAGTTCTGACCAGTGAACCAGGCATCCCAGAAGACAAAGCCATTCTCAACCCACAGCTCGATATACTCAGCCGACCAGCTGGCAATCCAGTCATCAGCGGCATTGGCTGGGTCGATGCGATAAGCCTCGCAAGGAGCCATGACGCGATAGCGGTCGAAGCCCTCAGCCTTCAGGATTTCAGGCTCGCTGTAGAAGCCGAAGAAGTTGTCGGTGAACGTACCGTTGCCCAGCGACTGCCAGTTGTACTCCACATTGACGTTGACGGTCAGCTTCTCATTGTTAGTATAGCCCATGTTGAGCGAGTCGGTGAAGGCGAGCGTCAGTGCGAGCACCTTGCCGATTTCGAGCTGGCTCACGTCGACGGTGACCGTGCTGGCAGCCTCGCCGTCGGCAAAGCTGAAGCCCGAAACGCTGAAGCAGTCGGCAGCCTGGCCGCCGATAGTTCCCGTTGCTTCCAGGTTACCACTATACTCACCCTTGGTGTTGCTGCGGAAAATGTCGACCTTGAAGGTGGGAGCGGTGGCAGGCACCGAAATGGCCTTCAGTGTCGAGGTAGCAAAGCTGATACCCTGCCCCGTGGCTGTGCCGTCGTATTCAGCTCCGACGTTGTCGGTGTCGCATGCGGCAAAGAGCATCGACGCACCCACAAACATTCCGAAAATATACTTATTGATTCTCATAATTTCTTTTCGTTTTTTAATGATTCAATGTATGTTCTCAATCAGGAAAGCGATTACTCACGATAGTCACCGGTAGGATTCTGATCATTTTCGATGGTCATGTTCTCATTGCCGTCGAACTCAGCCTGCGGGATCGTGAGCACGTTCATGTAAGCTTCAGGATCGTCGGTAGGTTTGGCAGACAGCAGGGCAGCTTCGGGCCAACCCTGTGCGACCGTACGGCGGAAACCCTGCTTCAGTCGCTTCAGGTCGTACATGCGTCCAAACTCGCCCCACAGTTCAATGCGGCGCTGGATGAGGATTTCCTCGAGCAGCGAACCCGTCTCGTCGGCAGGAGCCGAGGTCTTGCCCAGGGCTGTGCCAGTCTTGGCGGTCGTGTAGGCAGCGTCGCGCTTGCTCATGACGGCCATCAGGTCGTTCACGGCACTGGTGTTGTCGCCCAAACGGCACTCAGCCTCGGCTGCGGTGAGGTACATTTCTTCCACACGCATGAAGATGTAGTCGCCCAGCCATGTGGATGCATCCGAGAAGTGGAATTTCTCCTGCTGATAGCTCATCGAGGGATCCCACCATGCGGTGCGGGTGTCGGTAGCGTTCATCTTGGCATAAAGCTCCTTGTTGATGCGCTTTGGAGCGCTCTGTGCATACGACTTGCCACTTTCGTAGTCCATGTGGGCGAAGAAGCTGGCGTACATGCCAACCTGGTCGGCAATGATACCAGCACCCCACATGACGTTGCCGGCACTGGCGTCGTTCATGCCAGCGAACGAAGCCACAGGCAGCACTGAGCAACCGCTGGCGTCGATGGCAGCATGGGCAGCCGTCTTGGCATCGGCCCATTTGTTCTCGACCATGCAGATGCGGGCCTTCAGAGCCTGAGCCACCGAGTAGTCGATGTGGCTGTTGTCCTTGCGGGTGGTACCGTCGAGCAGTTCAATGGCCTTGTCAATATCCTTGTCTATCTGGGCATATACTTCAGTGCAGGTAGAACGGGGCTGGCCTTTCGTTTCAGGCGATGTGGGCTCGGTGTAGAGCGGTACGCAGGGCTCGTTCTCGTGGCCGACCAGTGTGCGTGCGAAGTATTGCGACAGCATGAAGTAGCTGTAGGCGCGGATGGCGTATGCCTGACCGATGGCGTAGCCCACCTCTGAGGGTGTGCCGCTCATGGTCTCCTCAGCTGCAATAATGTAGTTGGCATTGGCAATCCAGTTGTAGTAGGCATACCACAGGTCGTAGCTGCGCCAAGCCGAGCTGGCGAAGCGTGTCTTCACATTGTACAAAGCGTCGAACCAGAACCAGCCAGAACCCTGAGCGCCCATCACATGGTCTTCACCCATGACGTCGGCACAAAGAGAGTAAGCGGTGATACCAAAGCACTGGTGGGTGTTGCCAGAGGTCGACCAGCCGGCAGTGTACATCTCGCGATAGATGCCGTTGAGAGTCACCAGGGCAGCATTGGCGTTAGCCAGCAGACCCTGTCCGGACATCGACTGTGTAGGAGCAGTCTCAATTCTTTCTTCGCTGCACGACGTGGTGAGCAGTGTGCCTGCGAGAATACCTACAAATGTATATTTGAATATTGCTTTCATATAGCTATCGATGTTTATTAGTTATACACTTACTATTGTCTTCAACATCTTAGTTTAGAACCGGATTTCTAATCCAGCAGTCCAGGTCTTGTTGGGTACATAGTCGTAGTCCGTGTAGCCGCTGAAGCTGTACTGCGGATCCATACCGTTGAGGTGAGTCCAGATGGCCAGATTGTCAACTGAGCCGAACACGCGTATATTCTGCAGACCGATGCGGTTGACCAGCTGCGTGGGCAGGGTGTAGCCCAGTGTGATGTTCTTGATGGCGAAGTAAGAGGCGTTGACCAGGTTGCGGTCGTTGGAGATGGTGGTACCGGCAATCTCGACGCGGGGCACGTCGGTCACGTCGCCAGGCTGCTGCCAGCGGCGCAGTGCGTGCTTAGACCAAGTGCTGCTGAGATACCACAGGTTCATCAGCGAGCTGTAGTTGCTGTCGTAAATCTTGCCGCCAATGCTGTAGGTGGTGAGCACCGACAGGTCGAAGCCGCGGTAGCTGAGGTTGCTCGAGATGCTGCCATAGAGGTCGGGGATACGCGAGCCCAGATAGTACTTCGAAGCGTTAGCTTTCGAGTAGTCGCTGGTGATGTACTCCGTGCCTGGCTTCATGTTGCCCTCGTCGTCCTTCTCGTATGCCCAGTAGAGCTGTGCACCCGTGGCGGGGTCTACACCAGCCGTCTTGGCCACGTAGAACGTGTTGATGGGCATGCCTTCCTTGATGACACGCACGCCATTGATAATTTCAGGCGACTCCTTGGTGAGCTTCAGCACCTTGTTGCTGACGGTCGAACCCATCAGGGTGACATCCCAGCGGAGGTCCTTGTTCTGTATCGGCGTAACGGTCAGCTCTGCCTCAACACCCGTGTTGCGCATGTCGCCCACATTGGCATTGTAGCCGTCGAAGCCGGTTGACAGGGCCATCGGGTAGTTCAGCAGCATGTCGGTGGTCTTCTTGTAGTAGTACTCCACGTTGAAGCGTACACGCGATTTGAACAGCGCACCCTCCAGACCGACGTTGAAGTTGTTGTTCTTCTCCCACGACAAGTCTTTGGTCTCAAGTGTCGAGACCACGGCACCGATGTTGTTGCCGTTGTTCCATCCCAGTGCATAGAGGCTCTGCCATGCATAGTAAGTCGTAAGCATGTCGTTACCCTGCTGTCCGTAGCTGACCTTCAGCGAAAGGTTATCCACCCACTTGACGTTCTTCATAAAGTTCTCCTTCGAGATGCGCCAGTTACCACCGAGCGACCAGAACGTGCCTGTCCAGTTCTCCTTGTAGAAGCGGCTGGAAGCATCACTACGCAGTGAAGCCGATACGTAGTACTTGTCGTCGTAGTTGTAGTTGATACGGCCCAGCAGAGAGTTGATGCGGTAGTTGTCGGTGTAAGAGTCAGCCTCGTACATGTTGGCAGCGGGGGCCAGCTCGTAGATACCGTCGACAAGGTTGGTACGTCCGGCAGTGAGGTACTGGTACTTGTAGGCGTACCACTCGTGACCGGCCATCACGTCAATATTGTGCTTACCGAACATGCGGTTCCAGGTGAGCAGCTGGTTGAACGTGTAGCTCTGGGTGCGATAGTTGTACTTCTGGATAAGACCACCCGACGAAGCCTGGTTACCATGATACATGTTCATGTAGCGCATGCGGTTCTGGTTCTCATAGTCAGCACCGAAGTTGACGCTGAGCTTCAGGCCCTGGAGCCATCCGGCAGCAGCGTCGTCAGTGCCAAGCACGATGCCCGTGCGGATGCCGGCAACGTCACGGATGCGCTCGCCTTTATCGTCTACCAAGCCGCCCAGCGGGTTGAAGTCGTTCACGCTGCCGAAGCGCTTGCCCAGGTCGCTGTCACCATAGTCAAGCTGCTTTTTGCCGGTTTCATCAAGCAGGTTGGCACCTGTCATGTCCTTCATGTACATGGGGAACAACGGTGAGATGAACTGTGCCGTATACCACACGTTAGAGGTGCTAGTGCCGTCATAGTCGTTGGCGTTCGAGATGGAGTGTGCCAGCGTCGTGTTGATGTTGGCGTGGAACCACGATGTAACCTCTGTGTCCACATTGGCGCGGGCATTGTAGCGCTGGAAGTTGGTGGTCTTCAGGATACCATCTTCATTGACATAACCCAGCGACATCATATAACGGGTCTTGTTGGTGCCACCGCTCACGCTGAATTGGTGTTCGTGGCGCAGGGCAGCGTTGTCCTCGATGGCGTCCATCCAGTTCTCGTCCCATGCCGACTGGGCATCGCTGCGCACCTGGCCAGTAGCGGGGTCGATGATGGTGTCCCAAGTATAGTTCTTGAACGGGTTGTAGAGCTCACCACCCAGGTTGGTCGAGAGCTGGCGGCGACCGTAGTCCTCAGCATCTGCCCAGCTATAGCCATTCTTGAAGTAGGCCTCGTTGCGCAGTCCCTCGTAAACCAGCTGTGTGTACTCTTTCTGGTTAACCAGGTCATAGCGCTTCTGTGCGCGGCTCGACCATCCGAAGGTGCTGCGCCATGTCACCTGTGCCTTACCTTCCTTACCCTTCTTGGTGGTAATCATCACCACACCATTGGCGCCACGGGCACCATAGAGGGCACCGGCCGAGGCATCCTTCAGCACCGTCATCGACTCTACGTCGGCGGGGTTGATGCTCGACAGATTACCATCATAAGGCACGCCGTCAACCACATACAGCGGGTCAGAGTAGGCGTTGATAGAACCGTAGCCACGGATGCGGATGGCGGGAGCAGAACCAGGCTGGCCCGATGCGCTCGTCACCTGCACACCACTGGCCTGGCCCTCAATACCTTTGGCCACGTTGGTGATAGGACGCAACTCAATCTTTTCACCGCTGATGTTCTCAGCCGAGCCGGTGAACGACGACTTCTTCGACGTACCATACGCCACGACAATCACCTCGTCGATGGCATTGGCGTCAAGTCCGAGACTGACCACCATGCCGTCGTGAGCCGTCAGCGACTGCGTCTGCATACCCACGTAGGTCACGCGGATCTGGTTCCTGCCCTGCGGCAAGGTCAGCGAGAAGTGACCGGTCGAGTTAGTCACCGTACCGATGTTGGTGCCCACAACAAGAACCGACGCGCCGATAATAGGCTCGCCGTCCTCCTGAGACACTACGGTACCATTCACTTTAGTTTGGGCGAACACCCCTCCTATCATCAGGAAGAGCCCCATCAAAAGCATTGTTAGTCTTTTTTCCATAAATCTCTCTCGTTTTTTGTTAATTTTACTATAGTGATAATGCTTTGTATCCTGCAAAAATCTCTCCATATAACCTTTAAAAGACTGCCTGCCTCCGGAGCAGAGGCATGCAAATCCCTACGTGTATTGTTTTGTTACGGAATGCAAATGTAGGTAATTATTTTTAAACGTCCAAACTTTTTTGCCAAAAAGTTACAAAATTGGCAAAAAAAATGATAAAACATGCGTTAATATCCGTTATTGGCGTCAATTTTACATTAAAAAAGTGTTATCTATCGTGTATTTTCTGGTTAACGAGTCCTAATGGGTGGAAGAAGGTGGTCGCGCGCACGAACATTTATCTATATATGAGGGCGGGAGTTCTGCAATTCAGACAATAGTCTATGAGCGCCGATATGAGGGTCGTTTTGTAAAGAAATCTACAAGTTAGATGTCAAGTTTTTACAAGTTCTTGTGTTTTAACGAATTGCGTGGTCTCAGAAAGAGAAGCGGCACTTTTTAATGAAAGATGTGCCGCTTTTTGACTCAAAAAGCGCCCCTTCTCGACCCGAAAAGCACCGTTTCTTTTACGCCAGAATGTGATTTGTCGGAAAATTTCGCATTCGGTCCGCCCCTGCGGTTGCACTTTCCCCCAGTCATCGTCAGC
>FLNY01003202.1_pt1 | contig 11206 bp, 8 predicted proteins | sample 1140381 | NCBI WGS metagenome assembly FLNY01 (sample SAMEA3878172, study PRJEB12797) | bioreactor metagenome | biome: Moose rumen | place: Sweden | collected 2011-10
ACCAGCCTCCGACTGCATTTCCTGCACACTTACGGTCTGTCCCCACAGGTTCTTGCGACCGCGGGCAGCCCACTCGTCAACGTGCTCCGCCATAGGCGAAGACGGGGTGATGGGGTAGATTGCGGCTACCTCCGAGAACATGTAACTCACGTGAGCCGCTGCCTCGTTACCATCACAGGTGATAAATTTCTTTTCTTTAGCCATTTGTTTGTTTAGTTAAATATTTGCTTTAAATTGATTTTAATAGAGGAACCCTAACAGCCAAAGGGGAATGAGATTGCCTTTCCCCACCTCAGTGTTGTATCGGGCATAGATAGTGTCGGGTGAATACCTTACTTTATTAGGAGCACTGGCATCGCAGATGCGGAACTTCAGTTGCTCATCGACGGTGAAGAATTGCTCGTGGGGGGCCTGATTGACCTTATGGTCCTTCCACAACGAGTTGACGAAGAACGTCTCCATGGCAGTCTGCTTCTCCACGTGGATGGGATAGATGGCATAGAGGAGGTTCGAGTTGTGGAGCATCACCTTCGAAGGCTTCTTAGGGAACTCCTCGCCGACGGGATAGATCATGTTGATCAGGCGGGCGTCAGTCAGATACTTGATATAGTTCATCACTGTGGCGCGACTGGTCTCGATGTCCTGAGCCAGCTTGGACACGTTGGGCGCCTTGGGACCCTGCTCTGCCAGTTGATAGAAGAGTTTCTTGATCTTGGTGAGGAAGTTGACTTCAATCTGCTTGATAATCAGGATGTCCATCTCGGTCATCATGTTCATCGTCTTCAGCAGATTCTCAGAGTAGTTGCGATGTTCTTGGAAGAAGGGATAGAAGCCGTGGTGGATATAATCCTGAAAATAACGGTTTGGCGACACCTTCGGCAGAATCTGTTTGATGATGCGCTCATGGTCGTTCAGGATTTCTTCGAGCGTGTAGGGATGGAAGTCGTTGCCCGTCAGCAAGTTAATGAATTCACGAAACGAGAATCCGCGAAGGTTATAGGACTTGACGATGCCGTTTAGCTCTGGATTCTCCTCCTTGAGTCGCATAACACTTGAGCCAGTAAAGACAATCTTCAGTCCAGGGTGTTCATCATAACACCGACGCAACTCGCGTGACCAATTGGGCTGCTTGAACACCTGGTCGATGAGCAGCACGCGACCTCCCTTATAATAGAATTCACCGGCAAAGTCAGCAATGCCACGGCCCTGAAAGTAGAAATTGTTCATGTTGATGTAGAGACACTGGCGGTCGTTCACATCAAAATGCTCCTTGGCATACTGCAAGAGGAAGGTCGTTTTTCCCACACCGCGAGTGCCCTTAATGCCGATCAAGCGGTCGCTCCAGTCAATCTCATCCATGAGGATTCGACGGACCGGGGCGTTCGTATGCTCTACTAAGTAGCGATGTGTCCTGAAAAAAGCTTCCATTCCTTGCTTGGATTTGTTTTTAAAACATTTGCAAAGGTACAATAAAATATCGAAATTGCAAAGCCGAGTTAGCAAAAACGGCCCACAATTAACTATTTTTGCATATTACGTTTCAATTCTTCGCGCAGGAACCTTGGCGTGTAGCCCTTTTTGCTTGCGGCCACTTCCTCGGGTGAGCCCGTGCAGAGGATGGTTCCGCCGCGCTGTCCGCCCTCTGGTCCCATGTCGATGATGTGGTCGGCCTGGCAGATAACGTCCATGTTGTGCTCGATGATGACCACTGTATTCCCTCGGTCGACGAGTTTCTGCAGCACCTGCATCAGGATGCGGATGTCCTCGAAATGAAGACCTATGGTGGGCTCGTCAAGGATGTAGAGCGTCTTGCCTGTATCGCGCTTTGAGAGCTCTGTGGCCAGTTTCACACGTTGGCTTTCGCCGCCGGAAAGGGTGGTGGAGGGCTGTCCCAGTTTGATATAGCCGAGTCCGACGTCCTGAATGGTCTTGATCTTTCGAAGAATGTCGGGTACGTTTTCAAAGAATTCAACAGCCTGATTGATGGTCATGTCGAGCACGTCGGCAATCGACTTACCCTTGTAGCGCACCTCAAGCGTCTCGCGGTTATAGCGTTTGCCGTGACATTCCTCGCAGGGTACCTGAATGTCGGGCAGGAAGTTCATCTCGATGGTCTTATAGCCATTGCCGCCACACGTCTCGCAGCGGCCACTCTTCACGTTGAATGAGAAGCGTCCCGGCTTGTAGCCTCGGATTTTGGCTTCGGGCAGATTGACAAACAGCGAGCGGATGTCAGAGAATACGCCGGTGTAGGTGGCTGGGTTCGAGCGCGGCGTACGGCCTAAAGGCAACTGGTCGACGTTGACCACCTTGTCGATAAACTCGAGACCTTTGACGGCATCGTAGGGCATAGGGCGCTTCAGCGAACGGTAGAAATGCTGCGAGAGGATGGGCTGCAGGGTCTCGTTGATGAGGGTCGACTTGCCGGAGCCGCTGACGCCGGTGACGACGATGAGATTGCCGAGGGGGAAGGTGGCGTCGATGTGCTTCAGGTTGTTGCCGGAGGCGCCGCGAATGGTGATGGCATGGCCGTTGCCGGGGCGGGTTGTTGCTCTGACAGAGCAACATACGGAACCGTTAAGATATTGAGCGGTGAGGGTGTCGGCCTTGATAAGTTCTTTCGGAGTGCCTTGAAACACTACTTCGCCGCCCTTGCGACCAGCACGTGGGCCAATGTCGATGATATAGTCGGCTGCCAGCATCATATCGCGGTCGTGCTCGACGACAATCACCGTATTACCCAGGTCACGAAGTTCCTTGAGGGAATGGATGAGCCGCTCATTGTCGCGTTGGTGGAGACCGATGCTCGGCTCGTCGAGGATGTAAAGCACATTGACCAGCTGCGAGCCAATCTGGGTAGCCAGACGGATGCGCTGGCTCTCACCGCCGGAGAGCGAGGCCGACTGACGGTTGAGCGACAGGTAGTCGAGACCAACTTCGAGCAGGAAGTCGAGGCGCGTTCGGATTTCCTTCAGGATTTCAGCCGCAATCTGTCCTTGCTGTTGGTCGAGATGCTCTTCGGCTTCATCGAGCCATTGGCGCAGCTCAGTGATGTCCATGGCCGAGAGCTCTGCGATGTTCTTGTCCCATATTTTATAGCTCAGGGCCTCGCGGTTCAAACGCTGGCCATGACATTCCGGACATTCGCATTCACCCAGAAACTGGTCGGCCCACTTCTGGCCTGTGGCGCTCTCGTCGCTGTCCATTACATCGCGAAGGTATTTGATGAGGCCGTCGAAACTGACGAAATAATCGGTCGACGTGTGCACCACTTCCTTGTCTATGCGGACGTTCTCAAGCGAGCCGTAGAGAATCTCGGTCATGGCTTCCTCGGGAAGCTCTTCAATAGGTGTCTTGAGTGTGCATTCGAACTTCTTGATCAGAGCTTCTATCTGCCAGAAAATCAACAGGTTCTTGTATTTGCCTAAAGGAATGATTCCGCCGTCGTAAATGCTCTGATGACGGTCGGGAATGACTTTGTCGAGATCAATCTCATTGATGATGCCGAGGCCCTTACAGCGCGGACAGGCTCCTTGAGGCGAGTTGAACGAGAAGTTGTTGGGTGCCGGGTCGCTATAGGAAATGCCAGACGTGGGGCACATCAGCCGTCGTGAGAAGTGTTTCACGGTGCCTGTTTCCACATCGAGAATCATGATGAGGCCTTCGCCCTGCTTCATGGCGATGCCCACTGACTTCTTCAGTCGTTCGGAAGCCTCGCCTGTAGGAATCATCTTGTCGATGACCACTTCAATGTTGTGGTTCTTGTAGCGGTCGACCTTCATGCCACGGGTGATTTCTACAATCTCGCCGTCGACGCGCATGGTGAGGTAGCCCTTGCGGCGCATCGACTCAAACAGTTCGCGATAGTGTCCCTTACGGCTACGGACCAGCGGTGCGAGAATCATGATTTTCCGTCCGGCATAGTTGGTGTGAATCATTTCAATCACGCGCTCCTCAGTGTATTTCACCATTGGCTCGCCCGTCATGTAGCTGTAGGCCTTGCCGGCTCTGGCATAGAGTAGGCGCATGTAGTCGTAAATTTCTGTCGTTGTGCCGACGGTGGAGCGGGGATTCTTGTTGGTGGTCTTCTGCTCAATGCTGATAACGGGACTAAGGCCGGTGATCTTGTCGACGTCCGGTCGTTCCATGCCGCCGAGGAAGTTGCGGGCATAGGCAGAGAATGTTTCGATATAGCGCCGCTGTCCTTCGGCAAAGATGGTGTCGAAGGCCAATGACGACTTACCGCTTCCGCTCAGACCGGTAATGACCGTGAGCGAGTGGCGGGGAATCTCAACATCTATATTTTTAAGATTATGTACGCGCGCGCCGAAGACATTGATTTTGCCTTCGCCTTTATTCTGTGCCACTCGTGGTCCCTCCTTCCGTAAAGCCTCTAATCAGATTGACATCCTTGCGGATATGATAGTCGTGCCCGTCGGCCCCCTTTGCAATGACCTGCAGATAGTAGACGCCGTCCTTCACGGGGTGGTCATTATACGTACCGTCCCATTCGCCTGCCGGGTCGGTCCATTCATAGAGCTTCTGCCCCCAGCGGTTGATGATGATAGCCTTGAAACTGACGATGCTGCGCCATCCCTCCTTGGCCTTGAACGTGTCGTTGCGGCCGTCGCCATTGGGCGAGAATGCGTTGGGGAATTCGAGTTTGCTATCAAGAATGGAGACGACTATAACGACCGAGTCAAGCTCCTGGCCGTCCTGCTCAAGGCGGGTTTTCAATACGACATTATACGTGCCCGATTCGTTGAAGGTGTACTGTGTGTCTTCCTCATAGCGCACGAAGAGTTCGGTGGAACCTTCCGACGGGCTCATCTTCCTAAAGTGCCATTCGTAGCTGGGCGAAAAGCCGTCCATGTTGCTGGGATTGGCCCGAAAGGTGACGTCGAGTGGAGCCTGTCCGTCGCCGATGCTCTGCGTCTCCTGATCAGTGCCCTCGCTGTCAGTATAATAAGCCTGAGGGTTGACTGACTGTGCCTTTGCATTCATTGCTCCCACCAAGATGGCGGTTGTCAGTATAAATAGGTGTTCAATTAGTCGTCTCATTGTCCTGAAGATTACATTCAAAATGCAAAGATACTCATTTTTATCGAATCACGCAACTTTTGTTGCGGAAAAAAGGTTAATAAACGTTTGATGGGTTCAATACATGTTTTTCTGGGCGAAAAACGAAGGAGCCCTTTGAGGGTAAAGAAGTACCGCCTCTTTGCCCGAGAAGTACCGCCTCTTTACCCGAGAAGTACCGCCGCGTTATCCGAGAAGTACCGCTTCGTTTTACGGAGGTCAACGCAAAAAGCCGAATGAAACCAAAAAAATGCAGAAAAATGATACGCTTTTCATTTTTTTGTTGTACTTTTGTGGTCGAAAAGAGAAACATGAAAATATGAGGCGAACCTACGCGATATGCCGATGGCTGGTGCTGGTGATGATGCTTCTGATGGCAATCCCGTCGGAAGCACAGACGGTAACAACCTATCAGGTGAAGAAAAAGGAGACCATCTACGGCATTGCCCGCGACCACGGCATCACTGTCGAGGAGCTAATGCAAGCTAATCCTGGGATGGATTCCCCTGATTATAAGCTGAAAAAAGGTAGCTATATCAACATTCCAGCCAAGAAGGTGGAGGAGACCGAACCTGTCGTCGTGAAGCAAGAGTCGCAGCCAGTGAGCAGGCGGAGCGACGTCCGCAAACGTGCCATTCGCCTTGGTGTGATGCTGCCTTTGCACAACAAGAACAATGACGGTCGCCGCATGGTGGAGTATTATCGCGGTGTGCTGATGGCCTGCGACTCGTTGAAGAAGGAAGGCATTTCGGTGGATGTGCAAGCCTGGAACCTGCCGGAGGACGGCGACATCCGTCAGACGCTGGCTGACCCTGCCGCTGCACAGTGTGACCTCATCATCGGTCCGCTCTATTCAAAGTTCGTCGGCACCTTGTCTGATTTCATCAGCGAACACGACATACGGTTGCTCATTCCCTTCTCAATCAACGCGCCGCAGATGGCTCACAATGCTTATATGTTTCAGGTCTACCAGGCCCCGAGCACACTTCATGAGACCACGGCCCGCCGTGTTGCTGACTGGTTCAAGGACTGCCACCCCGTGATTGTCGACTGCGGCGACACCACCAGCACTAAAGGCCCTTTCACTACGGCCTTGCGTAAGTTGTATGAAACGCGGGGCGTTCAGTATAGTCTGACCAGCTTGAAGTCGACTGACACGCAGTTTGCCAATGCTTTTGTCAATGAAAAGCCCAACGTGGTGGTTCTTAATACGGCACGCTCGCAGGAACTCAACGCGACGTTCGGCAAGCTCAGTGCCCTCATCGCCCATCAGCCGGAAATACAGTTGGCGCTGTTCGGCTATACGGAGTGGATGATGTATCTGAACCAATATCAGTTGTCGAACTATTATCGCTACAATGTGTATATTCCCGCACCTTTCTATACAAACCTTCAGTCAGCTGAGACAGAGCGCCTGCAACAGAAGTATCGACGCAATTTCCGACAGGACATGATGCAGTCGCTGCCGCGCTTTGCGCTGACGGGTTTCGACCACGCAGTCTTCTTCCTGAGAGGCTTGCATAAGTATGGCATCGACTTCGACGGAGCAGCCGGTCGGTTTGGCTATCAGCCGGTTCAGACACCGCTGAAGTTCGACCGCGTGGGAGAGGGAGGTCGTCAAAACCGTGCTTTCATGTTTATCCACTATAAGCCTGATCATACTATTGAAACCGTCAATTACTAATCAGATGCCTGTGCGCCGCCTTGCGCTTGCCTGCATGCTGCTCTTGACTGTGACCCTTTCGGCACAAGTCGGTGAGCATCGCAGCGACTTGGCAGTAGGTGTGAATGCCGGCTATGCGCTGAGCACCGTCGGATTTACGCCGCGTGTGCCTCAGATTCAGCACGGAGGATTGACGGGCGGCCTCTCTGTGCGTTATACTTCAGAGAAGTATTTCAGCAGCATTTGTGCCATAGTGGCTGAGCTCAACTATGCCCAGATAGGCTGGAAAGAGAACCAGCTCGACATCAATGACGTTCCCGTTGTCAATGAATACACAGGTGAGGTGGAGCATTATCAGCGCGACATGACCTACGTGCAGTTGCCTGTCTTTGCCCGGCTAGGGTGGGGACGCGAGCGAAGTGGCTTCCAGTTATTCTTTCAGGTGGGACCTCAGATGGGCTTCTTTCTCAACGAGAAGACCAGCCAGAACTTTGAACTGGAGAAGCGCAATGCACGCGACCGCACCTCTCAGGTGGTGGCGCAGGACACGATGTTCGTTGAACATAAGTTCGATTACGGCATTGCCGGAGGTCTTGGCCTTGAATATTCCCATCCACGATTGGGCCATTTCCTGCTTGAGGGCCGCTACTACTATGGCCTTGGCGATATCTACGGTAATTCGAAGCGCGACTATTTTGCGCGCTCCAACTTCGGCAATATCGTCATCAAACTGACCTATCTGTGCGATTTAGCGAAAACTATTAACCCTAAAATTAAATAACTATGTTTGAAGGACAACCAAAAGGACTGTTCGCGTTGGCACTGGCCAACACTGGAGAGCGATTCGGCTACTACACGATGATAGCCGTCTTCGCATTGTTTCTAAGAGCTAACTTCGGCCTCGATGCGGGCTGGGCAGGCGAAATCTACGGCGATTTCCTCATGCTCGTCTACTTCCTCCCCATCGTGGGCGGCTGGCTGGCTGACAAGTTCGGCTTTGGCAAGATGGTCACCATCGGTATCATTATCATGTTCCTGGGTTATCTGTTGCTGGCCATACCCCTCGGTGGCAACACCGTCGGCCTCATCGCCATGCTCGTGTCGCTGGTGCTCATCAGTTTCGGCACCGGTCTGTTCAAAGGCAACCTGCAGGTGATGGTGGGCAACCTCTACGACGACCCGCAGTATGCCGACAAGCGCGACGCTGGTTTCTCCATCTTCTATATGGCTATCAACATCGGTGCGCTCTTTGCTCCTACGGCTGCCATTCAGATTTCCGAGTATGCTAAGACGCAACTGGGCTACACCGCTCCCGGTGAGGCTTATCACTTTGCCTTTGCCGTTGCCTGCGCCTCGCTGATACTTTCGATAGCCATTTACTATCTGTTCCGTTCCACCTTCCGCCACACCGAGGGCAATAAGGGTGCAGCCAAAGAGGGACAGAACGTGAAGGCTGAGCCTGAGCTGTCGAAAGAAGAAACCAAGCAGCGCATCGTCGCCCTCTGTCTGGTCTTCGCTGTGGTCATCTTCTTCTGGATGGCTTTCCACCAGAATGGCCTCTCACTGACCTACTTTGCCGATGAGTTCACGTCCAAGACAGCCAGCGGCGTCAACACAATGCCGTTCGACGTCTGGAATCTCGTGATGATTATCTTCATCGTCTATGCAGGTTTCTCGTTCTTCCAGAGCAAGACTTCGAAGGGCAAAGGCATCTCGGCCGCCATCGTGCTGGCTGCTCTCGCTGTGCTGATCTACAAGTATACTAAGGCTACGGGTACTATTGACATCTCAGCCCCCATCTTCCAGCAGTTCAATCCCTTCTACGTAGTGGCCTTGACGCCAGTCTCGATGGGTATTTTCGCCTATCTGGCCAACAAGGGTAAGGAACCCTCTGCTCCGCGCAAGATTGCTTATGGTATGCTGGTCGCTGCCTCGGCATTCTTCGTCATGCTGTTTGCATCGCAGGGGCTTCTGACGCCTAACGAGCAGGCTGCTCTTGCCGAAAATGGTGAGCTGGGCCCGCTGGTGTCGCCCTATTGGCTCATTTCCACCTATCTCATCCTGACATTTGGTGAACTGCTGCTCTCACCGATGGGCATCTCCTTCGTCTCGAAGGTGGCTCCTCCGAAGTACAAGGGCCTCATGATGGGCGGTTGGTTTGGTGCTACCGCCATTGGCAATAAGCTGGTCAGCGTGGGCGGTTACCTCTGGGGCGATCTCCCCTTGTGGGCAGTATGGTGCGTGTTCATCGTGCTCTGCCTGCTCTCAGCCGCCTTCATGTTTGCCGTGATGAAGCGCCTCGAGAAGGTCTGCTAAATGTTTCTGACATTACTCTTGTCAACGTTTCTCACGTTCGTTGAGATGAACTGTGAGAATCTGTTCGATACTCGCCACGACCCGTCGAAGCAGGATCAGGAGTTCCTGCCCGACGGGCCGCGTCATTGGACAACATACCGGTACTGGCAGAAACTGAACGACGTGGGGCGGGCCATCCTGGCTTGTTCTTACGATTTGCCGGATGTGGTGGCCCTCTGCGAAGTTGAGAACGATACGGTTTTGCATGATTTGTCGCGTCGTTCATTGCTTCGCAATGCCGGCTATGAATACCTGATGACGGAGTCGCCGGACGTGCGCGGTGTGGATGTTGCAATTCTCTATCGCCCAGCTCGTTTCCAGCCTCTGTGCTATGAAAGTCTGTATGTCAAGCCAGTGAAGGGGATGCGTCCTACGCGCGATATACTTTATGTTAAAGGCCGCATTGTGACAGGCGATACGCTTCATTTCTTCATCGTTCATGCGCCCAGTCGATATGGAGGTGAACGGACTTCGCGTCCTTTCCGTCTTCAGGTGGCTCGTGTGCTTGCTCATGCTATTGATTCGTTGGGCGGCCTGCAAAATATTGTTGTTGCCGGTGATTTCAACGACTATGACAATAGTCCTGCGCTCAAGTTGCTTTATCGCTCCGGCATGAGCAATATCACGAAGAACGCAGCAGGAAGTCTCAATAGAGCGCGTGCAACCTATCGTTTCAAGGGTCTCTGGCGTTCACTCGATCATGTGTTAGTCTCGCCCGCAATGACAGAACGGGTAGAGCAAGTATATGTCAACGATGCCCCGTTCCTGATTGAGGAAGACGAGCAATACGGCGGTTGGAAGCCACGCCGCACCTTCAATGGCTTCCGCTATCTTGGGGGCACCAGCGACCATCTGCCTTTGGTGGTACGCTTCAGATAAGCATTTTTTCTGCCGTTTTCTTTGTTATTTCGAGAATATCATGTATCTTTGCAAGCATGGAAGAACATCTCTTTAATCAGTATCTCGACGAAATAGGCCGCGGGCAACTTCTCAGCGAAGACGAGGAACGTCGGCTGAGTGAACGAATACGGAAGGGCGATGAGCAGGCTCTCAATAGGTTGATTGAGGCAAATCTTCGCTTTGTTGTGGCAGTAGCCAAACGCTATCAAGGCAAAGGACTCGCGATGGAAGACCTCGTGAGTGAAGGCAACCTGGGAATGATGAAAGCTGCGAGGAAGTTTGATGCCAACCGCGGTGTCCGCTTTGTCAACTATGCCGCTGCCATTGTTCGCCAGCAGATTGAGCGGGCGTTGACTGCAGAGAGTGCCGAGCGCCGCGTGGAAAGTCGCCGTGACGGCGAGACGCGCTCGGTCGATGCTCCGCTCGGTTCCAAGACGGGAGTCAGTCTGCTGTCGGTGTTGGTGGATGGTAATTCCCCTTTGGCCGACGAGCGTGTCTATCATTCATCGGTGGAACAAGCGGTAGAATATGCCCTTCGTTCCCTTGGCGAACGCGATAGCCAGGTGGTATACGCTTATTTCGGCATCGGTCAGGAGAATCAGACAATGGCTGAGATAGCCGACAACATGCACTTGAAGCGCGAGCGGGTGCGACAGATCCGTAACCATGCTGTGCGCCAGCTAAAGAGAGCCTTCAAGCGCCGCTTGTCAGAACTTCGCCAGTAGTTTTTTTACGCAACACTAATCACACTAAAACAATCTGATATGAAAAGGACTTTCAAGACAGCCCTTCTGGCCCTATTGCTCATGGCGACTGGTGGGGTGAGTGCTCAGCCTCATGGCCGGAAGTGAAGCCGGAGATGAAAGCCGGCAGCCGTTGGTGGTGGATGGTTTCAGCCGTCGATGAAACCAATTTGCAATCGCTGATGGAGCAATAGCTGATGCAGGCATTAGAACGCTGGAAATCACTCCTATCTACAGCGTGAAGGGCAATGCGAGTCAGAATGTGGCATATCTGAGCTCCCGATGGTTTGAACTGCTCAAAAGTGTTAAATGGGTGGCACCCGTAGGACAGTGGGATGTCATCTCGGTTTATCCCAAATTCTGTCTAACGACCGATTTGGGATAAAGGATACATATAGGCTGACAGACGGTAATAGCCAATATATTCGAGATAACTCTCAGCCTTGGCAGTATCTGTAACTGTCAA
>FLNY01003203.1_pt1 | contig 11206 bp, 8 predicted proteins | sample 1140381 | NCBI WGS metagenome assembly FLNY01 (sample SAMEA3878172, study PRJEB12797) | bioreactor metagenome | biome: Moose rumen | place: Sweden | collected 2011-10
ATTTCGGAAGTTCTTGCTTTGGCAAGCGTCCCTTTGGGCCGAGCGGGAACGGGAAGTGTTAAAGCGGTTTGAACTGCCGCGATATGTCACGAATTGCGTAGGTCGTTAAGAAAGTTTAACTTTCAGAAACAGCCCTGTCCGGGTTCTTGCTCTGGCAAGCGGCATAGCCGAGTCCGAATAAGAAACCTAACTCGTTCCGCAATTCGCCGCGATTTGCTTATTGGCACTTTGCGAATTTTCTTCGTTTTGCACTCAAATGCCTTTATTTATGGGGCGAACTGCGTTAATCATCCAAAAATGCTTTTCTAATTCAGCATTATTTCGTAACTTTGCACACTGATTATGACTCGACTTTTTCGGCTTCGCCGAGTGAACATCGCGCCGCAGACGCTTCACAGAGTCCAAAGGCTCTTAATCCTTGCGCTCTTCATGGCGACGACGGCCTTCGGTCAGCAGAGCGACAACTACCGCTCACAGTTGCGCAACCGCAACGTGAAGGTCACGGAGACTCACCTGCCCCTCGTCTTCATCAGCGTGGGCGGGCGGATGATTCTGCGTGACAGCTACATTCTGGGGCAAATAAAAATCATTCACAACGGCGACGGACAGATGAACTACGGCGACACCGTGGCGCATCCGGGACAGCACATCGACCACGAAGGCTACATCGCCCTGAAGTATCGCGGCAACTCGTCGTTCGACCAGTCGGGCAAGAAGCCGATGGCTTTCCGCACGCTGGAGACGAATGTGCTGCCGGACTACGGCGGGGCGAAGAAAAAGGTCTGTCTCCTCGGCATGGCGAAGGACAGCAAGTGGGGGTTCATCGCACCGTGGGCCGACGAGGTGATGTTTCGCGACGTGCTCGCCTTCGAACTGGCCCGGCCCTGGATGGACTGGGTGCCTGAGGCACGGATGTGCGAGGTCATCCTCGACGGGACTTATTATGGCGTCTATGTGCTCTGCGAGCGCGTGTCGAAGGGTAAGAACCGACTCGACCTGGACGACCCGACGCTCGATGACATCGGCAACATTGTGGCTGACTGGCACGTGTCGGTCGACCACGGCTACGACCCTTATTTCACTTCGAAATACCATCCCTGGCAGTCGCTTGACGGCCAGAAGGTGGCCACGTGGTACACGATTAAATATGAATACGGTGACCCGGACGATGACGACTTCTGGCAGCTGCCACAGGGTAGCCGCCAAGCGCTGACCAGCGAGGTGGACAGGATGGAGGCCTCGTTCATGGCCGACAACTGGCTGGACCCGGACGAGGGCTACCGGAAATACGTCGACCCCATGTCGTTCATCGACTACATGCTGGCCACCGAGCTGTCTATGAACATCGACGGCTACCGGCTCTCGACTCATCTATATAAGCACAGCCAGGCGCGCGCTGAGCACGAGGGCATCGACCCCAGATGGAAGCTGACCCTTTGGGACTTCAACATCGCATGGGGCAATGCTAACTACTATGACGGTAGCCGGACGGACCGGTGGCAGTATATGCTGAACGTGAACTTCACGGGCGACAACTGCCCCGTGCCCTTCTACTGGTATCGCCTCTTGCAGGACGAAGACTACGTCAGCGCGATGAAGCTGCGCTGGCAAGCGTATCGCCAGTCGAACCACAGCGACGAGAGGCTCATAGCCACCATCGACTCGCTGGCCTCACTGCTCACTGCGTCGGAGGCCACCACGCGCAACGAGCAGGCCTGGGGCATCTTCACACGGAGCAACATCTGGCCCCTGCCTTATTATGCCAACAGCTACGACGATGCCGTCAGCCACCTGAAGGACTGGGTGAGGCAGCGACTGAGGTTTCTCGACAAGCATCTCCTGCCGCCACGCGTCATCGAGACGGAGCCCATCGACATCAGCAGCGGATTCACTGACGACATCGTGGCCGAGAGCCTGCCCGCCAACCAGTTCACGACGACGGCCGTCGACGGCTCAGAGCGGACGTTCTACTCGGCTCTGCTGCGCGGCAGCGGCGGTCTGCCCGCTGACAGGCTCATCATCTCGGGGAACGAGCAGGTGCACTATCACCTGGCTGACTATAACTCAAGTAATGCCCTGACGCTGAAAAGCCCGGGCAGCAACGGCACGCTGGAGCTGGCAAAGCCCATCCAGACGAGCGAAATCTTCGTGCTCGCCACCAGCGGCAACGGGGCTTCGAAACTGGAGGTACGGCTGAACTATACTGACGGCACGACCGACGTTGCAGGCAATTTCGACGTACGCGACTGGTCGGTCAGGCAACCGCAGGGCGACGAGGCTGTCACGGCCCTCGGCAATATCCAGCGCAACAACAACGGCTACAGCTCTGACAACCACTATTGCCTGTTCGATTTCTCCGTGCCCGTCGACAAGGAGCGCATTCTAATGTCGGTGACGTTCTATTCCACCAACTGGGCCTATGCTTCGGTGATGGCGCTCTCCAGTCTGATCGACGACACGCAGGGCATTGACTTTGCTCATATTGAAAGCATTCAGCACCTGACGCCCGGACCGCAACGCATCTACGGCGCCGACGGTAGCCGCCAAAACGAACTGCGTCGCGGCCTCAACATTGTGAGAAGTCGCGACGGCAGAGTCAGGAAAGTGCTGAAGCGATAGAGACCCGCTACGTCCGTGGCGGCAGGCTCTGGAAACAGCGCGTGGCCCATACCTGCACAAGGAATATAAGACTGAAGAGGATGGCCACCTCATAAGGGGCCACGACAGTTCCACCGAACAGCAGGCGCGACAGCGGTAACACCACCAGCGGCGACGCAAACTGGCCCAGATAGAGCGCAGCTGAGAGTAGCGGCATGACGGTCGTGGTCGAGTTCTGACCGCCCTTGATGCTGGCAATGGTTAGCAGATAGGGGACGCCAAAGCCGTTGGCCAGACCGATGAGGGCCGACCCGGCGAGGAGCATGGGCACGCTACCCTCCACGTAGCAGACATAACCTAAAAGGAACAACAGCGGTGCGGCATATTTCATGTATCGGGGCAGTTTGTTCATAAGCCAGCCAAACATTAGTCCGGCCAGAAAGGCCACCACGTCGAGCCCCACCATGATGGCCGTAACGGCTGTGGGCGTGAGGCTACTCTGCTGTGCAGCGATGATGGCAAAGTTAGTGGGGAAAACGAAGAAGATGAGCATGAGCAGGAGCATACCCACAACCGAGGGATGGAACTTCAGCAACTGTCGCGGCTCAAAGGGACGGCCCCTCTTGTTTGACGAACCTAAGCGTTCGTCGGGCAGATAGCACAGTACCAGTACCAGCGCCAAAAGACCAAGCAGATAGACCAGGAAGGCACAGCGCCACTCCACCTGAGCCAGCAGGCCGGCCAAGAGCGTGGCCACCACACCGCCCATCTGGTTCATGGCGGCCGAGAGCCCCATCAGCCGCGCCTGTTCTTCGGGGGGAAAATATAAGGCCAAGAGTCCTGTTGACAGCGGCATGATAAGCCCTACGCTAACGCCCAACAGCGCCCTCAGCGCCAACAGCAGCCAGATATTGTCGGCCCAATAGCAGCCCACCCCGGCCACGACGTAGAGCACCAGTCCGGTGATGGCTATCGTACGCGAGCCCCACCGTCGGCTAATCGGCAGGAAACAGAGGTTGGTCATGATGATGAATAGTGCCGGCAGGCTCACGATGAGCTGCAGGAGCAGATGGGGAGCCGCAGCAAAGTATTCCTTGATGATACCTAAGGCGGGCGCAATGGCTGCACCGGCCATCACTGTAAGCAGCGACATCGACAGAATGGTCGCCGTCACGCGGTTGTTGACTTGTTTCATTTGTTTTGTCTGTTATGAACAATAATAATGTTTGTGAAGCCCTCACAAGTTGATCATAACCGGACTTACGCGGGAACTTTGACCCGCCACACGTTATTGGTGTCCTCAGCTTCGGGGTGCAAAATTACAAATAAAAAACGAAAGAACCTCTGGGGCCTTTCGTTTTTTTTTATTTTTTGCGATAATTTATGACTCTGCAGCCGATAAGACAATCTCGCTGAGCGTCGGGTGAATGTGCACCATGTCGCGCAGCTGGGCAACGGTGGTCTGGCGACACATCAGGGCGCTGACCTCCTGCACCAAGTCGGCAGCATGGGCACCGAAGACGTGGCAACCCAGAATGCGACCGGCACCGGGCTCGCTGAGCAACTTCAGCATGCCCTCAGTCTCGTTCATGGCCAGGGCCTTGCCGTTGGCGCGATGGAAGGCCTTGCGACACTCATAGGCTGTGCCTTCCTCCTTTAGCTGATCCTCGGTCTTGCCCACGCAGGCAGCTTCGGGATTAGTGAAGATGGCGGCGGGCATGATGCTCAGATCCATCTCGTCGGACTGTCCCAAGATATGATTCACTACGTGGATGCCCTGCATCTCGGCAGCGTGGGCCAGCATCATGCGGCTGTTCACGTCGCCGATGGCGTAGACACCGGACACGGTGGTCTCGAAATGGTCGTCGACCTTGACGCCCATGCGGCCGTCGTACTCAAAGCCGGCGTTCTGGAAATGATCGAAGACGCGTGGAGCACGGCCTACGGCCATGAGTACTTCCTCAGCCTGGACGGTCTCTTCCTTGCCTTTCTTATTCGTGAACGTGACGCCGTCGGCGGTGATAGCGGTGACACCGCACTGCAGGTTGAACATGACGCCGCGCTTCTCGAGCACCTTGCGCAGACGCTTGGCAATGTCGCTGTCGAGGGCGGGCAGACATTCCTTGAGGAACTCCACGACCGTCACCTCGGTGCCGAAAGACGAGAAGATGCTGGCAAACTCCATGCCGATGACGCCGGCACCGATGATGCAGAGGCTCTTGGGCTGATAGTCGATTTGTAGCAGGTCGCGGCTATCGAGGACAGAACGGCTGGCGGGTTCCTTCAGGCGCAGTTGCTTGGAGACGGAGCCAGTGGCAACGATGATATGATCAGCCTCCCAGCGTTCGCCGCTCTGAGCAGCCTCGACAGTGTAGGCATCGACGAAGCGGCCTTCTTCACGAACGAGGGTGATATTGGGATGTGAGAGGAGCGTGTCGATGCCAGCGCGAAGCTGCGTGAGCACCTCGTTCTTGCGGTCGACGACCTGCTGGAAACGGAAGTCGTAGCTCAGGTTGTCGAGGCCGAAAAGTGAACTCTCCTTGAGTGTCTGCACAATCTCAGCATTGCGGGCGAACGACTTGGTGGGGATGCACCCCTCGTTGAGACAGGTGCCTCCGACCTGATCCTGCTCAAAGATGACTACCTTCAGGCCGTGCTGGGCGGCATGAGCAGCGGCGCGGTAACCACCAGGCCCCGCGCCGAGAATAATAATATCAGTCTTGGTCATTCTTCAACTGCTTGTAAGTCACGATGGGGTGCTTGGCGGCCAGCACGTCGTCGACGCGGCCAATGGGCGTGCAGTGCGGAGCCGACTTCACCTCGTCGGGATTCGTCTTGGCCTCCTCGGCTATCTGTCGCATCACCTTGATAAAACCGTCGATCGTCTCCTTCGACTCGTTCTCGGTGGGCTCAATCATGAGGCTCTCGTGGAACAGCAAAGGGAAGTAGATGGTCGGGGCATGATAGCCGTAGTCAAGCAGACGCTTGGCCACATCCATCGTGGTGACCCCCGTTGACTTGTCCTTCAAACCGTCGAAGACAAACTCGTGCTTGCACAAGCCGTCGATGGGCAGTTCATAGACATCCTTCAGCGAGTCCTTGATGTAGTTAGCGTTAAGCGTGGCCAGTGGGCCAACGAGCTTCACGTTCTCGCGACCGAGGGTGAGGATGTAGGTCAGGGCGCGCATGACGACGGCGAAGTTGCCGTGATAGGGACTCACTGTGGGGAAGCAATCCTCCAGCCCCTTGCGCACACCGACAGGACCGGCACCGGGGCCGCCACCGCCGTGAGGCGTCGAGAAGGTCTTATGCAGGTTGATGTGCATCACATCGAAGCCCATATCGCCCGGACGGGCAGCCCCCAGCATCGGGTTGAGGTTGGCGCCGTCATAGTACATCAGGCCACCGGCCTCGTGAACCATCTTCTCAATGGCAGGAATCTGCTTCTCAAAGAGGCCCAGCGTGTTGGGGTTGGTCATCATCATGGCGGCAATCTCCGGGCCGTGCTGAGCCAGGATTTCCTTCAGGGCATCAACATCGACAGTGCCGTCGGCAAGCGACTTCACTTCTACGATCTCGAGACCGCAGACGGCGGCCGAGGCGGGATTAGTGCCGTGGGCGGAGTCGGGCACGATGACGAGCCGACGAGCCATGTCGCCACGGTTCTCATGATACTTCTTGATGACCATCAGACCGGTCAGCTCACCATGAGCACCGGCGAAGGGCTTCAAGGTAAAAGCATAGAGGCCGGTGAGTTCGCAGAGCTGGCGGCACAGCATGGCGCAGACTGCCTCTGCGCCTTTCGTCGTTTCTGCGGGCTGCAGGGGGTGAAGGGCCGAGAACTGCGGCAGGGCAGCCATTTCCTCGTTAATCTTGGGGTTGTACTTCATCGTACAGGAGCCGAGGGGATAAAAGCCATTGTCGACACCGAAGTTATTAGCCGACAGATTGGTATAGTGGCGGACGACGGTCATCTCATCGCATTCGGGCAGTTCAGCGTCAGCCTTGCGGCGCATGGAGGCGGGAATCTCATACTTGCCGAAGCGGTTCTTAGGCAGTGAATAGCCGCGGCGCCCTTCCTGTGAAAGTTCGAAAATCAGGTTTCCGTATAACTTGTTGTTCATTGTTGTTTCTTTTTGAGCTGTAATGGTATTGCAGCATACGGGACATTATTGGACGCGGTAATTGTCAGATAAGGGAAATGAGTCGGTCGATTTCTTCCTTTGTTCTCTTCTCAGTGACGGCGAACATGATCTGGTCGTCGGCCACCTTGATGCCACCGAAGATGCCATTCTCGACGAACAGACGCTGCAGAGCATCAACGTCGCCGTCGTAGCGGACGACGAACTCGTTGAAGAAAGGCTTGTCATAGACGAGCGAGAAGTGGCCCGTGGCCACGAGCTGCTCGCAGAGATAGTGGGCACCGGCATAGCTGAGCTCGGCGGCCTCCTTGAGACCTTCGCGGCCCATGAGCGAGCAATACATCGTGACAAAGAGGGCCATGAGGCTCTGGTTGGAACAGATGTTCGACGTGGCCTTCTGGCGACGGATGTGCTGTTCGCGAGCCTGGAGCGTCAGCACAAAGGCGCGCTGGCCGCGGTTGTCGAGTGTCTTACCGACGATGCGGCCCGGCATCTTGCGGATGAGCTTCTCTGTGCAGCACATGTAGCCCACGTAAGGACCTCCGAACTGCATGGGAATGCCCAGCGACTGCCCGTCGCCCACGGCGATGTCAGCACCCTGCTCGGCCGGTGTCTTCAGCACGGCGAGGTCGGCAATGACAGAGTTGACGACGAAGAGGCCTTTCTGTGCGTGGATAGCGTCGGCAAAGCCGTCGTAATCCTCAACGATGCCGAAGTAGTTGGGCATCTGCACCATCACACCGGCGACGCCGCCTTCCTGGAGCTTCTGCTCCATGACGGTACTGTCGGTGACGCCGTCCTTCTGAGGAATGATTTCAAGATCGATGCCGTGGAAGTGGGCGTAGGTCTTCATCACCTCGACAGTCTTCGGATCGACGGTCTCGCTGACAAGGAAGCGCTGCTGCTTCTTGCCGGCAGCGACAGCCATCATCATGGCCTCGGCGCTGGCCGTGGTGCCGTCGTACATCGAAGCATTCGAGATGTCCATGCCCGTCAGCTCAGCCATCATCGACTGGAATTCGAAGATATAATGCAATGTGCCCTGCGAAATCTCAGCCTGATAAGGCGTATAGCTGGTCAGGAACTCCGAGCGCTGCAGCAGGTTGGGAATGACAGAGGGCGTATAGTGGTCGTAGACACCGGCACCGGCAAAGCAGGTGAGCGGCTTGTTCTGCGAACCCAGTTGCTCAAACAGCTGGCGCACCTCCACCTCGCTCATCTCCGACGGCAGGTTGTAGTCGCCTTGGAACTTCACCTCCTCGGGCAGCTCGGCATAGAGGTCCTCAAGGCTCTTGATGCCGATTTTCTCGTACATTGCCTTAAGGTCAGCCTCCGTATGGGGGAAGTATTTGAAACCCACCCCCGTCCCCTCCCCAAGGGAGGGGTGATTGGTTACTTTATCCATATCTTTTAAATTGTAGATAGCTATAGAAAAGCCCCTCCCGATGGGGAGGGGTTTGGGGTAGGCCTTACTTTGCGCAGAAAGCCTCGTAAGCCTCGGCATCCATGAGGTTGTCGAGCTCGGTCTTGTCGCTGAGTTCCACCTTGATGATCCAGTTCTCATAGGGATCTTCGTTGATGAGCTCGGGCTTGTCCTCGAGACCCTCGTTGACCTCGACAACGGTTCCGCTGACGGGCGAGATCAGGTCGCTGGCAGCCTTGACGCTCTCGACGGCGCCGAAGTCCTCACCGGTTTCCACCTCGTCGTCCACGTCGGGCATGTCGACATAGACCACGTTGCCCAGGGCGTGCTGAGCATAGTCGCTAATACCGATAAAACCGAATTCACCTTCCACTTTTACATACTCGTGCGACTCGCTGTAATAGAGTCCTTCAATTACTTTTGCCATAGTTGTTGATTATTATAATGTTTTATTTTTATTTTTTATAGTGTTTATCATAGAAACGCTTCTTGACGACCACGCCGGGGAACGTCTTCTTGCGAATCTGGACGCTGAGTTCCGTGCCCAGCTTGGCGTGAGCAGCGTCGACGAGTGCCATGCAGACGCTCTTGTCGCTTGAGATGCTGTGATAACCCGTGGTCACCTCACCGACCTTCTGGCCCTCGAAAAGCACATCGTAGCCGTGGCGGGGAATTGCCTTGTCTGCGAGCTCGATGCCGATGACGCGCTGCTTCGGGCCCTCGGCCTTCTGCTGCTGCAGGGCCTCCTTGCCGATGAACTCGGCCTTGTCGAACTTGCAGAACATGCTCAGACCGGCCATCACGGGGGTGATGTCAGCCGAGAGCTCATCGCCATAGAGCGGCAGACCGACCTCGAAGCGCAGGGTGTCGCGGCAGCCCAGTCCGCAGGGCTTGCAGCGTCCGCTCTCGACGAGCTTGTCCCAATAATTATTGATTACGTCGGGAGTGGCATAGATCTCGAAGCCGTCCTCACCCGTATAGCCCGTGCGACTGATAAGAGCCCCCCCTACGGCCCCCGAGGGGGCTTCTATAGTTTCCCCCTCGGGGGAAGAAAGGGGGGCTGCAGTGTAGAACTTCAGCTCCTTGCACTGCAGGCCCAGCACCTCCTCGACGACGGTCTCAGCCTCGGGACCCTGGACGGCCAGCTGACCGTAGTGCTCACTGAGGTTCTGCAGGTCGATATCGAAGCCCTTGGCCTGGTCTTGCATCCAAGCCCAGTCCTTATCAATATTGGCAGCGTTGATGACGAGGAAGAAGTCGTTGTCCTTCATCTTATAGACGAGGAGGTCGTCGACGGTGCCGCCGTTTTCATAGCACATCATGCCATAGAACACCTGTCCGTCGGGCGCACCGTTGACGTCGTTGGTGAAGATATGCTGCACGTACCGCTCAGCATCGGGTCCTTTGACCGAGACCTCACCCATGTGGCTCACGTCGAAGACGCCACAGGCCGTGCGCACGGCCACGTGCTCGTCGGTGATGTTCGTGTACTGAATAGGCATCTCATAGCCGGCGAAGGGCGACATCAGGGCACCCAGGGCTACGTGTTTGTCGTAAAGACAAGTCCGTTTGTTTTCCATACTTTAGTTTAATTATTGCAATAACAGGTTGATAAATTCTTCACGTTTCAGGTTGCGGATGACCATGTCCAGCCTTTCGGGCAGGGCCGCCGTGAGGGCCTCACGCTCCAGTCGCACGCAGCTCAGCCGGCCCAGCAGGGCATCGAGCTCGCCCACGAGGAAGTAGTCGCCCACGAGGTTCAGGCTCCGGATGACGCCGTTGCGGGCCTCGATGCGGGCCTCCATCTCCCCCACCCCTTCGATGCGGGCGCGGCGCACCAGCGTATATTTAGGGTTGTTGCCATAGATGAAACTGTCAGACAGGTATTCCTGCTCCAGTTCCTCAATGCCCCTGACATCAGCCTCGGTGAGCATGATTTCGCTCTCGCACAGATGCTCTCGCACGAAAGCCTTGAATTCGTCGAGCGACAACGTGATATAGTCCTTCAACAAGGCGATGTGCTGGCGCACGCTCTGCACCCCTTTCGAGATGAGCTTGTCGTCAGAAGGCGTGATGGCGCCCACCATGTTCTGCATGTCGGTGTCGTAGAGCATCGTTCCGTGGACGATGCTGCGCCCCGGGATGTGATAGAAGGCATTGCCCGACACCTTGCGCATTCCCGAGCCTGGCTCGCCTTCCCGTTGCCTTTCACCGATCATCACGTCGTTACGCCCTGTCGAGTGGGCATCGACGCCCAGCCGGCGCAGCACGAGCACCACCAGATTGATATATCGGTTGTAGGTCAGGCTGACGTCCTCGCTCTTGGTCACGTAGGAGAACATCACGTTCGACATGTCGGCATAGACACAGCCGCCGCCACTCTTGCGCCGGTAGGTTTCGATGCCGTGCTGCCGACAGTAGTCCAGGTTCACCTCAGCCTCAATCAGCTGGTTGCGCCCGAAGATGACGCTGGGCCGCACCTGCCACATAAAAAAGAGGTCGTCCTCGTCGTAATGACGGGCGACGTATTCCTCCATGGCCAAGTAGAACGACAGGCGTCTGACTTTGTCCTCGGGCAGTGCTATGTACTTCATTCGATTTGAGAGCTAACTGAGGTGCAAATTTACGTATAAAAAATGGAAGTACCAAACATTTGCGCAAAATCTTTGTTAAAATATGGACTTGATTGGAAAGCCGGAAGCAGTCCCGGCCCGTTCTGGAAAGGCTGAATATGTAATAAAAATTCGCACTAAAATGTCAAGATATTACAAGTGTTTGGATTTCAGACACTTTACGTATCGCCAGAAAAGAAGCGGCGCTTCTCGGTTCAAAAAGCGGCGCTTCTCGACCCAAAAAGGGGCACTTCTTCGCTTGAGAAGCACCGCTTCTTTGCAAAGAGCGCAACCAAATGTAAAAAATATTCCAAACGCCAAACGGCGGTTGTACAAAAAAAGTTATTGCTGTCCGCTAAACTGCCGTTAGGGGCATAAGCCCCCTTCCGACCGCCGATTTTATGCGGTCGGAATGAACTATCCTCAATTCC
>FLNY01004911.1_pt1 | contig 11205 bp, 7 predicted proteins | sample 1140381 | NCBI WGS metagenome assembly FLNY01 (sample SAMEA3878172, study PRJEB12797) | bioreactor metagenome | biome: Moose rumen | place: Sweden | collected 2011-10
CTTTATGAACTTTTTATTTTTTTTTGCGCAACCGATTGCGCAACTTTTTTATAAAAAAGGCACAAATCTGTGCCTTATCATATACTATTGTGCAACCGATTGCACAATTTGTCAAACAAATTCTTTCATTCAGGACACGATTTCAAGTTAAAATAAATGCTACGGCAGGTAAATGAATGCCTCCCGTAGCCTTAAGTCTAAATCCTACTGCTTTTCATATTCCTTAAATACATCTATACTCTCGAAAGCCTTACCTCCCCAGCTGAACATTCCGTGTTCCCAGTCGCGGATTTCCCCGCCCCAGGTGCAGATGCCCAAGGAGCCTGAATCATCCGCTTCATCCATAATGTGCTTAAGGACTTTGTGCTGGTTTGCCTCGCTTCCAATAATGTATGTGTCTGTTGAATCCAGAGTCAAATCTGAATAAACGGCACTCGTGTCAGGATCAATGAGGTTTTTCGTGGCATTTGTCAAATTATCAACACCATATTCAGCGTTGTAATTCCAGTCAAAGGCCGTTTCCGCAATCAGGACAGGCTTTCCATAAGTTGTCTTCCAGCCTGAAACACGGCTTTTCATAGTTGCAATAGTTCCATGGCTTGAATAGCGGGGATAGTATGAGAGACCGATTACATCATAGTCAAGGTTTCCCTTCTTAAGAGTGTTCAAAATAGTTTCAGGGCTATTGCTTGAAGCCACATGAACTACAATCTTTATTTTTTCATTAAAGTTCCGGACAGCTTTACTTGCCGCAGTCAGATATGTAACGATATTTTCAGATGTGTTTCCGGCAGCATAAGCAAAAGTTCCGCTTCCATAGCCAGTTGAAGAATTATAGCCTGTGTGCATTAAGAGTCCGGGGTTAATTTCATTTCCAACCTGAACATAATACGGAGTTACATCTGCCTGCTCTTTTATAGTCTCAAGAACCTCAGTCGTATACTCGCTTATTGCGCTTGCGACTTCTTCTGCGGATGAAAGAGATGCCCAAGCTTTTGGAACAATCTGTTTTCCAGGGTCTGCCCAAGTGTCCGAATAATGGAAGTCGAGCATAAGCTTAAGGCCTGCATCTTTTATTCTTTTCGCCATCGCAATTACATGGTCAATATCACAATTTCCTGTAGTGTCTGCCTCGCTGGGTGCATTTGAAGGGTCATTCCAAATCCTAAGTCGGACTGTATTTACTCCGTGTTTTTTGAGAAGAGCAAAGAATTCTGTTGTCGTGCCGTCAGTATCGCTCCATGTGACAGCTCCTTTTCCATCCTCATTTTGCTCATAGTAATAAACGGCGCTTGCATCAAAGCCCAGTACGAAATCGTCAAAGTCATCAAGAGTGTCTTTTGAATATACACCCTCCACTGAAAGGGCGTCCGCAAAAGAAATTGAGACCGTATCATTTTGAGAAGCCGTTTGACTTACACTAACAGCCGTTGAAGGAAGCGCATCCTGAACATAAGTGCAGTTTGCCTCCTCATCCCAGGCATAGCTTGAAACAAAGACTACGACCTTGAATGTATCAGAACTTGTCGCAGAAGAATCGATATCAGTCAAAGCGATAGTGTAGACAAGGCTTGTGCTACTGTCACTTGGAGCGTATGTATAATCATCTGCTTGCACCCATGTGTGAGATTTTGCCATTGTGCTTCCAGAAAGTCCGCCTTTTGGCAAATCTAAGGCGTAAAATTCAAGGCTTGAATCAACTGTCATATAGCTTGCCGCGTTCGTCCAGCCCTTTGAATCATAAGATGTTTTTCCAGTCGAAAGATTTTCATCATCTATCATAATTACGATTCTGTCATTTTCCCAAAGTTTCGGAGTCCCGTCAAAAGCAAGGGTAACAGTGAGATTTTCACCGTCATTCACTACTTTTAGGCTTGAAGCGTCATAATTTACGGTTACTGTGGTTAAAGGCGTGAGACTTTCAGAGCTTGAAACGCTTCCAGAAGGTGACGAGTTTTCACCTTCCTCACCCTCATTTTTCGCCCTCTCATCCTCCGTGTCTGTGTTTCCGCTCGTGTCGGCGGAAGGGATTTCGTCCGTAGAAGAAGGATTGTTTACAACAGTTACGGAGCTGTTGGAATTTGACGGCGTGTCGCAGGCAATAAAAGCGAGTAGTGACAAGCCCACACATAAAAACTTGCATATTTTTGAAATTTTCATTATTCCCCCTTAATTGTATAGCTCAAAGCATTCTCAAAGTCGATTGAAACGCTCTGCCCCGCCTGGCTCACTGTTGCCGCAGCTGACGGAATGCAGTCCTGGAGTGTCATTTCGTTTTGGGTCGTCCATTCGTAAGATGTTGCCGTAACAAAAAGTTTTAAAATGTTTCCAGAAGACGCACTTGCAATTAACGAAAGTGGTATAGAATATTCAATAATTTCAGATGAAACACTTCGTGCAGAAGCCGTAACACCATCAGTTCGACCACTATCAGAAATCCAACAGTAATCCTGCATTTCAGAACTAGAGATAAAATCTGAAAGATAAAAATCAACTCCAGAGAATGTCGCAGTTGTCGCAGGACCATAGTAATTGTTGTATGAAGAATCAGAGTTTGCTTTTCCTGTTTCACTTGAAGAAGAATTATCAATCATAATTACGATTCTGTCACCACTACTAAATGAACTAATTTCTCCCTCAACAGCCACATACAGATTTTCACTGTCGTTTGTGACATAAACCTTGCTCAAATCGTATCCGCTTACAGAAGCATAACTATCTTCGCTTACAGTCGCACTTTCCCACGCATTCTCATCAAGAGCTCCGTCAAGAGTAACGAAAATTGGCGAATAATGAACAGTAAAGGTCCTTGTGTAGCTTGAAGCGTTCAGTTCCGGAATGAAGCCGGAAATCTTAAAGCTTGCGTCAAAGGAGAGTCCCTTAAGGTCTTTGCCACACAAAACCGTAAGACCTTCATCGCTTTCACCGAGAGTAAAATCGCTTGAAAGAAAAGAGCTTGCCTTTGCATCACTAGAAGAAAATTCTATTGAAGCCGTGCTGGAAAGCGTTACTTTTCCCTTTGTCGGAATTGTAACATATTTTCCGCTCGTACTTGAAATCGTCGAAAATGTAACGCCGTCGGTGATTGTCTCATCTTCATAAAAGGGAAGAACCGAAATTTTTTGGTCAAGGGCAGAAACAGAACGCCCCTTTTGCTCCCCTTTGGCTCGCACAAAGCCCGAAAGCTTAACTTCTAGGCTGTCGATTGTGTTTCCCTTTGTCGTCGCCGTGTCCAAAAGACGGCAGATTGGAGTCATGCTAAGGCTATAGCGAGTTCCGCTGGCATTAAGGCTTCCCGCAGTTTCCGTCACAGAATTTTCTGAATCAAGGATAATTTTGTTTCCGGAAATTTTGTAGGTAACTGCCGCACTCTGTCCTGAAGATGTCGTGTAATTTGCAATCAGGCTGCCGGAAACAGCATAGTTATAAGTTCCGTCATCATTGATTGGAGTTGAAGAATCAAGAGACATAGCAACCTTTTTAGAGAAATCTACAGCAAGAGCTGAGCCTTTTGTAGAAGAAAAATCTGTTGTAGAAATTCCGTCATAATACCAGATTTTTCCGCCAATACTAGCCTTTCCGACCTCTTCGTCCATTTCATCCTGCATGCTAGAGCTCAGGCTGTCCTGAAATTGCTCGCAGGAAGTAAAGGCAAGAGAAAGGGCGAGAAAAAGTGCTGACATTCCTCTTATCACATTTCTAAATTCTAATTTCATTTTCACGCCTCCCTACTCAACATAAATCATATCATCAGAACCATATTCGCCAGTTCCGCACAAAGAGCCGTCGATAACAATAGTGGCAGTACCAGCGCTTAAATCAAGGGCTTCAATATAAAAATTGCTTGCCCCCTGATCTCCAGAATCTGAATTTCCCCTTACCGACGGATACCATGCCGTTCTTAGCCAGGCAGAATCACAAAGAGTGAATTTTATCCAACTTGAAGTTACTGCTATCGTTGAGTCTGAAGTACCTTCTCCGTTTTTCAGCGTAACATTACATTGGTCAACGGAAATCTCCCATACATTGTCTCCGTCAAAGTCTCCGGCAAGAGAAAAAGTTCCGCTTACATCGTCCCCCATATTCGTGAATTTAAAAGTGCACAAAAGCGCGTTCTGGTCGTGAAGGCCAGAAGCATCCGCACAGGAAGAAAGTCCGAAAAGCGCGCAAAGTAAAATACAAATAACCAGGACAGACCTGATTCTTAATTTCTTATTTCTCATTTAAAACACCTCCTACTCCAAAGCCCAAATCATACCGACTGCAATTTGGCTCGTTGTTAAGCCTGAGTCGAGTTTGTTAAGCAAATATGTGCGATGAACAGAGCGTTCAAGAGAATCATCTGCACGATAAAGCGTGTAATTATTATCCTGATAAACATCGTCCGCTGACATTCCGTAAGTAAAGTGAACCCAAAGCTGAGGATGCCCCGGAATCGGAAGATTTCTGACAGTCGCACCGAAAGCAAGTCCAAGAGGAACATTTGTCGCATCCTTTTCAACATCATTTCTGATTACAGAACCAATGTGGGCAGAATAATCGTAGTTAAAATCAAATGAAAGCATAAACGAATGGAAAGTTTTGTTTAAATCATAAGCAGAGCCGCTTGTCCATTCCTTTGTGTAATAATCTGCATCAGAGCCGGTTGAATTGTATCTGTTTTTAATGCCGTAATCGAAGGTGACTTTTTTAAGCCCGAAAAGCCCTTCACTTCTAAGCTCAAGTCCGATTTCGTCCAAGGCTACGATAACATCCCTGTCCTCGCTCGTGCTTTTTGCAAGTCTGTCAAAGTCAACGACTCCGTAAAGACCGGCTTCAAGATTCAATCCCAACAATTCGCTAAAGTCAAAGTCAGCATACGGCTGAGTCCGCACTTCCATTAAACCTTCAGAAAGATTTTCGTAATCATTGAATTTAATTCCCTGATCAAGGCCCAGCGTAAACGAAAGCTTTTTAGCAGAAAAATCCTTGCTCAAATCAATCTGAGTTTTTGCTGAGTCCGCATTGATATTGTCATAGTCGACATTGTTTCCGTCAGTCGTTTTGTTGTCAGAGCCCCATACAGAATTTACATTCTCGCCAGCAAAGGATTGCATTACACGGGCACTCCAGCTTTCTCCCTTCCAGCCGATTCTTCCAGCGTAAGCTAAGCTTTCGTCACTTTCAACATCAGTTCCATAAGTTTTTAAAACATGAGCCTCAAGCTTTAACTGTTCGAAAGGATTAACTGCAAGATAAGCGGACCATGCATTAATATAATTCGTGTTGTAATAGAAAAGATTGCTTTCAGTCGTGTAGCTTCCGAAGGTTCCTGCAAGCTCAACTAAATCATTATATTTAATGTCGAGATAGTCATAAGAGCCGTAAGTTCCGCGCATTTCGCTCAAGGCTGCCAGCGCGTCAATTTTGAAAGAACCAAGCTCACGAGTTGAAGAGCCGTTTTTCAGCTCCAGATATCCGTTTCCGACATAATCCCAGCGGTCAATCACATGAAAGATTCCTGAAAAGTCAGACATTCCGTTTTCTTTGAGGTTTCCATAGCCAAGACGGGCCTCCAGGAAAGGAGTCGCAATATTAAAGCCCATTTTGTTAAAAAGACCGGGTGTGTCATCATTGCCCTCTTTTACGGGGCTAAAAAACATTGCGATAAGGCTCTGCAAACCGTCGCCCCAGCTTACATCAGGAACATTGTCTGCATAAGTATTTTCCTGATAAAGGGTTTTGTCAAAATTCAGCGCAGAAATTTCAGCGTCGAGATGAAAGTTCTTTCCGATTTCGCCCCAGAACCACCAGTTAAATTCTCCCGTAAAATGAGAGTTGTCAAATTCATAGCCTTTTTTTGTCCCGTCAGAGATATTTCGGATTATTGAGTTATTTTTGCTCGCGACTTCTATCCAAAGTCCCTGCTTTATATTCGGTCCTGATACAGCCTTAGCGACCGGCTCAGCCTCTACCACGGCCTTACTAAAATCCTCGTTCAAGGGCACAATAAATCCGTCATCCGCTTCCTGCGCAAAAAGAAGTGACGCAAACAATGCCGTGAACAGAAGAATATATTTCGTTTTTTTCATATTTCCTCCAGTTACTCAACCTTAATCAGTTCGATGTCGTCGAAATTTCCCCAGCAGTCGGGGGCGGTGTCAAGGTAAATGCCCACCGTGACATTCTGTGAACTTACAGGAATCTTAATTTTGTACTGCTTCCATTTTTGCCAGCCCTCATTCACGATTTTTGCCGTGATTTGCTTTGCAGTGCCGTCGTAGCCTGCCGCAAAAAGACGGATATTGTTCTCTCCGCCTCCGCCCATTGCCCAAAGCGAAAGCTCATAAGTTCCGTTTTCAAGGCCGGTGAAAGTCTGAGAAAGAATCGACTTAAATCCAGTTCCCAGCCAGTATTTGTAAGTCCATTTTCCAGTACGGGCGTTTCCCTTGTTGTTTTCCATAAAACTTGCCGCGCCAGGGCCGTTCAGCTTCCACTTGCCCATTTTTCCGCTCTCAAAAGACGGGTCTTCGATTAAATTCTGTCGGTTTGAAACATCGACGACTGCCACGGCTTTAAAATCGCTTCCACTGGCAGTTCCCGTAACATTAACCTTTCCGATTTTCTGATTTTTCCAGTCGATTTTCTCCCAAGTCATATCTACTAAAGATTCGCTGTCATTCGTAAATACAGCCTTAACCCTTGACGGAAGCTCCGGAGTAACGCCTGGTTTTACGGTAATTTCAATAGGCTCAGCCAATGCGTAAGGGACAAAACCACTTCCGTTTTTAGCTTCTCCGCCCCAGACATTTTCGACTTCGCCCTTTCCGCTTACCAGATTGTAGGTTGCAAGAGAAGGAAGGACTTTTCCGTCGAAGCTGAACAAAGCCTGATTTTCCCAGGTATTTCCTTCTGTAGAAGAAAGATGTGAGCCGTCAACTAAGATTGAGTCCGCTTCCCACCAGAACACGCCGCAACCGCCCTTCACGCTTGAAACTGTCGCAATTATGTCGCGCAATTCCGTTGCCTGTCCCTGAACACTGGGAACATATCCGTTCTCTTCATCAGAATAAGTCTGAAAAGCATTTCCCTGAGCGTCGCCGTCCTCTTCCGTGAAAGCGTAAGCCGTCTCAACTACAGCCATTTCCTTTCCATACCGCTTCGCACACATTTCCATATTTGCCTTTAAGTCAGCCATTGAGCCGTGCCAGTAAGGATAGAATGAAAGGCCGATGATGTCGTAGTCGATTTTTGCCTTTTTGACTTCATCGAAAATCCATTTGTACAAGTCCTGCTTGCCGCCGTCAGCCAAATGAACGATAATCTTGATGTTTTCTCCGCCCCTTGCAGTCCTAACGCCCTTTGAGCATCTGTCCAAAAGGCGGGTAAACTGCTTCATTCCGCCGATTTTAACGGAAGGGTCATCGCTCCAAAGCTGACCAATCGGCCACATAAAGCCAGAATTCAATTCGTTTCCAATCTGAACTGAATCAGGAGCCGCCCCCTCATCCACAAAGCGATTAATCGTCTCCCGCGTGAATTTTTCGACCTCGTTTTCAAGTTCTTTCGCGCTCAAATTTTTCCAGTCCTGAGGCATATACTGCTTTCCGGGGTCCGCCCAAAAGTCTGAATAATGGAAGTCGAGCATAAATTTCAGGCCCGCCGCCTTTATTCTTTTTGCGATTCTAAGGTCAGTTTCAATGTCGTTGTTTCCGCCGCCCATTTTATCGCCTTTTTTCGCCACAACATTTCCCTTTTTATCCTTAACATCACTTTCATAAGTCGGATTGTTCCACAAGCGGATTCTGACATAATTCACGCCGTTTTCCTTTAGAATCTCAAAGATGTCAGCAAGTTCTCCACGGGCGTTGTAAAATTTTCCGCCACTTCTTTCAATCTGGTCAATCATCGAAATGTCCACGCCCTTCATAAAATCCTCACGAAGGCCGTCAACCTTTTCCACGACGATTTTCTGCTTAACAGCCTCGCCGGCCTTGCTTCCAGCCACAGCAAAACAAGGCAGAAGCAAAGAGAAAAGCCCCATCGTCCACAGCACTTTTTTCATATTTCCTCCTTTTTCAATAATGCGTTATTCGTAATGCCTGATGCTTAATTTTCTTTCCATTTCGTAACTCACGGAGTGCAGAGCCGCTATCTCTTCTCCGTCGAATGACGGCCACCTTTCTATGTAGATTTCCGCCTTCTTTTTCAGCGGAACAAGCTCAAGAACAAGATTTTTAAAATCAATGCCGCTCTCAACGAAACGCTTCAGGCCGATTTCCCAAGGATATTCTTTTCCGAGATAAAAATGATCCAGAATAAGAGTCTTCTTTCCGTCCTTCACTTCGTAAAGCCTTGCGCTTTCCCCCGTATAATCGATTTTCACGAAAATGTCAGACAATCCATTTGAATCCCGCAATTTTTTTACGAGAGCAGAAAGGTCGATTTTATAGATTTCACCCTCTTTTTTCGCTTCCACAGTGCTCTTTTTCTTTTCAGAAAGGTCGTTTTCTCGCTCGTATTTTGCGAATTTCACTTCAGGCAAGGAAGAATCTGCGTTTTTGTTTTCTTCACCAGTCTTTTTAAATCCCTCAGGACATTTTTCAAAATCTGGATAAACAAAGAATGAGCCGTCCGAGCGGGTAACAAGCTCCGCAGAATCAGGAGAGCTTTCAATCAAATAGGAATCTCTGTCACAAATCAAAAGCCTTCCGTCACTCATTTTCCAGGCGTTTAAGGCATCTTCCTTCGTAAACACGAGAAATTTATCGCCCCCGTCACCCCGAACTTGTTTCGGGGTCTCTTCAGTATAATCAAAAAAGCCGCCTGTCCGCCTGTCGCTTTCTCTCTTGTAAAAAACAAAGATTTCGTTTTTTCCGCAGGCGATTTTTGTAAGAGGTGTAACCGTCGCAGTTTTTACGAGACTTTTTCCGTAAGTCATATTGAAGGGGAAAAAGAAAAAATCTTTATTTTCAATGTCGATTTCAGGAAATATAACACTCTTATCCGGCGATTTTAATTTCGTCTTTTTGTGGGCCTTCATTTTCTGATGACGGACATAATTATTCACAAAGACAAAGCCTTTTTTTTCATCAGCCCGGTATGAATAGCGCAGAGTCTCTAAATCATCTGGCTTGACTTCATTAGGAATAATAGCAGGAAGGGAGCAAAATTCTTCCCCCCATTCCGCCGCAAAATATGAAAAAAGCTTAAGCTCTCGCAATGTGTCACTTACCTGACCAAACTCACGGATTGGAGCTCGGAAATCATAGGATTTAACCGGCAAGTCGTTCAGATAGCCTGTCGCCCTTGACTCCTGCAGGGTCGAAAGCTTTCCTTGGGGATTCGTGCCACCGCAATACATATAAAAACCCAAAAGATTACAGCCGCTTCCCATTTTAGAAAGAGCAACAGCGGCAATATCACGGCTCGTGGCAATCGTCCGCCTGTGGCTTGTCACCTGTAAGCCGCCGCCAAGCTCCGCAGTAAGATAAGGGAATTTCTCAATGTCAAAAGTGATTCCGTAACCAAAACCGTGGTCGCTTCCTATATTGTGGTCGTTTCGTTCGTGCGTAAAAGTGTAATTTCCGCTAGGCTCAATTTCACACACCCGCTGATCCCAGGGAGCGTCGCAGTAACCGCCCATAACAGGCAACATTCCGCCAGTCCAGGCTCCGCCCCAGCCAGTGGCAGTGTAAAGGGCGACCTTAAAACCTGTGTCGATGGCGATTTTCTGCAATCTCTGCATGTGAGCCTCGCCGCCTTCTTTTTCGTAAAGGCCGCCGCAGTGACCGTATTCGTTCTCAATCTGAACGCCGATAATCGGATTATCCTTTGTCGCCTCGTCATCAGGATTCGCGATAAAATCCTTTACCTGCTCATAAATCTTTCCGTACCATTTTTTTACGGTCTCAAAATACTTTTCGTCGTTGGTGCGGACATCAAAATTTTTTTTCAAAAGCCAGTCGGGAAAACCTCCGTTTCTCGTCTCTGCATGAACCCAGGGACCGATTCTGAGAAGCATTTTCATCTTGCAGTCAGAAACTGCTTGCATAAAAGAGTGCAAATTCCGCTCGCCAGTCCAGTCATACTGATTTTCTATTTCTTCGTGATGAATCCAGATAACATAGCTTGAGACAATCGTAATTCCGCCAGCTTTCATTTTTAAAAGCCGTTCCTTCCATTCATTCCTAGGTACTCTCGAATAATGAATCTCTCCCATTATCGGAAAAATGCGCTTGTTATCTTTCAGAATACTCACATTGTCATAAGTGTACGGCATAAAATCCCCAAAACATTTTGTTTAATTCGTTTTTTGTAATTTATGCAACCGATTGCACAGATTACAATCACATTGTGCAACCGATTGCGCAACTTGTCAAGAAAAAAGTTTATTTTCCAGAAAAAAAATTTTCTTTCAATTATTTTTTCAAGAATCATTTTCACTGATTTTATTTTTCATTACAATTTCAATATGACTCAAAACAAAAATGAAAATCATACGGCTCTAACTCACTATACGGCAGCCTTTATCGGCGGATTTCTGGGACTTTTTCCGCTCGTGAACGCGATACATCTTTTTGGCTCAGCCCAGACTTCAAACCTTATCGGAACCGTAACTTCCATTATTGATACGGATTTTCAAAACCTTCTTTTTCATTTTTTGGGAATTTTGTTATTCTCTATCTCAATTTTTCTTGCGACATTTCTCTCCAAGCACTCAAATATAAATCTTAAAATTCTTTCGATGGCTGTAGATTCTGTCGCAGCCTTTTTTATGGCATATTTTCCAACCGAAAAAAATCTCCCGCTTATCTTCTATCTTTATCCAACTTTTTTTGCCCTTTCCTTTCATTGGTGCGCTTTTCCAGGCTGCTACGGCTTTACCTGTGCGACGATTTTTTCAACAAACAATTTTAGGCAGTTTATATCAGCAATCACTGAATTATTTTTCAACTCGGACAAAAGTTTTTCACTTAAAGCAAAATTTTTTGGACTTACGCTTTTATTTTTTCATATTGGAGTTTTCATAAGCTATATTTTGTGGAAATTTCTAGGAAACAAGGGATTTCTTTGCGCAATTTTGCCGTGTTTTTTACTTGCACTCTCTGAGACATTTATTCTTTCCAAGAAAAATTCTTGTAAGAAAATCTCCAAAACTATATAATTCCTACCGTATTTTAATTGAAAAGATGAGGTACTAAAATGGCTCTTACTTTAGCAGAG
>FLNY01003930.1_pt1 | contig 11197 bp, 8 predicted proteins | sample 1140381 | NCBI WGS metagenome assembly FLNY01 (sample SAMEA3878172, study PRJEB12797) | bioreactor metagenome | biome: Moose rumen | place: Sweden | collected 2011-10
ATAGATTCTTGTTTTTCATCAGAAAAACAGGAATCGTAACTACCCCGATTTATCAGAATGAGAAATCGGGTCCTGCGAAAGCAGGATTCTTGCGGGAAATTTCATATTTCTCCCGCAAGAAGTCGTAGAAATGTTAAAGTTTTAATTTTTTTTATTGACGATTTAATTAACAAGTTTTATCATAAATCCAATGCAAGGGGTTTTAGTGTTTAAAGTATTAAAGTGGTAAATTAATACGGAGTTTATTTGCAGGGGACAAATAAATTCAAATTAAGGAGGGATTTATATGAAGAAAAGAGTTCTTAGCCTTATGCTGGCATCAGCAATGGCAGCCAGCCTCTTCGTGGGATGTGGCGATTCAAGCAGTTCATCATCAGACAGTGTGGATACATCTACAGATCTCGTGTGGAAAATAGGTGGTATCGGTCCTATTACAGGTAGTGCTGCACAGTATGGACAGGGCGTGCAGAATGCAATTCAGATTGCTGTTGATGAGATTAATGCTGATGGCGGAATTAACGGATATCAGGTAGAGTTCAACTTTCAGGATGATGAGGCTGATGCTCAGAAGTCTGTTAATGCATACAACACATTGAAGGATTGGGGAATGCAGATTCTTGAGGGAACTGTTACATCAGGTGCATGTATTGCTGTTTCTGCTGAGACAAATGCAGACAGAATCTTCCAGCTTACACCATCTGCATCATCTACAGATGTAACAACAGATCATGATAATACATTCCAGGTTTGCTTCTCAGATCCGAACCAGGGTACAGTTTCCGCTGAGTATATCGCAGAGAATAATCTAGCTACAAAGATTGGAATTATCTATGATAGCTCTGATGCATACTCAACAGGTATTTATCAGACATTTACAACTGAGGCAGCAGAGCTTGGCCTTGATGTAGTAGCTGCTGAGGCTTTTACAAGTGATTCAAAAACAGATTTCACAACTCAGCTTCAGAAATGTAAGGATGCAGGAGCAGAGCTTCTTTTCCTTCCATTCTATTACACAGAGGGTTCAATAGTTCTTACTCAGGCTGATCAGATGGGCTATGACGCTATTATGTTTGGTGTAGATGGATTTGATGGAATTCTTGGTGTTGAGAATTTTGATACAAGTCTTGCTGAGGGTGTATATCTTCTTACTCCATTTGCAGCAGATGCGGATGATGAGGCTACACAGTCATTTGTATCAGCATATGATGAGCAGTACGGTGGAACACCTAACCAGTTTGCAGCAGATGCATATGATGGTATGTATATTCTAAAGGCAGCTATCGAGTCAGCCGGACTTACTCCTGATGCTACTAATGAGGAGATTTGTGAGGCACTTATCGCTTCCATCCAGGAAATCACATATGATGGTCTTACCGGTGAGAATATGACATGGGATGCAGAAGGAGAGGTATCTAAGGCTCCTAAGGCAGTTATTATTGAGGACGGTGCTTACGTATCTGTTCAGTAATTGATTTACCTTACTATATTTGAGGGACAATTCTTCTGATACATATTGGGAGACAAATATTTAGTATTGCAATGGGGCGATGCAAGGCAGTTTGCTTTAGACTGTCTTGCATCGCAATTTAATTTTTTGAAAGTGAGAATTTGAAAATGGGATTTTTGACCTATTTAATTAATGGTTTAAGCCTAGGTAGCGTATATGCAATTATCGCGTTAGGCTACACAATGGTTTATGGTATCGCAAAGATGCTCAATTTTGCTCACGGTGACGTAATTATGATTGGCGCCTACGTTACATTTATGTGTGTATCTAATTCAGGCATGCCTGCTATTGTTTCTATTGTTATTGCAATAGTAGTATGTACAGTTTTGGGAATAGTTATAGAAAAAATAGCATACAAACCTCTTAGAAAGGCAACTAATCTGGCAGTTTTAATTACGGCAATCGGTGTCAGTTACTTTTTGCAAAATATAGCGTTGCTGATATTTGGGTCAAATCCGGTATCATTTTCATCTGTTGTTAATTGGGAAGGAATCGAGCTTGCAGGTGGTAATCTTAAAATTACAGGAAATGCTATAGTGACAATTATTACATGTCTCGTAATTATGGCTGCGTTAATGTGGTTTGTTAAATATACCAAGCCTGGACAGGCTATGAGGGCCGTATCTGAGGATAAGGATGCAGCTGTTCTTATGGGAATCAATGTCAATGGAACAATTTCTCTTACATTTGCTATTGGTTCAGGACTTGCCGCGATAGCTGGAGCATTGCTTTGCTCATCATACCCGTCACTTACACCATACACCGGTTCAATGCCCGGTATAAAGGCGTTTACAGCGGCAGTATTTGGTGGAATAGGTTCTATTCCGGGAGCGCTTATCGGAGGACTTTTGCTTGGTATAATTGAGATTTTGGCAAAGGCCTATATATCGAGTCAGCTTGCAGATGCAATCGTGTTTGCGGTTCTTATAATTGTATTGTTGGTTAAGCCTACCGGTATATTGGGTAAGCAGATTAAAGAGAAAGTGTAGGTGGCATAAATGAATAAGATATCGAGTTTAAATAAATCTACACAGAAACTCATTAGAACAATTTTTGCTATTGTAGTTTTGTATGTTGTCATGATGATAATGGAGGGTACCGGTAATCTTAGCTCTTTACTTAGCGGATTGCTTGTTCCTGTATGCGCATATTCTCTTGTAGCGGTAGGATTAAATCTTTGTGTTGGATACTTGGGCGAGCTATCGCTTGGTCATGCGGGATTTATGTGCGTTGGTGCTTTTACATCTGCGTTCTTTTCGAAGGTATTTTCCGATACTATTCCGGATGTTCCAAGATTTATTCTTGCGCTTATTATAGGAACAGTCGCCGCAGCTTTATTCGGATTTTTGATTGCAATTCCTGTTCTTAGACTTAGCGGAGATTATCTTGCAATCGTTACATTGGCATTTGGAGAAATCATTAAAAATGTTATAAATGTACTTTATATCGGAGTTGATGCAAATGGATTGCATTTTTCTATGAAGGATCAGATGTCATTGGGACTTGATACTACAACAGGAAAGGTCATTGTTAATGGTGCACAGGGAATTACAGGCACGCCGAGACAGTCTACATTCACAATGGGTGTAATTCTTTTGATATTGGCTCTTGTTATTGCGCATAATTTTGTTAATTCTCGTACAGGAAGAGCTGTTAAGGCAATCAGAGACAATCAGATTGCAGCCGAGACAGTAGGTCTTCCAATTACTAAATATAAGCTTGTGGCATTTACATTATCTGCGGCCATAGCAGGTGTCGGTGGAGTGCTTTATGCTCACAATATCAATTCGTTGATTGCAACAACAAACAATTTTGGTTACAACATGTCAATCATGATTTTGGTATATGTTGTTTTAGGTGGAATAGGTAATTTCTCGGGTTCTGTAATTGCAGCAACAGTACTTACTCTTTTGCCGGAATTGTTAAGAGGATTGTCTACATATCGTATGTTGATTTATTCTATTGTCCTTATCGCATTGATGCTTTTCAATTGGGCACCTAATATTCTCGAGTGGAGAAGTAAGGTGGCTCGCTCAGTTACAAGCCGTATAGGAAAGAAATCTGATAAGGAGGTGCAGTAGAATGGCATTACTTGAAGTTAATAATCTTGGCATTTCCTTTGGAGGATTAAGAGCTGTAGATGAGTTCAATTTGAATATTGAAAAGGGAGAATTATATGGACTGATTGGTCCTAATGGTGCAGGAAAGACAACAGTTTTTAATATGCTTACCGGAATATATGAGCCTACTGATGGCACGATATTCCTTGACGGAGAGGATATTACAGGGAGAAAGACTGCAGATATAAATAAAGCCGGAGTGGCAAGGACATTTCAAAATATCAGATTGTTTGGAGACCAGTCGGTTCTTGATAATGTAAAAATTGGTTTACATAATTCTTTTGAATATGGCACTGCAACGGGGATATTCAGATTGCCAAAGTATTTTTCAACGGAAAAGAAGATGAATGAAAAGGCTCTGGAGATATTATCGGTTTTTGGGCTTGATGAGAGTGCAAATGTACTTGCATCAAATTTACCATACGGAAAGCAGAGAGAGCTGGAGATTGCCAGAGCAATCGCAACCAATCCTAAGCTTTTGCTTTTAGATGAACCGGCAGCAGGTATGAATCCAAATGAGACAAGGGATTTGATGGATACAATTGCACTTATAAGAAGAGAGTTTGGTATTACAATTCTTTTGATTGAGCATGATATGAAGCTTGTATCCGGAATTTGCGAGAAGCTTACTGTTTTGAATTTTGGTAGAGTATTGGCGCAGGGTGTGACAAGTCAGGTGCTTAATGACCCTGAGGTCGTAAAAGCATATTTGGGTGAGTAATTAATTACAGTCTAGAGGTTGAAGATGTTAGAAGTAAAAGATTTAGTTGTAAATTATGGAGTTATACAGGCCCTGAAGGGGATTTCCTTTGAGGTAAACAAGGGAGAGGTTATTGCACTTATTGGTGCCAATGGCGCAGGAAAAACAACTACCTTGCAGACCATATCGGGAATGTTATCGCCTACATCAGGACAGGTACTGTTGGAAGGTGTTGATATTACCAAGATTCCGGGACACAAGATTGTTTCAATGGGTATGGCCCACGTGCCTGAGGGAAGGCGCGTTTTTGCTCAGTTGACAGTGCTTGAAAACTTAAAAATGGGGGCTTATACTAGAAGTGATAAGAGAGAAATCGCTGATACATTAGAAAAAATCTATGAGAGTTTTCCTCGATTGAAAGAACGACAGAATCAGATGGCCGGTACACTTTCGGGTGGTGAGCAGCAGATGCTTGCAATGGGTAGAGCTCTTATGAGCAAGCCGCGTATAGTATTAATGGATGAGCCGTCAATGGGTCTTTCGCCAATATATGTTGAGGAGATATTCAATATTATTCAGTCGATTTCTAATGCAGGCACCACTGTTCTTTTGGTGGAGCAGAATGCCAAAAAGGCTCTTGCAATTGCCGATAGAGCATACGTACTAGAGACAGGTAATATTGTTTTGTCAGGCAATGCGGATGATTTGATGAATGATGATTCTATCAAGAAGGCTTATTTGGGAGAATAATTGGTGCTTGTAGTGTCTTTGGCAACCGGCGGGACCGGCTAATACAAATATGCGGGAGGGGTTTACATGGAAGAAAAGAAGCTGGTTATTACAATTGCGCGTAGTTATGGTTCAGGTGGTCTTACCTTAGCTAAGAAACTGTCTGAGGAATTGGGGATTCCTGTGTATGATAGAGAGATTCTTAGGATGGCATCTGATCAGAGTGGTATCAGTGAGGAATTATTTGGGCAGGCAGATGAGCATATCCGCAAGATAATTATCTCTGCTAAGGGCAAATACAAGGGATTACCGCTTACACCGGAGTATTCAGCATTTACATCAGATGACAACCTATTTGAGTTGCAGGCAGATGTTATAAAACGTATTGCAAATACACAGAGTTGTATTTTCGTAGGTAGATGTGCAGATTATATACTCAGAAATCGGGATTATGTGTTGTCTCTTTTCTTTTATGCATCTGAGGAGGATTGTCTTGAGCGCCTTCGAAAGCAGGTAAGTGGCACTGACGAGGAGCTTATCAAGCGTATGCGTGCAATAGATAAGCATCGTGCAGATTATTATCGCTATTATACAGGGCATGATTGGAATGATGCCAGAAACTATGATTTTTGCATGGATACCGGTGTAATGAGTTATGATAAGCTTATAGAGGTAGTAAAATACTACATAGATGTTAAAAATAAATCATAGGAGATTTTAATCTCTAATAATGGCAGTTATATGAATTTTAAAGTACTAAAAACATTGGAATATGACAAGATTGTTGCCAGATTATCAGAGCTTGCAACTTGCGAGTCAGGCAAAAATAAATGTCAGCACTTACTTCCAATAAATGATATTAAAGAAATAAAGACGTTGCAGAAAGAGACAGAGTGTGCATTTAATCGTCTTGTAAAGTATGGAGATGTCAGCGCTAGTGGGACCACAGATTTGAGAGAATCACTTTCTCGACTAAGTCTTGGTTCGACCCTCACGATTGAGGAGATTCTAGCAGTGGCATCTCTTCTTGAGGTTACAAAAAGAGTTAGCGCCTATGGCAAGCAGGCAGAGGATGAGGATGAATTATCCTTTTATTTTGAAGGGCTTTCTCCTGAGGTGGCATTACTTAACGAGATTAGGAGATGCATAATTGACGAGGATACTATCGCAGATGATGCCAGTGTAGCGCTTCATGATATTCGTAGAGGCATGCAGCAGACCAACGAAAAGATAAAGAGTGTCATGAATTCGATGTTGAATAATACTACGACCAGAGGGTATCTTCAGGAGCCTGTTGTTACAGTCAGAGGAGGCAGGTATTGTCTTCCTGTTCGCTCGGACTATAAGACAAGAATACCGGGAATGGTTCATGATCAGTCTTCTACCGGTTCTACCTTTTTTATTGAGCCGATGCAGGCAGTCGATCTCAATAATGAGTTGAGAGAATTACAGGTTCGTGAACAGGACGAGATTGCGCGTATTCTTGCGAATATTTCAAATAGGATTGCGGAAAATTCCGAAGGTATTGTTCGTAATTTTGAGTTGCTGACTCATATAGATTTTGTATTGGCTAAGGGTAGATATGCTATAGAGCTCAATGGCGTCAATCCGGAATTTAATGAGGAAGGTGTTATTAATCTCCGTGGAGCGAGACATCCATTGCTTGACCCTAAAAAGGTAGTTGCTACAGATATTAAATTGGGTGATGAATATAATTTATTGCTTGTTACAGGTCCAAACACAGGTGGAAAAACAGTATCCCTAAAGACATGTGGATTATTGACGTTGATGGCACAGTCGGGATTACATATACCGGCAAAGGACCGTAGTCAGATAGCGGTCTTTGATGATGTGTATGCTGATATTGGTGACGAACAATCAATAGAGCAATCTCTATCCACATTTTCGTCCCATATGGTTAATATTGTCCACATTTTGGATGCAATCAGTGGTGGAAACTATTCTCACGAGACAGATGAAATTGTTGAAAAGAACAGAATAGATTTTGTTAATTCAAAAGTTATTCGTGGTTCAAATTCACTACAGAAGATACCTCAGTTCTTAATATTAATAGATGAGTTGTGTGCCGGTACCGATCCAAAGGAGGGCGCTGCTTTGGCGCAGTCGATTCTCGATAGGTTACATAATCTTGATGTTCGTACAATGGCGACAACGCACTACAGTGAATTAAAGGTATATGCTCTTTCAACAGCTGGTGTTGAGAATGCTTCATGCGAGTTTTCGTTGGAAACTCTGAGCCCTACATATAGACTTATCATGGGTGTACCGGGCAAATCAAACGCATTTGCTATTTCTGAAAAATTAGGGATTCCTGTTGAGTTAATTAATGATGCCAAGGGCAGATTGTCTGATAATGACAAAAATTTCGAGGACTTGATGGTAGATTTAGAGTTGAAGCGTCATCAGGTTGAGGAGAATGCATTAAAAGCTGCATCGGATTTGGCACTTGCTGAGAGCAAACTGGCCGATGCTACCGCCAAAGAGGAACGGGTTAAATCGCAGCGTGAGGAAATTATTCGTGATGCACATCAAGAGGCTGCCGAAATATTGCAGCAAGCAAAGGATATAGCAGATGAGACTATTCGTGATTTCAACAAGTTTGGAAAAGGCGGTGGAAATATTTCTGCTATGGAGGCTAAGCGACAGGCTCTCGGCAAAAATATTAACAAGTCCAAAAACAAAGCAAAAGAAGAAAAGAAGCCACAAGAAAATCATAATGTACCTACAGATCTGCACATAGGAGATAAGGTCAAGGTGCTCTCCATGAATCTGACAGGTAATGTATGTTCTAAGCCAAATTCCAAGGGAGATGTAGTGGTTCAAATGGGAATCATGAAATCTACTGTAAATATTACAGACTTGGTATTGATACAGGAGGATGATAAATTTGTTCCTAAAAAGGGAACTAAAACTAAAAATATGAGTTATGGTGGCTTTAATAAAGCTGCGACACTTTCTCCTGAGATAAATCTCTTAGGGTGCACAGTTGATGAGGGCGTTGCCAAGCTTGAAAAGTATCTGGATGATGCGTATATCAGTCATATTGCGTCAGTCAGAGTGGTACACGGTAAGGGTACCGGTGCTCTTAGAAATGGTATTCATCAGTATCTGCGTAAGTGCAAAAATGTTGCAGAATTTCACCTTGGTGAGTTTGGAGAAGGAGATGCCGGAGTAACCATCGTTACATTTAAATAGCTTGTAAGAGGTGTCTCGCCGGCAGAAGAAGTTAATTGCTTGCAGCAATTGCCGGCTCGCACTGTTTACGTTTTGCAAAGCAAAACTCTTTCTTGTAATAAAAGCCCGCAAACTTGATTTGCGGGCTTTAAATTGTTAATTTTTAATTACTGCTACTTCGTATGGTGCAAGGATTAAGTGACCATTGACATTGATAGATGTCAGGAGATTTAATCCATTAACGCTATGAATTGTTTGCTCATTGTCAGTATCATTTAGATAGAAATCATAACGAATGTTTTCTGCAAATCGAGAGTGTTTTTCGATACCTTCAGGGAGCTTTGAATAATCGATACCTGCGTGGTCAAGCAATTCTCTATATATGTATTCTATGTCCTTTTGGCTTGTGCGGCACGCAATGTAGTATGCGTGGCCATCTCCGAATTTATTTCGGCAGATTGCAGGCTTGCCTGCCATGTAGTCGTTGGTGTAGCGAGCCAAAACATTTGCGGTCACATCTCTAAGTAGTTCCTGATATTCGTATACATCAACGGTTTGACCACCTTTTTCCCATTTGATAGAGATTTTGTCCTCGGGATATAGAGAGTCGATTTCTTCTGAGCGCAGTCCAAAAACTTCTGAAAGTCCGTCTCCGGGAAATCCACCGAGCCAGGTTAGAAGGGATTTGTCCACATAGCCTGTGAAATATGTAGCCATGAATTCGCCGCCATTCGATACGAAATTGGCTATTTTTTGACCGATTCCATCGTGTAAAACATAAAGCATGGGAGCGACAATGACAGAATATTGACTCCAATCCATATCTGATGAAATTATATCCGGCTCTACACCAAGACTCATAAATTCGTTGTAGATTTCCATGCATGTTTTATCGAAATTCTTTGTCTCCTGAGCTAGAGCCCAAACATCGTCAATTGCCCATCTGTTGTCCCAATCAAAAAGTATAGCGATGCGATTATAAGTAAGAGAGCCGGCAATCTCGGATATTTTCCTGAGATTATCGCCAACTTCAGCTACCTCCTGAAAAACTCTGGTGTCATTACTTCCTATGTGGTCAATGACTGCACCATGATATTGCTCTGAGCAACCCCGACTTTTTCGAATTTGAAAATATTGTACAGTATCTGATCCGGTTGCTATTGCTTGCATAGAAATTAGATTGTGTACACCTGGCCTGCGGTATTTATTGACAGGGCGCCAATTCACAACTCCGGGAGCAGATTCCATCATCATGAATGGTTGATTGGGCTTAATGCTACGGAAAAGGGCATGGTTAAAACTACGCTCGAGCATGGTATCGGCATCAGATTGCCAATTATTGTGAAGCTCAGGATAATTGTCCCAACTGATGTAGTCAATGAATTGGCTCATGTAGTGGTAATCATAGTCAAAAAACATCTCCATGTAGTTTGTTGTAGTAGGTTCAGTTGCGCCTGCTGAGCGGAGAGTGTCAATTTCGAATTTCATAAAGTCGGTGGCAGACCAGGTAGTATATCTTTTCCAATCAAGATTGAGCCCCATTACGCAATTTTCTCCATTTGCATAGGGCGGGTCAATCTGTTCAAAACTATTGAATGTGTGGGACCAAAATGTCGTCCACCAGGCTTTGTTTAGCTTATTGATATCATGATCGTATCTATCAGCAAGCCACTGTCTGAATTTGTCTCGACATGTATCGCAGTAGCAAAATCCGCCGAGCTCATTTGAAATGTGCCACATTAATATTCCGGGATGACCGGCAAATCTTTTTGCAAGAGCCGTGTCAATGATGGAAACTTTATCACGGTATTCCTTGGACTGCATACAATGATTATGTCTAACGCCATGGTGATTTCGACGACCGTATTCATCACAGCGCATTGCTGATGGATATTTTTCATCAAGCCATGCAGGACGGGCACCGGATGGAGTGGCAAGCACGGTGTATATGCCGTTGTTATAGAGATTGTCAATTATATCAGCCAGCCAATCCAAATTAATATTGCCCTCAGTAGGCTCGTGTGTAGACCATGAAAAAACACCTAAGGTGACTGTATTAATGTGTGCTTCCCTCATTAATTCTATATCTTTTTTTAAAATATCGGGTCGATCAAGCCACTGCTCCGGATTGTAATCGCCGCCGTGCAAAAATCCGTCTATTTGATTAAATAATTTATTTTTTTTCATAATCCCTTCTCCATTATCAGAAAAATCATCTGGAAAAATACTACCATACAAAAAGTGAAAAAATGCCTAAAAAAGAGGGGAATAATTTATATTTTTGACCATTCAAGTTGATTGATAAAAGGCATTCAATTTCGTATAATTATGTGAGATATGTGGGATTATATAGTAGAAGTTTCCACATGAGTTTTGCTCGATTATCGGGTTAGAATGGAGATATTAAATGAAATACATCAATACCCTTAAAGAGGGAGATAGAGGCACAGAGACCTATCTTTGCAAGAAGAAATCACAGGGCATTTCTAAGACAGGTAAAGCCTTTGAGTCGCTGACACTTTGCGATAAGACAGGTACTATCGATGCCAAGATTTGGGATGTTGATTCCGAGGGAATCAGCGATTATGACGAGTTAGATTTTATTACAGTTACAGGAGACATCACCAGTTGGAATGGTGCTCTTCAGTTCAATATAAAGAGGCTTCGCAAAGCGAATGCCGGAGAGTTTGAGATAGCAGATTACATCCCTGCCAGCAAAAAGGATGTTGGTGTCATGTGGGATGATTTGATGAAGCTTATCAATTCTGTCAAGGCTCCGTATATGCGTACTCTTCTCAATAGATATTTTGTAGAAGATAAGGAATTTATCGATGTTTTTAAGGCACACTCAGCAGCCAAGTCTGTTCATCACGGGTTTACCGGAGGATTGTTGGAACACACCCTTTCTGTAGCGACAAATTGCGATTACTTTAGCAGACAGTATCC
>FLNY01003833.1_pt1 | contig 11192 bp, 6 predicted proteins | sample 1140381 | NCBI WGS metagenome assembly FLNY01 (sample SAMEA3878172, study PRJEB12797) | bioreactor metagenome | biome: Moose rumen | place: Sweden | collected 2011-10
TTTTGAAACCGCAACCGACTGATTTTTAGGATAGTTTAATTTTTAAGCCAAGGAAGCGCGGAAAACAGGAGGTATCGCCTGGCTACCAAATAAAAAAAGGGGCTGTGTCTTTCATTTTGACACAGCCCCTTTTCTCGTTGCTAAGAGTCAGGTTGTTATGATTCTATCAAGCATACGGCATAGGCCGAGATGCCCTCTTCGCGGCCCGTGAAGCCGAGGCGCTCGGTGGTGGTGGCCTTGATGCTGACGGCATCCAAGTCGATGCCCATCACGTCGGCCAAACACTGCTGCATAGCGGGGATGTGCGGGTTGAGCTTGGGGCGCTCGGCACACACGGTGGCGTCGATGTTGCCTATGCGATAGCCTTTCGTGGCAATCAGTTCAACCGTCTTGCGCAGCAGAATCTTGCTGTCGATATCCTTGAATTCAGCGCCCGTATCGGGGAAATGATAGCCGATGTCGCGCATGTTTGCAGCGCCGAGCAGTGCATCGCAGATGGCGTGGATAAGCACGTCGGCATCGGAATGGCCAAGCAGACCGAGCGAGTGCTCGATCTTTATCCCGCCGAGCCACAAATCACGCTCGGGGACAAGCTTATGAACATCGTAACCAAAACCGATTCTCATAGATGACATTATTGAAGTTATGTGGCCTACGGCCACGGAAGTTAATGGAAGTTATGTCGCAAAGCGACGAAGTTAAAGACGTATGTTCTTTGTTGTTGGGTGGAAATATCACATGTATTCATCTTTAATGCCCCGATTATCAACAACAGCCTTGCAGTAGGCATTCAAAAGAACGCTTGCTTGTTGCAAGGATTCGTGAAGCAGTTGAAATTCATCAGAAACCAGATAACCTAAGTCGCGAGATATAATATGATAATCACGACATTCTTCTAAACTACCCTGAGCTGTATTGAAGAAACGAAGTTTGTCTGCTTTTCCTAACTTCTTATAACCCTCTGCAATGTTTGCTTCAATGGACACTGCGTCACGACGAAATTGAGGAGTCAAGCCAAATTTCTCATCCTCTGGGAAATGTCGCGAAATGCGATAAACCATAAGCACAAAAGCATGAGCAGCTTGCCACATTCTCAAATTTTCAAAGCTATAGGTAGGAGGATAATCCATATATATGTAATTTTCGACTTACTCAAGTATCGTCTTTAACTTCCGTGGACGAAGTCCACATAACTTCGCTAACTTCCGCTGCAAAGCAGCATAACTTCCCTTTATCACCTCCTCTTCCTCCCAAACAGATCCTTCATGCCGTCGAGGTCGAAGCCGAGGGTGAAGCGCATGGTCTGGTCGAGGGGGTTGGATTCGGCTGTGGAGAAGACGTAGGCGGCGTCGAGCGAGAAGACGCTCATCTTGAAGCCAGCGCCGGCCGTGATATACTTTCGGTTACCTTTGTTGGCAGCCTCGCCGTGGTAACCTACGCGCAGGAAGAAGCGGTCGTTGTAGCTGTACTCAGCGCCGGCGCTCACCTGTATTTCCTCCAACTCCTCCTTGAAACCGTTGGGGGCGTCGTGGAAGCTCTTGAAGATGCCGGCGATGGGTGAGATGTCGTAATACTCACGTTGCACGCGGTCGGTGTAGTCATTCATGGCTTCGCCTTCTTCTTGCTTGGGGTAGGTGGGCACAAGCATCTTGTTGGCATCGGCAGCGATAGACAGGCGGTTGTATTCGTCGAAAGGAATGGTGAGGTTAAGACCCAGTCGCAGGTTGGTAGGAATGAACTCGGAGTTGTCGTCGCCGCCGTAGCTGATCTTCGAACCAATGTTGTTGATGTTCAAGCCCACGCCGATGCCACATTCGCGGTTGCCAAGCATCATATAGTTATTGTAGTACATGGCGATGTCGGCAGCAAAGGCTTTGCCGGGCGACGACTCGGAGGTGTAGTCGTAGGTGATGTCGGAGAAGATGAAACGCATGCCGACGCCCATGGAGAACGTCTCGGAGAGCATACGCGAGTAGGCGGCGTCGACAGCGAACTCATAAGGGTTGATGGTCATGCCCTCAATGGCTGATCCCGAGGCATTATCCCACAGCGACACTTCGCCGAGCGAGAAATAGCGCAGCGAGGCGCTGATAGCCGAGTAGTCGCCGATGCGATAGAAGGCGGAGGCGTTGGCCAGGTTGATGTCGTCGACGATTTTGCGCAACCAAGGAGTATAGCTGATGGCTACGCCGGCGCGCCCGACGCAGAACGGGTACTTGGCGGGGTTCCAGAACTGCGAGTTGACGTCGGCCTCGGTGGCAGCGCCCACGTCGCCCATACCGCCGCCGCGGGCATCGGGAGCGATGGACATAGAGGTGACGCTGGTCGTCACGGGGTTAAACATATTGCGCTTGTCCTGGGCCGAAACCGCGGTCGCAGCCATAATGCAGACGCAAAGGATAATGTATTGTGCTACTTTATTCATTCTTTAGAGTATAGTCTTATATCTTAATATCTTATTTTCCTATTCTCTTATTAATAAACGTTCCCGCTCGCGTTTTATTGCCTACGGTTGATGATTATCTTGTTGCTCTTTGTCGACGACTGCTTGCCGTCGCAACTTACGCGGGCCCGGTAGAAGTAGATGCCGCTGCCTAAGGGGAAGCCGCTGCCCGTAGTGAGGTTCCATGGCACGGAGTAGACGCCGGCGGCGCTGCTGCCGCTGAGGTTCTTCTGCCAGAGGAGCCGTCCGGCAAAGTCGTAGAGCTCGATGGTGAAGTCGCAGGGCGTGCCCGGGCGGTCGTAGGTCAGGATGAACGACGTAGAAGTCGTGGCGGGATTCGTAGTCGTGGTGATAGAGAACAGGTTAGGCTTTATCGATGGGTCGACAACGAAGTCGAGCGTGGCCGTGGACGAGTTGCCGAGGAGGTCCCAGGCACGGAACATCAGGCTATGGGCCCCCTTGCTGAGCGTAGGAATGGGAAATACGACGCTGCCGCGGCTGTAGTCACCGAAGGTGCCTGAGAAGTAGTTGTTGAGCGAATAGGTAGTGGCCGCCGAATTGTCGATTATGAGTTCCAGGTCGTGGCCGAGGCCGGTGCCGAAGTAGTTGATGCCGCTCTCGTCCTCGAGCTCTGCCATGAAGACGGGCGACGAGGGCACGCGGCCGCCGTTCTCAAACTCTTCGTTGCCCAGATAGGCCATGATCTTTGGGCCTTCGTTGTCGTCGAGCCCTTCGGCTGTGCCGCCTACGATGAAGTCCTCGCAGTAGCCGTTGGCTTCGGTGCGGTGGTCGTCGGAGAGGGCGTAGAAGATGAGGCGCCCGCTCTGCTCGCTGTAGCTGATGTCCACGGGCACGGGTACGGTGATGCTGAATCGCCCGGCGTTGATGCTGTCGGCTCCGTTGTAGAGCATGTGGTCGTAGGTGTCGAACTCGAAGGGCGCGTTGGCGCTGTCGTCGTTGTCGAAGCAGGTGACGTGGCGCTGGCTGTCGTAGAGATGTGTCGTCACTACGCCGTGGAAGTCGTTCAAGACCTGTCCGTCGGTATCTTCGATGTGTCCTGCCAGGCTTATCTTGTCGCCGGCGCGGAAGTGGAAGTCAGCTGCCAACTGGTCAATAGGCGTGCCGTTGATGTCGTCGAGCACCACGCGGTTGCCATGGCTGCCGAAGCGCAGGGCGGGGTCGCCAAGCAGGGCGTAGTGCAGCTTGTTCTGGTAGTAGCCGAACTCTGTGCCTACGAGGCGGGCCTTGCTAAGGCGCACGGCATCGCCCACAGCTGCCGGACGACCTTCTTCATCCTTGCCGAAGAGGGCGTCGCAGAACTGAATGTTGAGATCATAGTTCTTGGTGGCATAGACGGTGCGTGCCGTGCCGTAGAACGCTACGGCGCAGCCGTTGGGGTTCAGGATGGCCGTCTCGCCCATATTCTCCTTCTGAGTGTCGAAGGGCATCACGTCGCAGGCGGCCGTCATCCACAGCGGCATCCGCGGCGAGGCGTAGGCGGCGAAGTCCTCGAGGCGCAACGTCTGCTCGTGCGAGAGGCAGTAGGTGGCGGCATGACCCACGTAGTTCATCAACAGCGCGCCCTCCTCCATCTGGCGGTCGATTACCTGTTTCACTTCGGGGTAGCTGTTGCCAGTGCTTGAGGTCTGACGCTGATAGGCGTCCCACATGAGTTTGCGCACTTCCAGCTCCGGGTAAGCCCTCGAAGTCTTGTTGGCCACGGAGTCGGCCATCCACAAGTGTTGGTTGTTGTCGCCGTCGTCGCCGAGGAACATCACCGTGTTCTTCCAGGCACCGGCGTGGACGGCTTGGATGTAGTCGATGCTCTTGTCGACGAGAATCTTGGCTTCGCTCTTGGTGCGTACGGGGAAGCGTCCTATGCCGAGGTCAACCTTCTCGTTGGTGAGGTTCGTGCCCTCGCCGTCGTCGAGGAGTCCGAAGTAGTCCTCCATGACGTAGCTGTTGACATCGTGCCACGAGTTGATGCTCTCGTAGCAGAGCAGGAAGTTCTCTGGGCGTTGGTTCACCCATGCGTTGGTGATCATGCGGTTGTCCCAGGCGGCATCGCCGAAGAGGAGCAGGTAGCGGGGCTGGTCGGCAGGCGTGTCGGCGGCGCGGTCGTAGAGCATCTTCATGAAGCGGCGGTAGGCCGTGGCGTCGGGCGTGCCGCTCGAGAACTCGTTGTAGACCTGGTCGGCGCGCACGACCTTGACGCGCAGGCCCTCGGCCTGGCGGTGTGCCTCGGCCAGTCGCTCCGCCTCGCTGTCGAAGATGCCGCTGGCTGGCGTTATGATTACCATATCCTGAGGCTCGGTGGCGTGGAGGTCTTGGTTGGCAACTGTGCCGGCGTTCGTCACCGTAGGCAGCGCATTCAGGATGTTGGCGTCGAAGGCCACGTAGCGATGCTCGCTGCCGTCGCCTACGACCGTGGCACGGAAGATGTTCTTGCCGTCGGACGTGACGCTCTCGCCTTTGATGGCGAAGGCCGGCTGGCCAGGCTCCGCCAGTTGCCAAAGCTGTGGCTGTTGTCCTGCGGCGTACTCTATGCAGAACACTTCACCCGCAGTGGCGGGCGTATATGCAAATTGTATCTGTGGCTTCTGTGCGTCGATGCGCATGATGCCCGTGTAGGTCAATTCAAAGTAGTTGAGGCGTGCGCTGTTGCCGGCGGTGGTGCTGATGCTGATGGTGTTGTCGGTGACGGGTGCTGCGAGGTTGCGGTAGGTGCGAGACGTCTGCATGGCGAAGCAGTATTCGCCCAGCGACGAGATGGTGAACTGCTGCAGCTCCGTGCCGTTGAAGGTCGGAGTAACAAGCGTCTCCGTAGCGTTGGCGGCGGTGAAGTTGACGAGTAGAGTAGAGGGGCGTGAACTGTCGGGGTAGGTAGGCAGGGTGAGCGTGTAGCTGCGCTGCGAGCCGTTGGCGTAGTCGTAGCTCTCGAAGAGCTGGCTGCCGCCCTGGTACCATGCGTACTCTTGCGGGTCAAGGGTGGCGTAGGCGGTGAAGGTGCTCGTCTCGGGCAAGGCGGCTGAGCCATTGCTGAAGTCGCGTTCGGCTATGGCCGTGGGCTCTTGGCCTTCACAGACGAAATAATAGGCGTCGCGGGCGTAATGGTTGATAGCATGGAAGCCTTTGCGCCAAGTCATCAGGCCGTTGGCATAGAAGACGTAGGCGTCGCCTGCCGCCTGAACGGCCACAGGCTCCAGGTCGTCCCAGTCGCTGTCGGCATTGATGGCTTCGGCTTGACGGTGGCCTCCGTAGCCGTAGATGCTGACATTGTCGGGGTTGCTGAAGCCTAAGGAGCGCAGTTGGCTCTTGGTGATACGGTAGAGGCCGTCGTCCTTGATGCTTATCTTTGCCCAGCGGCCGCTGGCCAGTACGCTCGACGCTGCATAGCGGTCGGCAGGGTTGTCGCTGGTAGCACGGGTACCTACGGCTTTCCGGATTCTCTGGGCGTAACGTTCGGTCTTGGGCTTGGCTACAATCTCTATCTTGGCGCTCAGCAACTTACGGAAGGTCTGGCCCTGACGCACGAAGGGAACGAAGGCGATGTCGATATATCCTGCTCCACGGCTGATGCCCAGCGTAGAGCGCACGTTGAGCGTATCGGCAATTTGTTCGCTATAGCGCTCGGCCAGATGGCGCTCGGCAGCGCTGAGCACGCCCCATTCAGGGTAGCGCAGGCGCACGTCGTAGTCGTAGCAGCGATAGTCGGTCTCGAGGGGCACGACCTCAGAGTAAACGGGCAACAGACTGTCGCCACACAACTCCTGCCAGTTGAGCCGCGTGAACTCTGACTGTGCGCTGGCTGATACTGCCCAGCACACCATCATAATCAGCATGGATAGATAATGTCTCAATCTCTAATCCCTAATCTATTTCACATTAAACTCCAGCACCTTCTCCTCTTCCAGCCACCCTTCCAGATGGTCGTCGATGTGTACTGGTCCTACGCCGACGGGCGTTCCGGTGAAGATAAGGTCGCCTGTCTTCAGCGTGAAGAAACGGCTTGTGTAGCTCACTATCTCATCCACCGTGTGAATCATGTCGGCCGTGTGGCCGCTCTGCACCGTAGTGCCATTGATGTCGAGGTGGAAGCGGAGGTCTTGGATGCCCTTGCCCAGGTTCTCCGTCGTTACGAAGTGCCCCACGGCTGCCGAGCCGTCGAAGCCTTTGCTTATCTCCCAAGGCAGCCCTTTTGCCCGCAGTCGCTCCTGTACGTCGCGTGCCGTGAAGTCGATGCCCACGGTCACGGCGTCGTAGTAGCGGTGAGCGAAGCGTTGAGGTATCGAACGCCCCAGGCGACAGATGCGCACCACCAGTTCCGTCTCGTAGTCGCACCGCAGTGTGAAATCAGGAATAAAGAACGGGCGCCCGTGCGTGAGCAAAGCCGAGTCGGCCTTCGTGAAGATGACCGGCTCCTCTGTAATATATAACGAATTATGGAGCTCTTTATTGTGCTCCGTGTAGTTCATTCCTACTGCAAATATCTTCATAGTCTGCCTGCAAAGGTACCCTTTTGTATTCATTTGACAAAGGAAATGGGCCTAAAAAAGCTTTATTGGGATCTGAAATGTGAAAGAGATTAAAAAATGAGAGAAAATAGATACGTCGTATTAAAAACTATTGTAATTTTATAAGCGAAAATCGACAAAACCTTAATATAACCTATTATTTTCTTATGGATAGAAGACAATTTATGAAGACGGTGGGAGCAGCCGGTCTGTTCACCATCGTGCCTCGAAAAGTGCTGGGCGGGAAGGGCTTTATTGCCCCCAGCGACCAGCTGACGAAGGCCGTCATCGGCGTGGGTGGTATAGGGCGCTCCTCAAGCCATTTCTCCAACTCTGAGGCTTATCGCTTGCTCGCTGTCTGCGATGTCGACAAGAAGCACCTGCAGAGCGCTGTCGATGCTGCCAAATCACAACTGAAGATTGACGTGAAGGCCTACGACGACTGGCGTGAACTCGTGCATCAGTCGGGCGCCGACATTATCCACATCGCCACGCCGCCCCATTGGCACGGACTCATGGCCGTCGAGGCAGCCAAGGCAGGCAAGGACATCTGGCTCGAGAAGCCTATGACGCGCACCATAGGCGAGGGAAAGGCCGTGAAAGCTGCCGTGGAGCGTTATGGACGCATTCTCCGCCTGAACACATGGTTCCGCTTCACCGACACATTCTATGGACTTGGCACGCCTGTCAAGCCGCTGAAGAAGCTCATCCAGAGCGGACTGCTCGGCTGGCCGCTCAAGGTGACGGTCTCGGGTGCCACGGGCTTCGCCTGGAAATTCTTCTGGGTGGGCAAGGACAACCTGACGCCTCAACCCGTGCCCGCAGAGCTGAACTATGATATGTGGCTCGGCCCGGCTCCTTATAAACCTTATAATGTGCATCGCACGCACCAGACCTTCCGCGGCTACTGGGACTACGACGGCGGTGGCCTGACCGACATGGGTCAGCACTACCTCGACCCCGTGCAGTATATGCTGGGCAAGGACAACGAATTCCCCGTGAAGGTGGAGATTGATGCGCCCCAGCAGCACTACGACGCCGTAGGCATCTGGCACAAAATCACCTACACCTACGCCGACGGTTGCCAGATCGTTCTCGAAGGCGAAGGCTTCGAGAGCCAGGGCAAGTTGGCGTACATCGAAGGTCCGAAGGGCAAGGTCTACAAGGGCTTTGAGTGCACCATCCCCGACGTGTGGAACAAACTGAACGAACTGCCCGACCCCGAGCCACAGCGCACCGATTTCCTCGAGTGCGTCCGTACTCGCCAGAAGTTTGCCCTCAACGAGGACAACGGCCACCACAGCTGCACACTCGTCAACATGGGTGCCGTAGGACTCCGACTCGGCCGCCGCGAACTTCACTTCGACCCGCAGACACAGACCTTCATCGGCGATGCCGCTGCCAACGCGCTCATCGACCAGCCCATGCGAGGAGAATGGAAGATATAAAAAATGAAAAGTGAAAAATGAAAAGTGAAAAATGAAAAGTGAAAAATGAATGTATCTTTCACTTTAGAATAAATCCTGTAACAAATAATCGGTAATTGAAAATGAAACGTATAAGTATATTTCTTTTATTGGCATTTGGCTTGGGCGCATTGTCAACAGTCCATTGTCCATTGTCCATTGGCGAAGCCTGCGCTCAGGACGCCCGCAACCGCGTGGCCTCGACCATCATAGCCGACGGCCTGGCACAGCTGCCGGCACAGAACCTTGAGACCTTGGAACAGGTGATGAGCGAGATTGCCGGCACTGGCGCCGAGGGCGTAGAGTCGCTGGCTGCCATGCTCGGCCCCTCGGCCGAGGGGAAGAACGCCGCGTTCCAATATGCCATTGACGGCCTGACGAGCTACGTCACGCAGAAGGGTCGCGAGGCACAGTGCGCAGCCGTCAAGAAAGGCCTGGAGGCTGCCCTGGCTAAGTGCGCCGACGAGGGCAACAAAGGCTTCCTGCAGGACCAACTGAACAAACTCACCCCTGGCAGCGTTGAGGTGAAGCACGCCGTGGAGAACCTGAGCACTATTGCCGAGAATTCACGCGCCATCGCCGAGTTTCGCGACAAGGTGGCTTCGTTGCCCGCCCAGAAGGTGACGCCCTTTCTGCTGAAGACCCTCAAGAAGAGCGACGACCGCCAACTGCGCAACACAGCCCTCGAACTGGGTGGCGCAGCCCTGGCTCCCCTTGCCGTCAAAGCGTTCCCCAAGCTGAAGACCGACGCGCAGACCGACGTCATCCGCTGGTTGGGCAACCGTCATGACAGCGAGAACAGCGAAGCCGTGTTCAGGGCTCTTGGCTCGAGCAACAGTCAACTGGTCGACGCCGCCCTCGAGGCTGCCGGCAAGATTGGAGGCGTCAACGCAATGCGCGCCCTGATTGTCGGCCTCAGCGGAGACCATGCCGAGGCCGCCAATGCCGCCCTGACGACCTTCAACGGCGACATCAGCGAGGGCGTCCTCGCGGCCCTGAAGGGGACAGGCTCACGAGTAACTCCAGCCCTCGTGGCCCTCGCCGGTGAGCGTCATATCACGGCAGCCTACGAACCGCTGACTGCTCTCATCGGCAACGATAAGCTGCATGGCGTGGCAGCCAAGAGCCTCGCACAGATTGTCACTAACGACAACTTCGCCGACCTGCTCTCGCGCTTCAAGGACTACCCCGACCTCTTCTACGGTCTGCTCGCACAGCGCGGCTCCAAAGAGGACATCCAGGCTATTGTGGCTTCTGCTGCCGTGAGTAGCGATGCCCGCAACGCGCTGATGAAGGTGGCTAATCCCGATGCCGTGTCGCCACTGATGAGCCTCGCTGCCACTGATGTCGCAGGCCGCGACGCCCTGCTCAGCCGTGCCCTCACGCTGACGCAAGGTGCCAACTGGCCCCGCATCGATAAGTACCAGCTCTACAAGCAGGCACTCGAGATGAAGCCCTCGGCAGGCGTTGCCAACAACTTCCTCTCGGCCCTCAGCACGCTCGGCAACGAGCCCGCACTGAACCTCGCAGCCGAATACATGAACGTGAAGGAGAATGACCTCGCCGCAGCTCATGCCGTGACGGACCTCGTAGAGAAGAACGAGGCACTGCAGCGCGGAGCACACGTCCGCGACTTGCTCCTCAAGGCGCAGAGCGTGTTCAAGAGCCACACCGAGAATGCAGATGCCGGCTATGCCGTGGATCAAGTGAACACCATCCTGCCCAAGATTGTCGACGACCCGAACGCCGTGACGGCTAAGGTCTACACTCTCTCGAAGGAAGAGGAGAAGGCTGGCTACGAACTGCTCTTCGACGGCACCAACCTCGACCAGTGGCACGGTGGCAAAGCTAACTACCTGCCCATCGACGGGGCTATCTACGTCAGCGCTAACTACGGAGCCGACGGCAACCTCTACACCAATAAGAAATACTCCGACTTCGTCTTCCGCTTCGAGTTCTGCTTCGTGCGCCCGGGCATCAACAACGGCGTGGGCATACGCACCAAGGACGGCGTCGACGCCGCCTACGACGGCATGGAGATTCAGATCCTCGACCACGACGACCCCATCTACGCCGGCCTGCGCGAATATCAGGTTCACGGTTCCGTCTATGGCATCATACCCGCCAAGCGCATCAAGCATAAGCCGCTGGGCGAGTGGAACTACGAGGAAATCCGCGCCGTGGGCGACCACATCACCGTGACGCTCAACGGCGAGGTGCTCGTCGACGGCGACATACGCAAGGCTTGCCAGGGCCACAACATGGCGCCCGAAGAGGGTAAGGCAAACCCCTACACCGTAGACCACCAGAGCCACCCCGGCCTCTTCAACAAGGACGGCTACATCAGTTTCTGCGGTCACGGCGAAGGCCTCAAGCTCCGCAACATCCGCGTCCTCGACCTCTCGAAGCAGAAGAAGGCGACCAAGCGTCGCAAGTAAAAAGCCTTGCCAAAATCCTTGTTAGGCTTGGAGCGTGACAAGTCGATGCAGGTGATGTCTTAAGTTGTACCGTGATAAAGTTTCATAGCTTTCCTCCTTTTCGCTGGCAATATGATTGCAGAGTATCGATGTTTTCGTCCAAGGGGAGAGTGTGCATGATGTTGTAATGCTTATCACACAGGGCCAGTGCCCCGTATCTTTTCAGATATCGGTAGGCTTGAGCTTCAGTCACCTTGCATCGTGCAGCAAATGTAGCTACAAGCAGTATGAGGTATTCTATTTTGTTAATAACCAATGACGACATGACTTCTAATCATTTTGCTTTATAAGG
>FLNY01003834.1_pt1 | contig 11173 bp, 8 predicted proteins | sample 1140381 | NCBI WGS metagenome assembly FLNY01 (sample SAMEA3878172, study PRJEB12797) | bioreactor metagenome | biome: Moose rumen | place: Sweden | collected 2011-10
GGAAAGAGTCTCTGTGGCAAGAACTCTATGAGCTGAGCGAAGATATATTTTCCGGTGTTCATCGAATGACTGATTTGCTTTTGAATTGCAAAGGTAGTCAATTCAAATCGTCACCGCCAATTTTTCGCTTTAAAACTCTATATTTAAATAACTTACAAACATCTCCGCTAATTTTTAGTGGACACTAGTGATTTTTAATAACAATGACATGTGTGGTAGTTTTCGAAGAAAAAATGAAACAAAGATAAAAGTGACCTCATGAAAGCGGAGATAGGGAGAACTTAGAGCCTTGCCTCTTGTTAAATGTTATTAAAATTTCATTATTTGCTAATTCTGACTTTGCAGTTTTCTCGTTCTTTCTTATCTTTGCGGCGCAAAAACTAAATAAATATATATGGAAACATTCTTCAGAACACATGCTTATCTTGTAGACCATATCGATTTGCCAGTTCACCGCAAGTTGATGGATGAGATTGATTGGCGCCGCCCTATGATTGGCATCAAGGGCACACGGGGCGTCGGCAAGACGTCGTTCTTGCTGCAGTATGCCAAGGAACATTTTGATGTGCGGAGCCGCAAGTGCCTGTACATTAACATGAATAATTTCTATTTTCAGGGTAAGGGGCTGGCCGACTTCACGCGCGAGTTCAGGGCGCTGGGCGGTGAGGTGTTGCTCATCGACCAAGTGTTCAAGCAGCCCAACTGGAGTGCTGAGCTGCGGCGCTGCCACGACGAGAACCCGGGCCTGCGCATAGTGTTTACGGGCTCGAGCGTGATGCGCCTGAAGGATGAGAACCCGGAGCTGAACGGACTCGTCGACAGCTACAACCTCCGCGGCTTCTCGTTCCGCGAGTTCCTGAACCTGAAGACGGGCAGCGACTTCCCGGCCTATACGCTGAAGGAGATACTGCGCAACCACGAACGTATCGCCAACGAGGTGCTCGACGTTGTGAACCCGTTGCCTATCTTCCAGAGCTATCTGCACCACGGTTTCTACCCCTTCTTCCTCGAACGCCGCAACTTCTCGGAGAACCTGCTCAAGACGATGAATATGATGATTGAGGTGGATATCCTGCTTATCAAGCAGATAGAACTGAAATACCTGCCGAAGCTGAAGAAGTTGCTCTACCTGTTGGCCGTAGACCGCCCGTCGGCGCCCAACGTGAGCCAGCTGGCTATAGACATCGAGACGAGCCGGGCCACGGTGATGAACTATATCAAATATCTCTCTGACGCGCGACTCATAAATATCATATACCATCCAGGAGACTCCTTCCCGAAGAAGCCGGCGCGCATCATGATGCACAACTCCAATCTGATGTATGCCATCTATCCTAACCGCATGGAGCAGATTGATGTGTTCGAGACCTTCTTCCAGAATGCGTTGTGGGCGTCGCATGACGTGCGCATGGGCGATCGCCTGAGCTCGTTCACGGTCGACGGCCTGCGCTACCGCGTCTGCTCTGAGCCTCCGCACCGCCAGCATCCCGACGTGACATACGCCCGCTCCGACATGGAGCGCGGATGGGGCCAGCAGATTCCCCTCTGGCTGTTCGGATTCCTTTATTAATCTTTCAACCTTAAATATCACCTTTGGCACCACTTATTGCTGACCTTGCGCTGATACTTATCTGCGCAGGGCTAATGACATTGATTTTTAAGCGCCTGCATCAGCCTCTGGTCCTGGGCTATATTGTTGCGGGCTTCTTGGCGTCGCCGAATATGCCATATATGCCCAGCGTGACGGATATGGAGAACGTGCACCTGTGGTCGGACATAGGCGTCATCTTCCTGCTGTTTGCCCTGGGGCTTGAATTCTCGTTCAAGAAGATTATGAAGATGGGCGCGGCACCTATCATCGCAGCCTCGACAATCATAGTGTGCATGATGAGTGTGGGCTTCGCAACGGGCATGGCTTTCGGCTGGGGCCGTATGGACAGCCTTTTCTTGGGCGGCATGCTGGCGATGTCGTCTACGACAATCATCTTCAAGGCTTTCGATGATATGGGTCTCCGACAGCAGCGCTTCGCCAGCATGGTGCTGAGCGTGCTCATCATCGAAGACATATTGGCTATCGTGCTGATGGTGCTGCTCTCTACGCTGGCTGTCAGCCAGCAGTTTGAGGGACGTCAGATGGTGGGCAGTATCTTGAAACTGGTCTTCTTCCTGGTGCTGTGGTTCGTCGTAGGCATCTTCTTGGTGCCGCTGTTCCTGCGGCGCGTGAAGTCGCTGATGAGCAGCGAGACGCTTCTCATCGTAGCCCTTGCCTTCTGCTTCGGCATGGTAGTGTTGGCGCAGGCCGTGGGCTTCTCGCCCGCCTTCGGCGCGTTCATCATGGGCAGCATCCTGGCAGAGACGATGGAGGCCGAGACGATAGAACGTCTCGTAAACCCCGTCAAGGACCTCTTCGGCGCTATTTTCTTCGTATCGGTTGGCATGATGGTCGACGTGGGGCTCATAGGGCAGTACGCCTTGCCGATAGTGTGTATTATTGCAGCCATCATGCTCGGGCAGACAATCTTCGGCACGTGCGGCTTCCTCTTGGCCGGCCAGCCGCTGAAGACGGCTATGCAGTGTTCGTTCTCGCTGACGCAGATTGGCGAGTTTGCCTTCATCCTCGCTACGCTGGGCACCTCGCTGGGCGTGACGAGCGATTACCTGTACCCTATAGTAGTGGCTGTGTCGGTGTTTACGACGTTCACAACACCTTATATGATACGTCTGGCTGTGCCTGCCTACAACGGCCTGTCGCGTCATCTGCCAAGACGGGTGACGGCGTTGCTCGACCGCTACACGGGTGAGGCCCCGTCGGTGGTGGGGCAGGACAACCATTGGCGCAATTATCTTATCGATGTTGCGCGTACATTATTAATATATAGTGTGCTGTGTGTGGCGGTGCTGAGCCTGATACTTGGTTTCGTGGGACCGCTGATAGGGCGTTTCGTGCCTGAGCCATGGAACGGATACGTCACCGCCGCCGTGGCCCTGACGGCCGTGTCGCCTTTCCTGCGTGCGCTGATGATGAAGCACGGCCATACCGGAGCTTTCAAGGCATTGTGGACCGACAGCCGTTTCAACCGTGCACCGCTCATTGCCGTGCAGCTGTTGCGTATTCTCCTGGGGGCTGCCTTAGTAGGCTACATCGTAGGAAACACGATGGAGTGGAGTGGGGCGCTGGGCCTCACGTTGATAGCCGTGATAGTCTTCATCATCATCTCCAACCGTTCGCTGAAGGAGCAGGGGCAGATGCTGGAGCAGACGTTCACCGAGAACCTCAACCGCCGCGAGCGTGAGGCAGCCCGGCAGAGGCCGCAGTTTGCAGGCCGCCTCATGGAGCGCGATGTACACCTCTCTGAAGTCAGTGTGCCCGTAGGCGTACCCTGGGGCGGAAAGACGCTGGCGCAGCTCAACCTCGGCCGCCGCTACGGCGTGCATGTGGTGTCGGTGTTGCGTGGCAGTAGGCGTCTGAATATTCCTTCGGGGCAGACGCCAATCCTGCCGGGCGACCGCCTGCAGGTTATAGGTTCTGACGAACAGCTGGCGGCCTTCACGCGTGCCATGGAGCAGCAGACGCAGCGCGCAAGAGAGAGCGGAACAGACAACGGTAGCGAGATGAAGTTGCAGCGTCTGGTCATCGGGCGACAGTCAATATTCAGGGGCAAGAGCATTCAGGAAAGCGGACTCCGACAGCGATACCATGTCATGGTGGTCGGTCTCGAGCAGGAGGGCTCCAACAGCCTCGTAGCTCCTGACCCGCAGACGCCCCTCGCCCCAGGCGATGTCCTCTGGATTGTGGGCGAAGAAGAGAATCTTGCAGCTCTCCGTACAGAATAGTCATAGAATAATCGTTGCAATAATAATGCGTACGCTATTAGATTTACACACTCACACCATAGCCTCCGGCCATGCCTACAGCACCATTCAAGAGATGGCGCAGGCAGCGGCCGACAAAGGTCTTCAGATTCTCGGTATAACAGAGCATGCTCCAGCCCTGCCAGGAGCCTGTAACGCCATCTACTTCCGCAACCTGCACGTTGTGCCACGTCAGATGTATGGCGTGAGGCTGCTCATGGGCGTGGAGCTTAACATACTCGACACCAGCGGGCGCCTCGACCTCGACGAGCAGCACTACCGCTGCTGCGACATTCGCATCGCCGGCATCCACGCTCTCTGCTGGCAGGGAGGCTCCCGTGCACAGAACACTGATGCGATGTTAGCTGCTATAGAGAACCCATGGACGCACATCATAAGTCACCCTGGCGACGGTACGGCGGAACTCGACTTCGAACCCATTGTGAGGGCGGCGGCACGTACCCAGACGTTGCTCGAGATAAACTCGTCGAGCTTGATCCCGCTGCGGGGCAAGACTGCCGCACGGCCCAACAACCTCGAGCTGCTGAGGCTCTGCCGCCGTATGGATGTTCCGGTTATCCTGGGTTCTGACGCTCATATCTCATTCTCTATTGCCGACTACCAGTATGCCTTGCCTCTGTTGGCCGAGACTGACTTCCCCGACGAGTTGGTGATGAACTACTATCCGCAACAGGCCTTGGAATATATGGGGATAGGCCGCAGGCCGTGAAAAAAAGGGTTACCTTGCAACTTCTGGCTGCATTAAGAACGTCTAATGATTGGTATCGCACATAAACCTCTAAATATTATAAGCAATGAAAGATTTTCTCAAGTATGTCTTTGCAACGGTCGTAGGCATCGGACTGGCCTGCCTGTTGCTGTTCGTCTTCTCGCTTATCTCACTCGTTGGCATGACAGTCAGTGAGGGGCAGACAACTGCCGTGCGCAAAGGCTCGGTGCTACGTATCAACCTAAGCGGCGCAATCGAAGAGCGCGCCGCTGCCGTAAACCCATTTGCGTCCCTCATGGGCGATGAGTTTGAGAGCAACGGTCTCGACCAGCTGCTCGCCGCTATCGACGAAGCTGCTACCAACGACAAGGTCGAAGGTATCTACATCGAAATCGGCTCAACCTTTGCCGGTGCCACTCCGGCTATGCTTCAGGAACTGCGTCAGGCTCTGCTCAAGTACAAGGAGAGCGGCAAATGGATCTATGCCTATGGCGATACGTATAGCCAGGCAGCATATTATCTGGCAAGTCTTGCCGATAAAATCGTGGTGAACCCTCAAGGCATCGTCGACTGGCATGGCATGGGTGGGGTGCCAATGTTCTTCACCGACGCCATGAAGAAATTGGGCGTGAAGATGCAGGTCTTCAAGGTCGGCACGTTCAAGAGTGCCGTTGAGCCTTACATCCTCACCGAGATGAGCGAGGCCAACCGCCTGCAGACCGAGGCTTACATCACCAGCATCTGGAATCAGTACCGTGGTGAGGTGGCCGGGAGCCGCAAGCTTACATCCGAACAACTCAACGCCTTGGCCGATACGCTGACGGCCCTGCGCCCGACAACTCTTCTCGTGGAAAGCGGACTCGTAGACACGCTCGCCTACATTGATGGTTTCAAGGGCTTGCTGCGTGCCAAGTTGGGACTCAAGGAGAAACGTCCTATAAACTTCGTTTCACCTGCCGATCTCGTTGCTGCAGCTAAGAAGAAAGATGAGAAGGCTCGCGTAGCTGTCTACTATGCCTTCGGTGAAATCGTAGACAAGGCTTCTGTCAGTCCTCTGTCGGCCGGCACTACTTATATCGAGACCCTGCCAACAATACGTGAGTTGCAGAAACTGCGCAAGGATGACAAGGTGAAAGCCGTGGTACTGCGCGTTAACTCGCCCGGTGGCAGCGCCTTCGCCAGCGAACAGATATGGCATGAGATTCAGTTGCTGAAGGCCGAGAAGCCCGTCGTGGTTTCCATGGGCGGCATGGCTGCCAGCGGCGGTTACTACATCAGTTGTGGTGCCAATAAAATCTTTGCTGAGCCCTCGACACTGACAGGCTCCATTGGTATCTTCGGTATGATCCCCGACGGCTCTGAACTGCTTGAGAATAAGCTCGGACTGCACTTTGATGTAGTGAAGACAAACAAGCACGCCGACTTCGGCGGAGCATCGGTGCTTGCCTTCGCAGCTCGACCTTTCGATGAGAGCGAGAGTGCACTTATGCAAGGTATGATTGAGCGTGGCTACGACCTCTTCACCTCCCGCGTCGCTGAAGGGCGTGGCATCAGCCAGGACAGCGTAGACGTCATCGGTCAGGGGCGCGTATGGACCGGCGAACAAGCCTTGAAGATAGGTCTTGTGGACCAGCTCGGAAACCTCGAAGATGCTATCGCAGAAGCTGCAAAGATGGCGGAAATAGAGAAATATTCCGTCGACCGCTATCCTGCTCAGCCCGATTTCTTCGCACAGATGTTCAATAAGAGTAAGGAGAGCTATTTCGACGAGCGCCTGCGCGCCTCGTTCGGCGACCTCTATCCTTTCGTCTCTACGATGCAATGGATGTTGCAGCCTCAGCGCATCGACCAGTGTGTCTATGCTCGTCTGCCTTTTGATTTTAAGATGTGGTAAGTTGTTTCAAACGAAAAAAGCCTCCGGCATTTCTGTCGGAGGCTTTTTTCGTTATTACCACAGCTTCTGCTGGTGCATTACAAAATCGTTGATCTCGCTTTCGAAGGCTGCACCTTCGTTGCGGAGAAACTCCACCTCAATGGGTAGGACGTAGATGTGGCGGCGCACTATTGGCGAGAGGTCGTTGACGAGCATCAGGCGGGCGGCATCTTTCTCCGTAGTGATGATGAAGCGTTTGCTGCCTTGCAGCGCGGTGAAGGCTTCTTCGATGCGCTGTATGTCGCGGGCCTCGAACTGATGGTGGTCTGCAAAGCTGAGGGGCGTGATATGGCGAGTGATGCAGCGCAGGTCCATGAGCATCTGTTGCGGCGAGGCTATGCCTGTGAGCAGCAGCACATGGGTGTCAGGCGTCAGCTCTTCCGTCTGTCCGGGCGTCTCGCTGAAGAGGCGGTGCAGGGCTCCGTAGCGAAACGTCGAGAAGTAAAGGCTCTGATAGGGCTTCAGGTTCAGGGCTTCCTGAACGACGCGATAGTCCATCGGCTTCATGTCTCGCAAGCACTTCGTGACGATGATAATGTTTGCACGGTCCTTGGCCGAGACGGGCTCGCGCAGGCGCCCGGTCGGCAGCAGCTCGTCGTCGGTGATCAGGCGGTGGTAGTCTGTAAGAAGAATGTTGAGGCCTGCTTTGACGTAACGGTGCTGGAAGGCATCGTCGAGCAGGATGACATCAAGATCGCTCGTTGATTTAAGAGAGAGCAGCTGGTTGATGCCATGCCGGCGGTCTCTGTCCACGGCGATGATGGCATCAGGGAATTTCTGCATCATCTGCCAAGGCTCGTCGCCTATCTCGGGCATGGTTGTCGTCTTGGTGGCTAAGCGGAAACCGCGGCTTTTGCGCTTATAGCCACGGCTGAGCACAGCGACGCGTTTGGTGGGCTGCAAGAGACGTAGCAACAGCTCGGTATGCGGGGTCTTGCCGGTGCCGCCAATGGTGAGGTTGCCTATACATATCACTGGTTTGGAGTAGCTCGTTTGCTTCAGGATACCCCATTCAAACATGAGGTTGCGGCATTTTACGCCACAGCCGTACAACCACGAGAGCGGTCGCATCCATTCGTTAATATGTATAAGGTCGCCTTCCAAACTGTGTTTATTGTTAAAAGAGAGAGATGCTGAACTGTGATTCTTTCATTTTTCACTTTTCACTTTTCATTTTTCACTTTTCAACGGATTCCACCCTTGCGCCTTCAGGTCCATCTCCGTTCCGTCGCGGCATACGAGCTGCAGGCCAAGCCCGGGTTTGGTGATGTGGCCTATGACCTTCACGCCGGGGATGGCGCTGACGTGGTCGTGCTGCGTGAGGGGCACCGTGAACACGAGCTCGTAGTCCTCTCCGCCGTTGAGCGCGCACGTCGTCACGTTCATGTTCAGCTCCTCGGCCATGGCTGCTGTCTGGTAGTCGAGCGGCAGGCGTTCCTCGTAGATGCGGCAGCCTGCGTGGCTCTGACTGCAGATGTGATGCAGCTCGCTGCTCAGGCCGTCGCTGATGTCCATCATGGCCGTAGGTACTATGTCGGCTTTTGCCAGTTCCTCGATGATGTCTTTGCGCGCCTCCGGTTTCAGCTGGCGTTCCAGCAGGTACTCGCGGCCGCTGAAGTCAGGCTCGAAGGGGGGTAGGGTAGAGAGGTCCTCGCCTCGCTGGCGGGCTTCGCGTATCTGTGCGTTATAGACGCTCTTCTCGCGCTCCAGCAGTTGCAGGCCCATATATGCCGCCCCAAGGTCGCCCGTGACGCAGATGAGGTCGGTGTCCTTTGCTCCGTTGCGAAAGACTGCCTTGCCCTTATCAACGTCGCCGATGCAGGTGATGCTGATGGTCAGCCCCGTGAGCGACGACGTCGTGTCGCCACCTACGATGTCGCAGCCATGCTCGCTGCAGGCCAGACGGAGACCATCGTAGAATGCCTCCATATCTTCCACCGTGAAGCGCTTCGACAGCGCCAGCGAGACGGTCAGCTGGCGCGGACGACCGTTCATGGCGTAGACGTCCGAGAGGTTCACCATAGCGCTCTTGTAGCCAAGATGCTTGAGCGGAGTGTACTGAAGGTCGAAGTGCACGCCCTCCATGAGCAGGTCCGTCGTAACCAGCACTTGCTTGTCCTGGCCGAAAGATAGCACGGCGCAGTCGTCGCCGATGCCCTTCAGCGTCTCGGCGTTCTTAATCTCTATGTCGTCGGTGAGGTGGCGTATGAGCCCGAACTCACCCAATTCAGCTATTTCCAATTATAAACTTTAAACTTTAAACCTTAAACCTTAAACCTTAAACCTTCAACCTTCAACCTTAAACCTTCAACCCTCGACCCTCAACCAAGCCTCTTAAGCCCTTAAAAGCATCTCGCGCATAAGCTCGGTCATGATAGGCTGAGCCTTGTTGGCAGCCTCCTGCACCTCCTCGTGGCTCACCTCTACAGGCATGTCGAAGCCGCCAAGGTCGGTGACGACGGAGACACCGAAGACGCGGATGCCGCAGTGGCGGGCAACGATCACTTCGGGCACGGTGCTCATGCCTACCGTGTCGCCGCCCATGGCGCGGTACATGCGATACTCGGCAGGAGTCTCGAACGTGGGACCCTGTGTGCCCACGTACACGCCGTGTTGCAGCTTTATACCTTTCTCTGCTGCTATCCCGTCGGCCAGACGCACCAGCTCCTTGTCATAAGCCTCGTGCATGTCGGGGAAGCGCGGCCCTGTAGGGAAGTTGGGTCCGTGGAGCGGGTGTTCGGGGAAGAAGTTGATGTGGTCCGTAATTATCATCAGGTCACCTATCTTGAACTCTGGATTCATCCCGCCGGCGGCATTGCTCACGAACAGCGTCTTGATGCCCAACTCATACATTACGCGCACGGGGAACGTCACCTCCTTCATCGAGTAGCCCTCGTAGAAGTGGAAACGACCCTGCATGGCAAGGATGTCCCGATCGCCTAACTTGCCGAAGATCAGGCGCCCGCTGTGGCCCTCCACTGTCGAGACCGGGAAATTAGGAATGTCCTTATACTCAAAGGCCTTCGTCACGGCTATCTCCTCGGCCAGACGGCCCAGACCTGTGCCCAGGACTATCGCCGTCGTAGGGCTCGAGGGCATGCGCTCGCGTAGCCAGGCGGCTGTCTCTTTAATCTTTTCGTACATAGTATTTTTCGCTTTAAAGATTCTTTTCGTCTGCAAATATAAAGATAATTCTTTAATGCCGCACATTTCGCAGGATTATTTTTCATTTTTCACTTTTCCTTTGCCCTTTTTGCGAAAATAAGCAGGCTTGCTTTATATTTTTCTCTTTTCACTTTCCTCTTTTCATTTTTCAATTTATCTTTGCCATGTTCATGCCGATAAAGCATAATAAGACTGCACCATGCCTGCCTTCTTCAACCTATACAACTGCCTGCTCATGGCGCTGATAGCCCATCTGATGATGACCGCCGCCATCAGCGTCTTCGCACGTCATAAGGTTGAGTATCTGTCGTTGGCATGGATTATGGGCATCTTCTCTGCTGTCATTCTCGGCACCTTCATCTTCGAACCGCTTATCGTCAACAGCAATCCCGGAATACTACATCCGGCTATGCTGTTGACGCTCACGGCTACGGTATTCCTGCAGTCCATTTACCCGCTGAGCATCACTATGCCCGCATTCCTGCAGTGGGGGCGATCCATGCACTACGCACTTCCCGCCATTGTTCTCTTTGCTATCTACGGGCTGATGCTGCTCGTGGGCCACCGTCCCCTGCAGGTCACCTCACTGCGCGATATCGCCGACGACCTCTTCACGAGCGACCTCATCCTACGATTCGCCATGCTCGGCGTCTCAATCTATTACATCGTAAACATATTCCGCCTCCCGCGCGTGATGCTGCGCAACCCTAACACACCGCACTACCTCTTCGGCTACGCCTTTGCATTAGGCCTGAGCTTGTGTGTTTACATTTGGCTCACCATCGACTTCAGCGTTAGCCTCCTGTGCGTATGGACGCTCATTTTCACGGTCGTCAACGTCTACCTCTGTCTGCGCACACTCGAGACCATAGCCTTAGGACTACCGATGCCAGAAATCATTGAAGAGGCCGAGCATCCCCAGACCGAGAACAACGAACAGCAGGAAGAGGGGGACTTCAACGAAGCCAACCAGCACCGCTTCGAACTTATGGAACAATGGATGCAACACAACAAAAGTGCTTGGACGGATTTTAAGTTCGGACGCGACCAGCTCTGCGCTGCCACGGGCATCAACCGCCACCTCATGCTGCAGAGCGTGCGCAGTCAAGGCTACTACGACATCCACGAGTACATCAGCCGCCACCGCATTGCCGAGGTAGAGCGTATGATTCGTTGCGGCCGGGCTTCTTGTGTCCAGGACTGCCTCGATGCCGGCTTCGCATCAACCAAAACGCTCCGCTCGTCTTTCCTTAAATTCACTGGTCAGTCCATCGACGACCAGTTTCGTCCCCAATCATAAATTCCTAACCATTTCCCCGCTTTCTTTCTTCCTCTCTCTATCCCTCTTCTCTTTTCTTTTTTCCCTTCTTCTTCCCCTCAAAACCCTTAAGCCTTTCCGCCCAAACCCTTAAGCCTTTCCGCCCAAACCCTTAAGCCTTTTCCTCAAAACCCTTAAGCCTTTTCCTCAAAACCCTTAAGCCTTTCCGCCGAAA
>FLNY01004912.1_pt1 | contig 11163 bp, 10 predicted proteins | sample 1140381 | NCBI WGS metagenome assembly FLNY01 (sample SAMEA3878172, study PRJEB12797) | bioreactor metagenome | biome: Moose rumen | place: Sweden | collected 2011-10
CGCAGGTCGCTCAATTGCTTCTGGTATTGTTGGACGAAAAGGTGCTTATGGCTATGCCGCAGCTGACGCTGGCAAACGTGTTTCAGACTATGCTCAACTTGTAGCCCTTGCATCTCCTGCATTCAAAACAGCTATGTGGAACAACCTCTCAGCTCGCTACAAGATCAACGATTCTCTCGCAGCTACTTTGAATGTTGGTCTCATCACTCCACTCTCTAAGGTTGACGGAGACGAAACAAAATATGGTTCAGAATGGCGCGTAACACCAGCTGTTCAGGTCTATGCTGGTTCTAACGCTTCAATTTGGGGCGGAATCGCTTTGAGCGGCGTTTCAGTTGAAAGCGGAGACTACAAAGTATTTGAAATTGATATTCCGGTTGTCTTCCGTGTTAAGATGTAATAACTGAGCAAATTGCTCACGATAAAAATTGTCGGGTCTAGCCCGATGATGCCCGCCCCTCGCTTTTTGGTGAGGGGCGGTTTTTTTATGGCTTAACCAATCAAGTATGACTTATTGCTGCACTCAAGGCTATCATTAGCGTATATCAAGTTCGTCATGGGGCTATCCAATAAGTTCAAAAAAGTGTTATTTTCAAGTTCAAGCTGAAAATCTATTTGTTTACAATGCAATAGATTAAAGAAAAAATGTGAAAATAACAAAAAATTATATCTTTTTATTGCCGAAAATAACGAACTTCAAAATCCATCCTTGGATTTTGAAGATTCGTACGAGAATTTTCTTTTTCAGAAAATTCTCTCTGCGTTTTTGCCTACCTCGTGTAGGCAGTGTTTCGGCAATTTTTCTCTAGTGTACATTTTTTTTTTGCTTTTGATGATTTTTTAAATATAACAAAATATTATCGGTCTAAATTGCCGAAAATGGCTTTTCTTTTCAAATATATATATAGATTCCGGAATCAGAAAAATGCACGAACCGCAACAGGCGGGCTTTTTGCGCTATCCCGGCCCGGAATCAAATCTTATTTGAGGAGAAATCTCTGATGACAGAAAAGAAACCGTTCCGAATGCTTAATCCAAGACTGGACGCAAACTTCAAGGCAATTTTCACCCAGGACAGTGACGACTCACGGAAAGCTCTGAAGTCTTTCCTTACCGCCGCCATAGGCCGCAAGGTGGAGAGCGTCACCGTGGTGAACAACGACGAGCCGAGGCAGTACGAGGAGCAGCGGGGCATCAGCTACGACATAAACTGCACTTTCGATGACGGCGAGAAAGCTCAGATTGAAATGCAAAGCCGGGACGAGGGGTACGAATACGGTAAGCGGGCCGAGTATTACGCCGCCCGTCTGGTCAGTTCCGTAATCGATGCGGGCGATGACTGGGACAAGGTGCCACAAGCTTACCAGATTTCCGTTCTGAACTTCACTTTTGATAAGGCAAATCAGAATCCCGTGCATCACTACATAATGTGCGACAGAAAGGACGGTGCGAAACTGAATGAAAGGCTCAATGTGATTTTTATGGAACTCCCCAAACTGCCGGAAATAAAGAGAGCCGAGGAAGCGAAAAACTTGCCAGCCGTGATAAAATGGTGTAAATTCTTAAAAGAGGCGGATAATCCCAAGAAGCAGGATTTAATCTCAGAACTGACAAAAGAAGAGGACGGCATTATGGCGGCAGAAAATACTCTCAACAAGATAAACATGGATGAATGGCGCTGGATTATCCAGGGACAGATTGAGGGCCGGAAGCGCGACTACACCAGCGGTCTCCTTGCCGCCGAACGCCGTGGATTGGCGAAAGGACTTGCTGAGGGCGCCCAGCAGACCGCCATCGCGAATGCGAGGAACTTATTACAAAAATCCAATCTTTCGCCAGAAATTATTGCAGAGTGCTGCTCTCTTCCTGTGGAGCAAGTACTCGCCTTGAAAGCAGAGCTCTAGCACGAAGCTGTAGCATAAAAAACGCCACCCCAAACGGAGTGGCAAATTTTTTATTCCAAATATTCCCTCAGCCTGAAAATCTGGAACAAGGGCAGGCTCTGAATCTTTGTTCCGCTTTCTTCTGAGTTCCCAACATTTTTCAATGAAAATTTTACTGCGAGGGGTGGCTTGTACTTCATGCAGAACTGGCGCAGACTCTTTGCTCTCGTGTTTGTCGCAGACTTTACTTCGATTGGTATGATTTTTCCTTCTGATTCCAAAATAAAATCAAGTTCCGCCGTGTTGCCTGAACGCCAAAAATATGGAAAAAATCCTGCAGCACGCAACTCGCTCATGACAAAATTTTCGGTAAGTGCGCCTTTGAAGCGAATAAAATCGTCTCCCCCATCAAGAATCGTCTTGTAATAAATGCCCAACCGCTTTTGGAGCAAACCGATATCCGCCATGTAGATTTTAAAATATGTCTCGTCTGCTACAAAGGAAAGTGGCTGTTCTGGTTTTTCGACCAGCGAAAGCTTGTAGACTAGAGAAGAATTGATAAGCCATTCCAGAGAATCTTCAAGTTCTTTGGAGCGCGCGCCTTCCCGAACATGAGAAAAGACGAATTTGTTGTTTTCTTTTGCCAGCTGAATCGGCACAGACTGCCATATTAAGCGAATTCTCGGAACTTCTGAAAGTGGCGCGTGCTTTGCAAAATCATCGGCGTAGTCACGGAGAATATTCTGCTGAACCTGTTCGACTTCTTCAAAACTGTGACTGTCGCACCAAGTCTGCACTGCTTCCGGCATTCCTCCAACGATATAATAAAGTTTGAGATATTTTTTCATCTGACTTGTATAGATTTCAGGAAGCTCTCGGTTCAAATCGAATTTCGCGCCAGATTTTATCAATTTTTCGCCACCGTCAGCCTGAACGAATTCGTCAAAAGTCATCGGATACATCATAAGCCTTTCGACTTTACCGACCGGGAAGGAAAGGCCCTCCGAAGCCCCAGCCAAAGCAACGCCAAGAAGAGAGCCCGCCGCAATCACATGCAAGTCAGGAAGATTTTCGCAAAAATATTTAAGAGCCGTAATCGCCCGCGGACAAGTCTGGATTTCATCAAAAATAACGAGGGATTTCCCAGGGAAAATTGGCCGACCAAGAACCAGAGAGCCAAGTTCGTCCACAATGCGGTCAACATTAAAGTCATGCTCAAAAATCGAGGAAAGATTTTCTATCTCCTCAAAATTGAAATAAGCCGTATCTTCAAAATACTCGGCACCAAAAGATTTGAGAGTGTATGTCTTGCCACATTGGCGCACTCCCGTAACGATTAGAGGTTTTCGTTTTGCCTTGTTTTTCCATTTTAAAAGTGAAGAAATGATATTTCGCTTCATAAAAATTCCTTTTTCATACCATTTATGCACATATTTTACCATTATTCCTATGAAAAACGCAATTATACTTTGCAAATTTCACATGATCTGGTGCTGCGTTCTACGGAATCGACCTCCGCGTGCACAATGGCAGGCTGCTGTGCGCCCTCGGCGACACTGAGTGATGAAAAATTATGTGAGAATCAGTGCGGAATTTAAGAAAACAAGCCCTTAAAAAATGAAACTATGCTTACGACAATTTGAGAGCCGCCGACAAAAGTGCCGATTGAGCTTCCGACGCTTGAAAGGAAAAACACCAAAAGAACTCGCAGAAGTCTGTTTTTGTAGACGCCCTTAATGCTTGCCACATCATCCATGACATTTTCCATGTCAATAACCTTTGGCTTACAGATGAATGCCTGAACAATTCCTGCAAAAATCCCAACACCAACGAGCGGGCAAAGTGATGTAAACGGAGCTCCAACAGCTGCCATTAAAACTGTAAGCGGGTGTCCGCCGGCAATCAATGCGCCAAGACCCGCCAATGCCGCATTCCAGAAAACCCATGCTCCGAGCAAATCCGCACCTTTTTTCATTCCGCCCCAGACAAAGCCGGCCACAATTAAGGCTATAATCAAAATAGGGATAATCCAGCCGATAATTTTTGCGCTTGTTTTCTTTTTGGGGAGAGTTGAAATTGCTTTTGTGTCAGTGCTTTCGTTCCCAGCAGCGATTTTTTCGAGATGAGACTGAACTCCCTGCAAGTGTCCGGCACCCAGAACCGCTATGCAACTCGTTCGCTCGTCTTTTTGAAGGGTCTCCCAAATGTGGGCTGCGAGATAAAAATCCCGCTCGTCGATAAGGACTTCCTTGACGCCAGGCATAAAATTTGCCAGTTCTGACATCATTCCGTCCATTTCGCTTTTATTTTTTAGATTTTCGATTTCTTCGCCTGAAATTTCTTCGTTTGAAGCGGCGCTTGCAAGCAAGGCAGAAAGAAGCTTGACTCTTCCGGCAGCTGAATTTTTTGCCCAGGCACGGCGAAGCGTTGTCTGAATCGGGCGGTCAACCATTTCACAGGGAATGTTAAGCTCTTTTGCGGCATCTATTCCCGCACGCATTTCATCTCCTGGCTTAACTCCGATGTTCGAGCCCATTCTTTTTTGAAAGCTTGCAAGAGCGAGATTTGCGAGAAGCAGAAATCCTTTTTTTTCTTTGAGTACTTTGATTATGTCAAGATTTTTCCATTTTTCGTTGTCATTGAGAGAGGCGTATCGCTGTTCATCAAGCTCAATGGCAACGACAGACGGCTTTTTTTCGCTTATTGCGTTTTTTACTTCTTCACAACTTTCGCGGGAAACATGAGCCGTCCCCAAAAGGATTATTTCTTTGCCGTTAAGATTTAAATTTACCTGTGACATTTTATCTCCAGGTTTAAATCAATTTTGTAGCTTCGTGGCTGCCTTTTAACTCTGAGCCTAAATCTTTCGTTGCTTTTTCCACATAGCCGATTTTGTATGCCTTTAACGGAGCGGCACCTGCCTTTTTGTATGGCTCTGTTTCGAAGCTAGAGGCTTTTTCGTTGAATCGCTGGATGATTTTGTCGGCGTCAGCTGCTTTTACGGCGAGAATAAAGCCGATTCCCATATTGAAGGTGCCCCAAACTCCCTCGCTGTCTGCACCCCGACGGATAAGCTCATCGAAAATCGCAGGCTTTTGCCAAGAGTCCTTTTTGATTACAGAAACAAGGTTCTTTCCTTTTGCGTACATTCGAGGAACATTTTCGTAGAAGCCGCCGCCAGTGATGTGAACCATTCCGTGAACGCTTTCGCCAAACACAGAAAGAACATCCATTACAGGGCGAACATAAATGCGCGTTGGAGTAAGAAGAACTTCACCGATTGTTTTGCCGGCAAAAGGCGTGTCGAAATCAGAAACAAGCTTGCGAACCAAAGAATATCCGTTTGAGTGACAGCCTGTTGAAGAAAGACCGATTAAAACATCACCTGCTTCGATTTTTTCGCCGGTAATCATTTTTTCTTTGTCACCGACACCGACTCCAAAGCCTGCCAAGTCGTATTTTCCTTCGTCGTAGAAGCCCGGCATTTCGGCAGTTTCGCCTCCAAGAAGCGCGCAGCCTGTGTCTACACAGCCGTCAGCGATGCCCTTTACCAATTCTCCAGCAACCTTTGCGTCAAGCTTTCCGCAAGCCACATAGTCGAGGAAGAAAGAAGTCTGAACGCCAGAACAGAGAATGTCGTTTACGCTCATTGCAACGCAATCGATTCCAACCGTGTCGTATTTTTTGAGCTGGAATGCTATTTCGAGCTTTGTTCCAACTCCGTCAGTACCAGAAACCATTACAGGATTTTTGATTCCTTTTGGAACTTCAAACATTCCGTTAAAGCTTCCCAAATCTGTTAAAAGACCAGGAATTCTCGTGCGCTTTGCGTGAACCTTGTACTCGTTTACTGCGTTGTAGCCTTCTTCTACATCAACGCCAGAATCTTTGTAATTTACAGCCATTTTTTTGCTCCAAAAGAAAATAATGAAGATATTATAATGATTTTCTTTTAATATGTGAAGTTAAGCGTTATCAATCACCTTACAGATTGCCTCGTAAAGCTCGTCGAACTCAGTGAATGACGGAATGTTCGGGAAATCTGCCTTAATTTTGTCGGTCGTGCGGAAAAGAAAGCCTGCGCGGCTTGCCTGAATCATTCCAAGATCGTTGTAGCTGTCACCGCTTGCGATTGTGTCGTAGCCGATTGACTGCAGTGCTTTTACGGTCGTAAGCTTTGACTGGGCACAGCGCATTTTGTGGCTTACGATAAACCCCTTTTCGTCAACTTCGAGGGAATTACAGAAAATCGTTGGCATACCGAGCTTTTTCATTAGTGGGGCGGCAAATTCTTCGAAAGTGTCGCTCAAAATGATTGTCTGGCATTTTGCGCGAAGCTTATCCATAAACTCTTTTGCGCCAGGAAGAGGATCGATGCGGGCGATTGTGTTCTGAATGTCTTTTAAAGTAAGGCCGTGCTCCTTTAAAATTCCGATTCGCCACTGCATGAGCTTGTCATAATCCGGCTCATCGCGGGTAGTTCTTTTTAATTCTGGAATTCCTGACTCTTCGCTAAAAGCAATCCAGATTTCAGGCACCAAAACGCCTTCCATATCCAAACATGTTACGAACATAAAAATCTCCTAAAAAGTAAAAATATTCTAGCATTTTTCTGTCTTTTATGGAATTATGATTTTGTGGTTATCGGACGATTCGCGCCATCTCCTAGCGGACGGATGCACTTTGGGAATATTTATGCTTGCCTCATCTCTTATCTTTCAGCTAAAAAATCCGGGGGAAGATGGATTCTTCGGATTGAAGACTTAGACCGACAAAGGTGCAAAAAGGAATATTCTGAGCTTTTAATTGATGATTTACACTGGCTAGGCTTTGACTGGGATGAGGGCCCTGGAAAACAGGACGGCGAAAATTTTTTTCAGTCGCGGCGAAATGCTCTTTACGAGGAATTTTTTCATCGCCTTGAAGGGCAGAATTTAATTTACGACTGCTTTTGTACTCGCTCAGATTTATTTTCTTCGAGTGCGCCACATAATTCTGACGGGACTCCTGTATATCTGGGAAGGTGCAGAAATCTGTCACCTGAACAAAAAGAATTGCTTTTGCAGAAAAAAAATCCTACAAAAAGAATTTTTGTTCCAGATGAAGTGGTTTCCTTTGTTGACGGACATTATGGAAAGCAGGAAATCTCTCTTTTTAAAGATGCCGGCGATTTTATCGTAAGACGGGCTGACGGGAATTTTCCGTACAATCTTGCTGTAGTCGTGGATGACGCTCTTATGGGCGTAAATGAAATAGTTCGCGGGAGGGATTTACTTTCTTCGACTCATCAGCAGCTTTATCTTTATAAAAAATTAGATTTTAAAATTCCAGAGTTTTTTCATATTCCTCTGATTGTAAATATGGAGGGAAGAAGGCTTTCAAAGCGAGACAAGGATTTAGATATGGGATTTTTGCGTGCTAATTTTTCTCGGGAAGATATAATCGGAAAGATTATGAATTTGTGCGGTTTTACAGAAAAAATTGAGAAAATGTCCCTGTCGGAAGCAATTTCTGTTTTTGACAAGGAAACTCTCCCGAAAAAAGACATTTTACTCTCATAATTTTATGCCCAGGCATCAAAAAGATTTTCCGGTGTCGTTTCATCTTCGTCTTCATCTTCAGATTCAGATTCGGGTTCAGATTCGGGTTCAGATTCGGGGTCAGATTTGTCTTCAGTGGCAGGTTCGCCAAAATTTTCATCGGCATTACATGTTGAAGTTGAATCATAATTTCCGTGAGTTCCATCGTCTTCGTTTTCATCGAATTCTGGCGTCACAGATTTTTCTCCGATTTCACCACGCATTTGAGCTACAAGGGCTTCATTTGCCGCAACACGCGCTTCGATTTCGGGGTCTAAAGGCTTAACAGGCTCTTCAGTTTCGACAGAAGTCTCACTCTCTGCTTCATCAACAGTTTTTTCTTCTACTTTTTCTTCTTGCACATCTTCTTTCTGGGGAATGACCAGCTCAAAGGGAAAACCTTTTTTTAATGTCGCCTGAGTCAAAAACATTTTTATTGCCGTATCAATATCAATGCCAAGAGACTCAAAAATTTCGCTTGAAGAGTCTACAAGGGCGTCATCTAAATCAATTTCATAAGTCTTAATCATAATTAAATTATCGGTAAAATTTGAAAGAGGATTTAGGAAAGTGATGATTAACACTTGAAACGATTAATATCCCTTCCGGTCAAACGGAAACTACGGACACTTGACCCGATAGTCTTTTTTTTGCTATTATTATTGCATATTTTTTCAAGGAATAACAGGAGAATACGAAATGAGACTCGCAAGAAGATTCAGACCTTTGGTCAGCAACAAAACAACACGAGCAAACAGCAAGAAGAATTCAAAAAGACTTGCTGCTAACTACGCTCTTCTTTCAGCACTCGCTGCAACAACTTCAAAATCAAAGAAGTAAATTAGTCAACGCTCCGCCACTCGGAGCGTTTTTTATTTTTCATTCCTAATCGCCTCTAGCGTTTTATTTGCGACATAGCGGGGAATGAAGAATTTGTTTTCGCGTTCGATGCCTTTTGAAAGGGCAAAAAGAACATCCGTTTGCTCAATAAAGCCGTAGCCGCTAGTTTTGTATTCATCAACACGGTTCATTGAGAAAAATCCCTTGGCGTTTGAGTATGGCTCTGTGTTGAATTCGTCGATTACCGCGTAAATTGAGTCAAAATCAACTCCGTCGACAATGTAAAAGCATTTTGTTTCGTCACCGTAAAGCTCAAGCGCAAGCCTTGTGAGTGCTGAATATTTTTTTGTTGCCAAGGGCTTTTCTTTTTCGAGAATCTCGGCAAATTCTTTTGATCTTGTTTTTTCTTCGTAAATTGCGGCGCTTTTTCTTAAAAACTTTGATTCCAGCAGGATTTTTTTGACTTGTGAGTCTGAATTTTTTGAAAGAAGATATAAATCGCTCGTGTAAAAATCTGCGGCGAGAACCTTGTAGCCTTTTTGTGCCAGAAGCATAAGATATGGCTCGTAATTCTGAACGGAGCTTCGAATTCCAGGTGCAAAAATAAGGACTGGATTTTCTGCAAAAATTTGGGCATTTATTTCGTCCCTGATGATTGGTTCATAAATAAAAAGATTTCCAGAAAAACGCTCTCCAGAAAAAAGACTTTCCCGAATTTTAAGATTTTCGGTTTTTCCTGTGAGAGTTTTTTGCGTTTTTGTGATGTTAAAATCATTTGGCGTATATTTTACGGGACGCGTTAAAAAAAGGATTGTTCCCAGTCCAAGCGAAAGAATGATTCCGATTACAGAAAAGATGATAAAAACGACTCCGTAGTGATCAACGACAAGCTCTGCGTGAAGTCGGAGAAGGGCACGGAAATTCGTAAAAAAGACTATGAGCGCAACAAAAAAAACGGCAAAATTGAGCGGTGAAAAGCCAAAGCAAGCAAAAATTAGAATTGAGATGATGAGGGCAAGAGGCGCGAAAACTGCGAAAGAGTCAATCCGCTCGTTTTTTAAGATAAAGATGCGCGCGCAACAGAAGAAAATTAAAACGAGAACAAGGATTTGTGCCAAAAAACAATCAAACATACGAACTATTTTCGCATAAATTTACCAAAATTTCCACTGCTTTTGTCATTTGCTCTAAACTTGCCCACTCTGTTCGGGAATGGTAGTTGTGACCGCCTGTAAAAATGTTGGGACATGGAAGAGACATTTCGGTTAGCCGTGAGCCGTCTGTGCCGCCACGAATTGGAGTGAAGACAGGCGTTACGCCGGCTTTTTTGTAAGCAGAAACAAGCTTTTCGATTACATCTTCTCGATTTTTGAAGCCGTTTTTCATATTGAGGTATTGCTGAGTGTGCTTAACTTCGGCCTTTCCGCCAAAGCTTTCTGCTACGGATTTCGCAATCGTTTCTACGAGAGCTTTTCGTCTTTCCATTCCGCTTGACTCAAAATCGCGGAGAAAAACCGTGACCTTTGCTTTTTCGATTGAGCCTTCGATATTCATCGGGGCAAAAAATCCTTCGTAACCGTCTGTTGTTTCAGGCGACTCGTTGCGTGGAAGATTTGTGACAAAGCTGCTTGCCATTGTAACGGCGTTTACAAGCTTTCCCCGAGCCGCTCCAGTGTGAACGGAAACTCCAGTGAATGTGACTTCGCTTTTAAATGCATTGAAGCACTCAGTTTCAAGCTCGCCGATGTGTCCGCCGTCAACCGTGTAGGCGTATTTTGATTTAATAAGCTTGAGCGGAACATTGTCCATCCCGTGTCCAGTCTCTTCGTCCGGAGAAAAGCAGACCTCGATTTCACCGTGCCGGACTTCCTGATTTTGTGCAAAATATTCGAGAGTCGTCATAATTTCGGCGATTCCCGCCTTGTCGTCTGCTCCGAGAAGAGTGTTTCCGTCGCTTGAAATAATTGTTTCGTGATTTTTAGCAGCTTCTGCAAGTGCTGAATCTGTTTCAGGATTCAAAACATCTCCAGAAGCAAGAGTGATTTTTTCGCCAGCGTAATTTTTGTGAATCTGAGGCTTTACATTCTCGCCAGAGACTTCTTCCACCGTGTCGATGTGGGCGAGCAAGCAGAAGGGTTCTGTCTTTTCAAGGCCCTTTGAAGCGGGCAATCGTCCGTAGACATAGCAATGTTCGGTAATCTGAACATCCTTTAAGCCGAGCAGATTTAATTCTGACTCTAAGATTTTAGCCAAGTCAAATTGGCGAGGAGTTGAAGGCTGGTCTCCGCTGTCTGCAGAAGCAGAATCGGAAGTCGTCCAGACCTTTACATATCGCAAAAAACGCTCCAGGAGCGGTGAGGTTAATTCTTTTGTTAGCATAGAAAAATTGTAGCAGAGAGACTTTTTAAAGTCAAAAAAACGCCCTCCCATACAGGAGAGCGTTCGTAAAATGTGCCATTGTCAGGAAAAACCCGACAATTTTTATCGTGAGCGATTTGCTCAGTTATTACATCTTAACACGGAAGATTACTGGAATCTGGAGAGCGAATTTTGACTGGTCAACATCGCTGACTGTTGCAGATGTTCCGCTCAAAGCGATTCCGCCCCAAATTGAAGCGTTTGAACCAGCATAAACCTGAATTGCTGGAGTTACACGCCATTCCATTCCGTAGTCGTTTTTGTCTGTGTCAGGAAGAGAAAGAGCGTTGATGAGACCAACATTCAAAGTAGCTGCGAGGCTGTCGTTAATCTTGTAGCGAGCAGAAATGTTGTTCCACATAGCAGTCTTAGCTGCAACGCTAGTTGCCCATCCTTCTGCACCTTTGTGTCCTACGATACCAGAAGCGATTTTTCGTCCTGCT
>FLNY01001050.1_pt1 | contig 11133 bp, 7 predicted proteins | sample 1140381 | NCBI WGS metagenome assembly FLNY01 (sample SAMEA3878172, study PRJEB12797) | bioreactor metagenome | biome: Moose rumen | place: Sweden | collected 2011-10
AGGTTCTGTCAGCATCAGCCAGGACCTGCGACTCCAGAATATCGTGTCCGGAGAGACCCCGGTCGTGGAGCGTAAGCAAGAAGCACCCAAAACCGATAACCAGCCGGCAAAGAAGCGGTCTAATTCTACTACCAAGACATCGGCACCAAGAAAAATTCAGCGAACACAAATCGTGGACGTCAAGGACCTACCTACCTTCGGAAACAGGTCTAACAACGATTTCGACGTAAGGACAGGGGCGAGAAGACGGCTGCGCGGATTCCGTATTCAGATGTTCTGGGGTAACAGTCTCAGAACTGACCAACTCAGGGCTAAACGACTGGGTGACAAGGTTACTGGAGCGTTTCCAGAGCTCAAGTCATACGTCTCCTTCCAGCAACCACACTGGAGATGCCGGGTGGGAGACTTCAAGACCAGGGCCGGAGCTGCCAGATATCTTGACAAGATGCGCAAAATCGCACCAGAGGCGATGATCGTTCGAAGTGAAATTTATGTTTATCAGTAACTAAATTTTTTACCTATGCTGTTGAAGGAAAGAATTGAGGCACTTTCGAAAAACTATGCGAACGTGCTCGACTACATCGGGGAAGACAAAAACAGGGAGGGACTCATCAACACGCCTGAACGGGTGGCGAAAAGCATGGTATTCCTCACTGCAGGATATGACATGGACCCTGTGGCGGTCATCAATTCGGCCAAGTTCAAGGAGGACTATAACGACATGGTTCTCATCAAGGACACCGAGTTCTACTCCATGTGCGAACATCATATTCTACCGTTCTTCGGTAAGGTACACGTGGCATACGTGCCAGACGGCGAAATCGTCGGACTCAGCAAGATACCCAGGGTCATCGATATCTTCGCACGAAGGCTGCAGGTACAGGAACGACTCACGGTGGAAGTGAGAAAATGCATTGAGGAGACACTCAAACCCAAGGGGGTGGCGGTCGTCGTAGAGGCTCAGCACCTGTGCATGCAGATGAGAGGCGTACAGAAACAAGGTGCTATCACCAGAACCATGGATGTGTCTGGCGTCTTCAAGCAGAAGGATAAACTCGAGGAATTCCTCAACGCGATATCATAGCTTTTCAAACAACACACAGCAAAAACAACAAAAATCTGTCAGTCTACCCAATAAGCTGACGGAATTTTTGTGTCTATAAGCTTCTCTGTCTATAAGGCCTCAAACCTCGTAATTCCAGTAATCCGAAGTCCGGAAGTCTTAATCTCCATATGGCTCTTTAAACTTTAAACATTCAAATTCCAACTAAAATTGATTGACCGCCAGACTGTTGACCGCATCATCGACGCGGCAAACATATACGATGTCGTCTCTGACTATGTCACCTTGCGCCGGACTGGCTCAAGTTATAAGGGACTGTGCCCTTTCCACGACGACAAGACGCCATCGTTCTACGTCAATCCGGCAAAAGGGGTATGTAAGTGCTTCTCGTGCGGAAAAGGGGGGTCTGCCGTTGGGTTTATTATGGAGATTGAGCAGATGAACTACCCGGAGGCTCTGCGACACCTCGCCAAGAAATTCAACATCGAAATCAAGGAGGAGGAACTTACCAAAGAGGAAGTGAAAAGCCGGAACGAACGGGAGCGCATGCTCGCGCTCAACGACTGGGCTGCCTCTTTCTATCACGACTACATGCTCAACAACCCCATGGGGAAGGCGGTGGGACTGGCTTATTTCCGTAGCAGGGGATTCCGCGACGACATCATCGAGAAATTCAAGCTCGGATATGCGCCTGACCAGTGGGACGCTCTCTCAAAAGCGGCATTGGCGAAAGGCTTCAAGGAAGATGTCCTCGTGGCCACGTCGCTGGCGTTCAAGAAGGACAACGGAACCATGACCGACAAATTCCGGGGTAGGGCCATGTTCCCATGGTTCTCGCTCAGCGGACAGGTCATCGGATTCGGTGGAAGGGTGCTGGATGCCAGAACCAAGGGGGTAAACCAGAAATACGTCAACTCCAGCGACTCGGAAATCTATCATAAGCTGCAGGAACTCTACGGACTCTTCCAGGCAAAAAAGCAAATCGCTAAGGAGCAGCTGGTATATATGGTCGAGGGATACACTGACGTGCTCTCCATGCATCAGTGTGGTATCGAGAATGTCGTGGCAAACTCGGGAACCGCACTCAACGATGCGCAGATCCGCCTGCTCAAGCGGTTCACGAACAACATTATCCTTATCTACGACGGTGACGAGGCGGGCATCCATGCGGCTATCAGGGGAACCGACATGCTCCTGGCACAGAACATGAACGTCAAGGTGCTCATTCTCCCCGACGGACATGACCCCGACAGCTATTCACGCCAGCATTCTGCACAGGAATTCAAGGATTACGTCAGGGACCACCAGACGGATTTCATCATCTTCATGGTCAACCAGCTTATGAAGGATGCGGGAAACGACCCTAGAAAACGTTCCCAGGTCACGGAGAACATCCTCAATTCCATCAGCGTCATACCGGATGAGATCGTCAGGTCGGCATATATCCATGAGTGCGCGGAGATGATGAACATGGAAGAGAAGATGCTCCTCAGACGATGCATAGAACTCAGAAAGTCCAACCACGAAAAAAGAGAGAAGGAACGACAGCAGGAACAGGAAAGGCGGGAAAGGCTGGAACAACGGGAAAAACAGCAGGGAAATGGCGCCCAACAGGGCGGGGAACAGCAGCAGGACGGAAGCCAGCAGAACGCTGACAGTCCCTCTGCACAGGTCACTCCAACTGAAGCTAGTCCAGCTCAGGGGGGAGAAACGGTGCCTCAGGGCAGCCAACCCTCCGGCACTACGCCGGCCGAGAGCACCGGCACCCGGCAGACGTCCCAGCAAGGCAGTACAAATCCTCCGGCTATGCCAACTTACTCAACTGCTTCTGACAAATGGGAAGCTGACCTCCTCGGGGTCGAGGACCTTATCATGCAGATGGTGGTCAGGTACGGAGAGATGTTTATCACGACTGAGGACGAGAACGGACAACAGAAGGAGGTGAGGGTGGTCAGATGGGTGCAGGACCAGCTTGACATCGACCAGATGAAGTTCGTCAGCCCGCTGTATGCGGCCATGATGCAGGATGCACTCGATAATATTGACCGCCAGGGAGAGACCTGCAGCCGCATTTTCCTCTCCAGTCCGGACATGACGGTGCAGCATACCGCTTCCGAGATGCTCAACGAGAAATACAGGGTCGACAGCACATACTATACGGGAGAGGAGAGCGACAACCTGGCAGAAATCATACAACGCCTTATGCTCGATTATAAATATTATTTCGTCAGAAGGGAAATACATACGATGAAACTGCAGCTGGCGGACAAGACAGTCGCGGCCGACAGCGTCAGATACATGGAGATACTTAAGCGGTACAAGTTCTTCACAGACATCCAAAAGCAGCTCGCTAAGCACCTCGGAGAAAAAATCATCTCTGTCTGAACTCCTTAACTTTCATGGACGAACTTATTTCATGTGTGCTCCCCATCCTCATTTTTTGAACGGCTTGCTCTATGTAGACCGCACACTACTGTCACATAATAAATACTCTATTCATTTTTCACTATTCTCTTTTCACTTTTAATGAAATTCTTCATCCTCCCTTTTCTGATGCTGGCCATTGCGGCATCTTCTCTATCATCCTGTTTTAACTGCAGCGAGGCTGCTGATGAAAAAGATAACGCGGAAACAATAACACACACACCGGTCGACACCACCAAGCAGAACATCCTCCTTATGGGGGAGTCCATGGTGGAAGGGTTGGCGAAGCCGTTCGCCAACTATTGCGCTGCCAACGGTCATGACTTTAACTCCGTCTGCTGGTACAGCTCTACCACACGGCACTGGGTCGATACCGACACGCTCGAGTATTTCCTCAATAAATTCAACCCCACTTACGTCTTCATCACCATCGGAGGAAACGAACAGTTCATTTCCAATCTTGAGTCAAGGGAAATCCTTATCAAGCAGATTCTTAAGAGGATAGGTGACAGGAAGGTTGTATGGCTCGGTACACCGGCATGGAAGCAGGACACGGGCATCAACGACCTTACTCTCAAAATACTGGGAAAGGACCGCTATTTCGATGCCAGAAAACTGAAAATCGCCAGGAAAAAGGATGGAGCACACCCAACGCCGGAGTCTTCTTCCATGTGGATGGACTCCATAGCGGCGTGGATAAGAAGCGACAGGACCAGATACCCTATCGTATTCAATCAGTATTCCGACACCGTCAAAAACATGCACCTCAATATCCTACAGCCTATGAAGCTATGAGGGATTACTTTCTTGATTTACCTACAACCTCAAGGTGAACGGGAACAACACCGGCACGGATCATGTCTAGCTGACGGGCGGCGGCAGGAGAAAGGTCTATCACTTTTCCTTTGCCGAACGGACCACGGTCTATCACACGCACTACCACCGACTTGCCGTTCTTCTTGTTCGTCACTCGCACTTGCGTGCCAAAAGGAAGCGTGCGGTGGGCACATACCATCGCGTTCTTGTTGAAGGTCTCGCCTGAGGCCGTCTTCCGACCGTGGGAACGGGAACCGTAATAGGTGGCCTGGCCGTCAACCACGCGCTGGGCATTCATTACCAAGTTGCTCGTCACAAACAGGACCAGCAACAACAAAATTTTTCTCATCATTTTTTCATTCATTCAATTCTAACTGCAAATTTACGTCTTTTTTCTCTGATTTTCAAATCGAAAAACACAAAACTTCTGATTTAACATATTTTTCAACCTTTTTTACGGGATTTTTCACTAACTTTGTAAATTATTTCTGAGGTTAACAACATCAAAAACGGCAAATCTCATTTTGCTAACGTCAAAGTTAAAGCCATCCGTATGGATCTTTAAACTTTAAACTATAAACTATAAACTATAAACTATTGGTCTCTATTGATAAACTGACAGTCGAGTTCGCGGCGAAACCGCTTTTCCAGGATGTATCATTCGTCATCAACCCTAAGGAGTGCATCGCACTCGTCGGGAAGAACGGGGCGGGGAAGTCAACGCTGCTCAAAATCATAGCAGGAATGCAGAAACCTACCTCTGGAGCGGTCAATATGCAGAAAGAGGTGACGGTGGGCTATCTCCCGCAGGTCATGGTCATCGCCGATGACTCTACCGTGATGCAGGAGGCGGAGAAAGCCTTCTCACAGATGAAGGAGATGCAGTCACGGCTGCAACGGATGAACGACGAGCTGGCAGCGCGTACCGATTACGAGTCCGAGGCATATCTACAGCTGGTGGAGAGATTCACACATGAGAACGAACGGTTCGATATGATGGGTGGACTCAACTACCAGGCGGAAATCGAACGCACACTCATCGGACTGGGATTCCGTAAGCAGGATTTCGACAGGCCTACAAGTGAGTTCTCTGGCGGATGGAGAATGAGGATTGAGCTGGCAAAGCTGCTGCTTGCCAAGCCGGACCTCCTTCTGCTCGACGAGCCGACAAACCACCTTGATATCGGTTCCATCCAATGGCTCGAGCAGTTCATTCAGCAAAAGGCTAACGCCGTTGTGCTCGTCAGCCACGACAGGGCTTTCATCAACAACGTCACGAACCGGACGATTGAAATCACATGTGGACATATCAACGACTACAAAGTCAAATACGACCAGTATGTCATTCTTCGGGACGAACGACGGGAACAGCAGCTGAGGGCATACGAGAACCAGCGGAAGGAAATAGAGGAGACGCAGGCATTCATCGAGAAGTTCAGGTATAAGCCCACGAAATCCAACCAGGTGCAGAGCAGGATGAAGGCGCTGGAGAAGATGCAAATCGTGGAGGTCGATGAGGTCGACACCTCACACATCAACCTCAAATTCCCGAAATGCGCCAGAAGCGGAGACTTTCCGCTCATCTGCGATGAGGTGGCTAAAACCTACGGAAAACATCAGGTATTCGCCGGAGTCAATCTCACCGTCAAGCGGGGTGAGAAAGTGGCATTCGTGGGAAATAACGGTGAGGGTAAGTCCACACTCATCAAGTGTATCATGGGGGAGATACCCTTCGACGGAACGCTTAAGGTGGGACACAACGTACAAATCGGATATTTCGCACAGAACCAGGCACAACTCCTCGACGGAGACACCACAGTCTTCGACACCATCGACCGGGTGGCGACGGGAGACATGCGGACAAAAGTAAGGGATATTCTTGCGGCCTTCCTTTTCAGGGGGGAGGACATCGACAAATATGTCAAGGTGCTATCAGGAGGGGAAAGAAGCCGGCTTGCGATGATACGCCTACTGCTGCAGCCTGTCAACTTCCTCATTCTCGACGAGCCTACCAACCACCTTGACATGCAGTCGAAGGAAGTGCTCAAGCAGGCGGTCAAGGACTTTGACGGAACGGTCATCGTCGTCAGCCATGACCGTGATTTCCTTGACGGACTCGTCGAACGGGTCTACGAGTTCGGAGGAGGTAAAGTTCGGGAGCATATAGGAGGCATATACGACTTCCTTGAGAAAAAGCGTCTCGAGAACGAGGGTATGACCGGGCTTAAAAACGATGTCAACGCCAGAACGTCCAACAATTCTTCTGTCAAATCCGCAGCCTCAGGCAAAAACGGAAACACAACTGATTCCGAGTCTACTGTGACTTCCGGAACTTCCAGTGTCTCCGGAAATTCCACCCTCTCCTATGCAGAGCAGAAAGAGCTGGCCAAGCAGCGCCGGAAACTGGAGAAGAGGGTCTCGGATGTAGAGCAGCAGATTGAGCAGGTGGAGGCGGAAATCGCCGGAATCGAGGCGAGGATGATGACGCCGGAAGGGGCGGCAGACTCGTCTCTCTTCACTAACCACGCCTATCTCAAAGCGCAGCTGTCTGATCTTGAGGACGAATGGGAACAGGCTTCCACCGAATTGGAACAATTCCAGGCAGGGTAGATGCATCATCACCTCGATGACTCGATTAATCGAAATATCGAAACCTCGAAAATAACTCGTCACCTCGAATAATCCCACCTTAACCGAATGGCTTTCTAAACTGATGATTCTGAAAACTAAATAAACTAAAAAATATATGAAAATCAAAAACTTAATCCCAGTAATTGCTATGGCAATGACAACCAATGCCGCTGCACAGGGCATCGGCATCAAGATGGAGAATCTTGACCAGACCGTCAGCCCGGGTCAGGACTTCTACCAGTATGCTTGCGGAGGATGGATGAAGAACAATCCGCTTCCGGCTGAATATTCCCGTTTCGGCTCTTTCGACATGGTACAGGAGGCGAACAAGGAGCAGATAAAGCAATTGATCAACGAACTTTCATCAACCAAGCATGAGCGAGGAACCGTCGCACAGAAGGTGGGCGACCTCTATTCCCTCTGTATGGACTCAGTCCGACAGAATAAGGAGGGGGTCAAGCCAATCTTGGCTGACCTCAAGGCAGTGGAGAAGGTGAAGAACAAGGAGCAGGCACTGAGAATGATGGTCGACAACGAGATCAAGGGGGGGAGCAACCTCTGGGGGTCTTATATCGGAGCCGACATGATGGACTCGAAGAACAACCTTGTCGAGGTGGGACAGGGAGGCCTGTCGCTCGGACAAAAGGAATACTATATCAGCGAGGAGGAGTCGTTCACCAAAATCCGCGAGGCTTTCAAGAAGCATATCGTCAAGATGTTCATGCTCGTAGGGGACAAGGAGAAGGACGCACAGCGAAAGATGGAGTCGGTCATGGCCATCGAGACACGCATGGCGAAGGCATCGAAGAGCAGAACGGAACTACGTGACCCGGCTTCCAATTACCACAAGATGTCATATGATCAGTTCAAGAGCGACTTCGGCGGATACGACTGGGACTATTTCTTCCATGCCAACTTCATCGACAACCTTCAGACCCTGTCAGTAGGGCAGCCGGAGGCTATCAAGGAGGCCGTGGCGATTCTCAACGAGACACCCCTGCAGCAAATCAAGGACTGGATGCAGTGGACACTGCTTAACGGCAACTCCAGCTGTCTGGGTGATGAGGTTTACCTTCAGAACTTCGACTTCTATTCACGAACCATGTCGGGGACACAGCAGCCGCAGCCACGGTGGAAGCGCAGCGTGGGCACAGTCAGCGGAGTGCTCGGTGAGGCAGTCGGAGAAATGTACGTGGCTAAGTATTTCCCGCCGGAAAACAAGGCGCGAATGGAGAAACTGGTACGCAACTTGCAGGCGGCGCTGGCTGAGCGGATTGACGCACAGGAATGGATGAGCCAGGCAACAAAGGAGTATGCGAAGCAGAAACTTTCCACATTCTATGTGAAAATCGGATACCCTGACAAGTGGAAGGACTACAGCAAGCTTGACATTGACCCGCAGAAGAACCTATACGAGAACATGCAGGCCGTACGGCTCTGGGCTACGAAGAAGCATGTGGAGGACAAGTACAACAAGCCGGTGGACAAGGATGAGTGGCACATGACACCACAGACGGTCAACGCATACTACAACCCTACTACCAATGAGATTTGCTTCCCGGCAGGCATACTCCAGTATCCGTTCTTCGATATGCAGGCAGACGACGCCTTCAACTACGGGGCCATCGGAGTGGTTATCGGACATGAGATGACACACGGATTCGATGACCAAGGAAGACAGTTCGACCAGGACGGAAACTTCCGGGACTGGTGGCAGGAAGGGGACGGCGACAAGTTCAAGGCTCGTGCCAAGGTCATGTCGGACTTCTTCTCTAATATCAATGTACTTCCCGACCTTAAAGGAAACGGAGAACTCACCCTCGGAGAGAACCTGGCCGACCACGGAGGACTGCAGGTGGCATTCGCAGCTTTCCAGAACGCACAGAAGCAGGCGGCTCAGGAAGGAAAGAAACCGCTCAAGATGGTCAACGGACTCACACCCGAGCAGCGCTTCTTCCTTGCTTACGCAGGCGTGTGGGGACAGAACATCACTGAGGCGGAAATACGTAACCGCACCGTGCGCGACCCGCATGCACTTGGCGAATGGCGCGTCAACGGAGCACTACCGCATATCGACGCATGGTATGAGGCTTTCGACATCAAACCGTCCGACAAGCTCTTCGTGCCTAAAGAAAAACGTGTCACCATCTGGTAAGCATAGAAATCTTGAAATATCCAAAATCGAAAAGTCGAAGTATCGAAATTTCGAAGTTTTGAAGATTTGAATATTCCCCGCCAGCATGGCCCTCTCAATTTTCAACTCTCAACTTTCAAAAACAATGCCTCTAAAACTTCCAGATAAGCTTCCAGCGATCGACATTCTCAAGAAAGAGAATATCTTCGTCATGGACACCACGCGGGCCAGCGGACAGGACATTCGTCCGCTGCGCATCGCTATTCTCAACCTCATGCCAATCAAGATCACTACAGAGACGGACTTCATAAGAATCCTCTCCAACACGCCGTTGCAGGTGGAGATTGAGTTCATGAAAATCAAGTCCCACACCTCCAAGAACACGCCAGTGGAGCACATGATGATGTTCTACCGCGACTTCGAGCAGATGCGACATGAAAAGTACGACGGTCTTATCGTTACAGGGGCACCTCTTGAGCAGATGGACTATTCGCAGGTGAAGTACTGGGATGAACTGGTGGAGGTCTTCGACTGGGCGGCGCATAACGTGCAGTCCACATGCTATATCTGCTGGGCGGCACAGGCGGCACTTTACCATTTCTACGGCATACCGAAATATCCATTGGACAAGAAGATGTTCGGGGTATTCAGGCATAAGGTGCTAGCACCTGAGCTTCCCATATTCCGGGGATTCGACAGCGAGTTCTACGTCCCACACAGCCGACATTCGGAAGTCAGGAGGCAGGATATAGAAAAGGTGGACCAACTCAGCATCATTGCGGAGTCTGAAAAGGCGGGCGTGCATCTTGTCATGGCGAGGGACGGACGTGAGTTCTTCATCACGGGACATAGTGAGTATGCGCCTCTCACTCTCGACGGAGAGTACAAGCGCGACAGGGCGAAGAACCTGCCTATCCAACTTCCCGAGAATTACTACGAGGACAATGACCCGGAAAAGGCACCCGTCATCAAATGGAGGGCGCACGCCAACCTCTTCTTCTCCAACTGGCTCAACTACTACGTCTATCAGACCACACCTTACGACATATCACAAATCGATTGAATCGCGTGTGTGCTGATTTTCCAGGAAAGACCCACCGCATGGTAAGCTTCTAATCTCAGACATCAAATTGCATAGCCTTACTGCCCGCATGGTAAATTTCAAACCTCAAACTTCAAACCTCAAAGTTTTGGAGTTGCTTGCTCCAGCGCGCAACGCCGACATCGGCATCGAGGCCATACGCCACGGTGCGGATGCCGTGTATGTCGGGGCCAGTGCATTTGGGGCCAGGGCGGCTGCGGCTAACCAGCTCGACGACATCCGGAGGATCGTCGATTTCGCGCATCTTTTCCAGGCTAAAGTATACGTCACGGTCAACACCATCGTTTTCGATCATGAGCTCAAGGCGGTGGAGCGGCTCATCACCGACCTCTATAACATAGGGGTCGATGCGCTCATCACACAGGACATGGCTGTCCGACGCCTTGACATTCCGCCCATTCCCTTGCATGCGTCTACGCAGATGGACAACCGGACACCCGAGAAAGTCAGGGCACTGCACAGCCTCGGCTACGAGCAGGTGGTGCTCGCAAGAGAACTGTCGCTTGATGAAATCACAGCTATACATCAGCAATGTCCGGAAGTGAAGCTCGAGGCATTTGTCCACGGCGCACTATGCGTCAGCTATAGCGGACAGTGCTTCGTCAGCCAGGCTCTCTTCCAACGAAGTGCCAACCGGGGGGAGTGTGCCCAGGTCTGCAGGATGGAGTTCGACCTGGAAAACGAACAGGGAGAGAAACTTCTCTCCGGCAAACATCTCCTGTCACTGAAGGACTTGTGTCAGATTGACTGTCTCGAGCTGATGGCGCAGGCAGGCGTGACCTCTTTTAAGATCGAGGGACGCCTCAAGGATCCCGGCTACGTGAAAAACGTTACGGCGGCATACTCCATGCGTCTCGACCAGATAGTCCGGAAATACCCGCAGCTCTACTGCCGGGCATCACGAGGTATAGTCAGCCTCAATTTCCAACCGGATGTGGCCAAATCTTTCAACCGAGGCTTCAC
>FLNY01003324.1_pt1 | contig 11132 bp, 10 predicted proteins | sample 1140381 | NCBI WGS metagenome assembly FLNY01 (sample SAMEA3878172, study PRJEB12797) | bioreactor metagenome | biome: Moose rumen | place: Sweden | collected 2011-10
ACTGCGGCAGCAGCATGCCGACGGGATGCTGGTGACGGCGCTGGACGACATTGCCTGGACGCTGAACCTGCGCGGAAGCGACGTTCACTGCAACCCTGTGTTTGTGAGCTATCTGCTCATCACGTCGACGAAGGTTACCCTATATATAAATAAGGAGAAACTGTCGGCAGCCGTGAAAGCCTACCTGATGGACGAGGGTGTGGACATCGACGACTACGAGAACGTGAAGAAGGGGCTGAAGGAATACTTCGAGTATAACATCCTGATGGACGCGCAGGAAGTGAACTATACGCTATACAAGACCGTAGGCAGGGAGATTGTGAGAGGACAGTCGCCCGTGAAGATGATGAAAGCCGTGAAGAACGAGGCCGAGACAGAGGGATTCCGCAGGGCAATGACGAAAGACGGCGTGGCGATGGTGAAGTTTCTGCGCTGGCTGGAGGGAGCATTAGCAGAAGGTCCGCAGAGCGAGCTAAGCGTGGCACAGAAGCTGGAAGCCCTCAGAAGCGAGCAACCGCTGTTTAGGGATATCTCGTTTGACACCATCTCTGCCTATCAGGCACATGGAGCCATCGTACACTACGAGCCGACACCCGAGACGGACATCCCCCTCAAGGCCGAAGGGCTGCTGCTCTTAGACAGTGGGGCGCAGTATCAGGACGGAACGACAGACATCACGCGAACGATAGCCTTAGGACCGCTGACCGAAGAGCAGCGAAAGGTGTACACGCTGGTGCTGAAAGGCCACTTGCAGTTGCAGAACCTGAAATTCCCCGCCAACGCCTCGGGAACGCAGTTAGACGCTGTGGCACGTGCTGCGATGTGGCGCGAGGGGATGAACTACCTGCACGGCACGGGCCACGGAGTGGGTTCGTATCTGAACGTACACGAGGGTCCGCACCAGATACGCATGGAGTATAAGCCAGCTCCGCTAAAGGCAGGGATGACGGTGACCGACGAGCCTGGCATCTACTTAGAGGGGCAGTTTGGTGTTCGCATCGAGAACACGCTGCTCATCAAACCCTACAAGCGGACAGCCTTCGGGGAGTTTCTGGAGTTTGAACCGCTGACGCTGTGCCCGATAGACATGAAGCCAATTGTATGGGAGATGATGACCGAGGAGGAGATAGCGTGGCTCAAAGAATACCACGAGATGGTGTACGAGCGGCTCAAAGGATACCTCAACGACGACGAGCAGGCTTGGCTGAAAGCTTTTTCTGAAAGAAATTGGTAAATATTTTAAAAAAAACTTGTCGGTTTCACAAAAAAGATGTAATTTTGCACCCGCGTTTCGTATCAGCGTATCAAAAACGAATAAAATAACAAGAAGTTTAACATATAAAATTTAAAGCAAAGAAATGATTATTGTACCCGTAAAAGATGGCGAGAACATCGAGAGAGCATTGAAGAAGTTCAAGAGAAAGTTTGAGAAGACAGGTGTCGTAAAGGAGCTGCGCAGACGTCAGCAGTTCGACAAGCCTTCTGTTCTGAAGCGCCTCAAGATGGAGCATGCCATTTATGTGCAGAAGCTCCGCACGGAAGAGGAGATGTAATTTGCCACTCTACGTAATTACTTTTTTCATGATATTGGTTGGCCACGCTCATACAAGATGATGGGCGTGCCAACCTTTTTTAGGATTATAGGTATTCTGACGGATGGGAGGAGAGATGATGAAACATGCCGACGAGCTGGTGGCACGGATGGAAAAGATGCAGAACGAGCGCCAACGGCAGGAACTGATGCGCTTTTTCAAGACAGGGCCAGGCGACTACGGCGAGGGCGACGCGTTTCTGGGACTGAAGGTGCCACAGACGCGGGCCGTCATGAAAGAGGTGGCGCAGAACTTCGCACTGGAGGAGGTGCCCCAACTGCTCGGGAGCCAGTGGCACGAAGTGCGTCTGGCAGGGTTTCTGATTCTGGTGGCGCAGTTTGAACGGGCTGCCCGACCACGACTGGTCAACGACGAGGCAGCTATCAGTCGGCGCGACCGCATCGTGGAGATGTATCTCCAGTATGCCGAGCGGGCGAACAACTGGGATCTCGTGGATCTGTCGGCCCCGAAGATTGTGGGTCACTGGTTGCTGTTGCCGTCGCGCTTGGGCGACAAGCTCGCGGTGATGGATGCTCTGGCACAGAGCGACAACCTGTGGCGACAGCGAATCAGCATGGTGAGCACGTGGAAGACATCGCAACAGGGAGACCCTTCCTGGTGCCTGCGGTATGCGGAGATGCACTTGCGACATCCGCACGACCTGATGCACAAGGCGGTGGGGTGGATGCTGCGCGAGATGGGAAAACGGGTATCGATGGAGTTGCTCCGGGACTTCCTGAGACAGCATCTACACGAGATGGACAGGACCACGCTGCGCTATGCTATCGAGAAAATGGACGCCGATGAACGACAGATGTGGATGGGACGGTGAACCTCGTTTTTTTCAGAACCACGAATTACGCGAATGAAACGAATGAAGGGTATGAGAGATTTTGCAGCAATAGACTTTGAGACGGCTAACAACGAGCGGACAAGCGTTTGCTCCGTGGGCGTTGTGATTGTCAGAGGAGGTGAGTTGGTGGACTCGTTCTACTCGCTCATCCAGCCTGAACCTAACTATTATACATATTGGTGTACGCGCGTGCACGGACTGCGACGCAAGGATACCGACGAGGCTCCTGTGTTTCCTAAGGTGTGGGCACAGGTGGAACCGCTGATAGAGGGGCTGCCGTTGGTAGCTCACAACAAGGCGTTCGACGAGGGATGCCTGAAAGCGGTGTTCCGCTGTTACCAGATGGACTACCCAGACTACCAGTTCTACTGCACTTGCATGGCAGCCAGAAGGCGGTTGCCACAGTTGCCGAACCACCAGTTGCAGACGGTGGCGGAAGCCTGTGGCTATCATCTGGAACATCACCATCATGCGCTGGCCGATGCGGAAGCCTGTGCGATGATTGCGAGGGTGATATTATAGAATAATAGAAGATAGAAAAGAGATGAGTGATATGAAGAGACTGATGATTGGGGCTCTGCTGTGCATAGGTGCAATATTGAAGGTTTCTGCTCAGGTGGAGATCGTGCCTGGGGTGAGTTGGGAATTGGCACAGTTCAGGGCGAAGCATGTCAAGGATGTGATGTATTTCCTGGACTTTCATATTCCCGACAAGATGGAAGAGCGCGTGAGCGGAACTGCCAACATCTACTTCCAGTATGACGGGGGCGAGTCGCTTCAACTCGACTTTCAGGGAGTTGTGGAAGAACCCATACAGGTGAACGGGAAAGAGGTGAAGGCGTACTACGAGCAAGAACATATCGTGGTGGCCAAAGAGGATTTGCAGTTGGGACAGAACAATATCAGCGTGCGTTTCACCAGTGAGGATAAAGCACTGAACCGCTCGGCCGATTACCTCTATACGCTCTTTGTGCCTGATCACGCCCGCAGCGTGTTCCCCTGCTTCGATCAGCCCGACCTGAAAGGACGCTATAAGCTCACGCTGCAGTTGCCCGACAGTTGGCGCGCCATCAGCAACGGACGCGCCGAAGAACATCATGATGCGCAAACTGGAGTTGCAGATGGGCAGCGAAGCCTTCCAACGAGGACTGCAACGATACCTCAGCACCTTCGCGTTTGGCAACGCCACTTGGGACCACCTGATTCAAATACTCCACGCGGAGGCACCAGCAGCCCACATCCTGGACTTCGACCAACAATGGGTGAAGCAGAAAGGCATCCCCACGCAGACGCTGGATCCAAATGCCGCAGAACTGCCTAATCTGGACGGTATGGACTACGTGCGCTATGAGCTGGCCGACTCAGCAGCGGCTGAGAAGTATATCGAAAGGTTGTTGGAACTACCCACCCAGCAGGGGCAGTTGGCCGCCGTGATGACACTCTACGACAATATGCTCATGCAACGCATGCCGGCGGTGATGTTTGCCTTAACAACGGTGAAGATGACCCAGACGGAAGACAACGAGCAACAGCTCTCGTCGCTCGGCAGTTATATCATCAAGACTCTGTCTTACCTGACGGAAGAAAAGCGGACCTATGTGGAGAAGAAGCTATGGGAAACGGCACAAGACCACCCCGTGAAATCGTTCCACCAGCAGATACTGCGCTCGTTGTCGCGCGTGGCGCAATCGGCAAAAGTGGTGAACAGCATCTATGCCATCTGGCAGGAAGGCAACCACCCCTTGCTCAACGAGCGCGACTACATGAATATGGCTTACCATCTGGCCATTGTACGCCCTCAAGATTGGCAGCAGATTATAGAAACGCAACGCAGGCGATTGACGCACGCCGACGTGAAGAGAGAGTTCGACTTTGTGAGCAGAGGCTGTACGCCCGACGAGGGTGAGCAGCAACGGTTGTTTGAGTCGCTGCTGAAGGCAGAGAACCGCACCATCGAGCCTTATGCCGCAGCGCTGCTGACACTACTCAACGACCCTACGCGCGAACCTTTCAGTAACCGATATATCACGCCAGCACTCGAGGCGCTGGAAGAAATCCAGCGCACAGGCGATATCTTCTTCCCGCTGAACTGGTGCCAGTCGCTCTTGGACGGGCATCACAGCAAGGAGGCTGCCGAACGGGTTCAGGAGTTTTTAGATAGTCACACAGACTATCCCGAAGCTCTTCGCAACAAGCTCTTACAGGCAGCATATGTGCTGATGAGCAGGAAATAGAATTCGTAGTTAAAGACTATCTTTCTTTCGCTTATTGCTCTGTGGCCTGCAAGCGTTTCAGGTGGCAGAAGTGCAGACGGCCCTCGCCGTCGCGCAGGTGCATGCCGTTGCCTCGACAATAGCGGAAATACTTGCAGTCGGCACAGTCGTCCTTACGCATCCAGCGGCGGTCGCGATAAGGCTGGAAGCGGTTTTCCCACACCTCCATGAAGTCGTCTTGGTAGATATTGCCCTGATGATAGTCGGCTCGGATGCTGGTGCAGGCAGAGATGCCGCCGTCGACGAGCACCGACCCGACGCTGATGCCCGCCTGGCAGGAGAAGAAATGGTTGCGCACGTCGCCCTCGTAGTTGCCTAAAAAACCTTCGCAACCATAGTCTACGCGGATGCGCCCCTCCTGGCGCGTGCGCTTGATGAAGTCGAACATGCCCCGAAACTGCTCGTTGCTAAGCCGCATCTGGGGGTCGTTGGCCGCCCGACCAACGGGGAAGATGCTGAACACTCGCCAGCGGCGCACACCTTTCTGAATAAGATATTCCTTGATAGCATCGAGTTTGTCGTAGTTGCGTTGGTTCACGCAGGTGACAATGTCGAAGATGATTCGCGGCTCTTTCACCAACAGGCCGATAGCCTGGTCCACCATCCGGAAACTGCCCTTATGGCCGCGCATCCAGTTGTGGTCTTCTTCCAGACCGTCAAGACTGATGGTGATGCTGTGCATGCCCGCATCCACGAGCGCATGGAATCGCTCAGGTGTCAGATAAAGCCCGTTGCACACCATGCCCCACGGGAAGCCCCGCTCGTAGATACCGCGCCCACAGAGTTCCAGATCGTCGCGCATCAGCGGCTCGCCGCCGGAGATGACGACAAACACCTTGTGCGGATCGCATCGGCGGGCCACGCTGTCGAGCACCCGGAAGAAGTCCTCGCGCGGCATGTCCTGCTGCTCGTTTTTCACCTTGCAGTCGCTGCCACAGTGGCGGCAATGCAGGTTGCAACGCAGCGTACACTCCCAGAAGAGCTGCCGAAGCGGATGCTCATGGATGGTGTTGTTTACGATTTGGCGATGCAGCTCGAGGGCTATCTTCCGTTTAAGCGTGAGCGGAGTGACGTTCATTCTTCGTTGTTTTTATTCATTTTGTGCTCGAAAGAATACTCAAACTTGCCTTGGTACCAACCGGAACCCTTCTCTATCTGCTCCTTCTTCATCTCATCAACGCGCAGCGTGTCGGTCGAGAACTCACCACCATTGGCCTCACCGTCTTCGTCTTTCAGTTCTACAACCGTCTGTCCCGGAACCAGATAGTGGGTCATCTCACTGATGTTGTCTATGTTGAGATGGCCCTGAGCATCGGTCAAGGCAGAGTCGCCACCCTCGTAATACAACGACTTCGACCCATCGGGATTCGGTATCTCCACGCCCAATCGGCCCTTGATGCCGGGGATAGGGTTGCCTGCTTTGTCGGTCACCGTGCCACGTATCTGGTAGGTGGCGTATGGCGCACCATATTCTTCAGTCGGTTCTTCCTTCGTGCATGAATCACAGCCCAGCAGGGCTAATGCTGAGCCCAGCAAAGCATTGTAACAATGTCTGATTCTAATCTTCATCTTTCTTTCATTATTGGGTTATACTGCTTGATAAAAACAGAATCGTCCGAAATCTTGCAGCCGGGGCCAGAGAATTAACAATGATTAACCTCAGAAGATAGACTGCTCGGTCTGCGTAGTGAGCATCTCCAGCACCTTCATGCCCATCACGGAGTTGCCCTTCTCGTTGAGCCAGGGACTCCACACTGCCACCGAATAGCGACGGGGATGAACAGCAGAGGAAATAGAAGTGGAGCACATCCTTGATATGATTCTCGATGTTGCCGTGATGCTTCAGCAGGTTGGCAATGGCCGTATTGAGATAGGCCGTCTGCTGTTCAATTTCCTGATAATCCATTTTTATACAAAGGTACGGCAAAATGCAGGAAGAGAAGAATACTGCACAATTATTTATGTTTTTTTTCAACAATTCGTTGGCTGAGTGCAAAAAGAATGCTACTTTTGCACTTGCTTTCAACGATTTGAATCATTATGAGCAGACAAGAGAAAATACAGAAAGCTACGCGATGGGGCATCATCGCCCTGTGCGCCGTGATAGCGACCCTGCTGATTGGGCCGCTGTTGCCGCTGTCGGAGCAGCAGGCCGAGCGCAACATCGTCAGCGTGGAGGAGCGGCATGCTTTCGTCCTGGAAGCCAACGGACGCCCTGTACTCTACATCCAGAACCTGCAGAGCGACTGGGCCGACTGGCCGCTTTCGGTGGAGGGCGACTCTGCCGTTTGTCATGTAGACACGCTGCAAGGCCGCTGGGTGGACCGCTTCTATGGTATATCCTCCTGCCGGGGCAGGGTGATGATTCCCGATATGAGCTGCGCCATTGACTCTATTCTCCATGTTGTGAACCGCAACATCAAGCCCATCATTGAGCATCAGCGCAGCGTGATGCGCCAACGAGAGAAGAAATACACCACGATGAACGAGGAACTGGACTACTATTTGGAGGCGAACAACGTGACCGACGAGGGCTACAACACCATCGCCACCTACGCCACCTACGTCATCAAATATAAGCAACGCCTGACACAGGCCCTGCATGTGCTGGACAGTCTGCTGCCTACGGACTCGCTCGTGCTGCGTCGCACCTGCCACAATACCATCCTTCTTCCCGACTCCACCCTTTCCTCGTCGGCCAGTAAGTCGCTGAATCAAAGCGACCGCCCCACCCTCCGCATAGAGGCTCATGCCGACGGAGCACCCACCCCGGGTGAAGCCTACCGCCGCATTCAGGCCGACAACCGCAAGACGCCCCGTGGAGCCTACGCCCACTTCTTCGCCCGTCCGCCCCTTGACCTGTCGGTCTACCAAGCCTACGCAGAGCGTCACTACCTGCCCGCCTATGTCTATACGGGTGGAACGAAAGACGGAAAGCGCGAGGGGCACGGCATCTTCACCGATCGACAAGGCAACTACTACAATGGCGAGTGGCTTGCCGGCATGCGCAACGGCTTCGGTTGTGCCGTCGACTCTACAGGAAAGGTACGCGTGGGCGAATGGAAAGACAACCGCTATTTAGGACAGCGACTCACCTATACGGAGGAGCGCATCTATGGCATCGACATCTCGCGCTATCAGCACGACATCGGCAAGAAGCACTATGCCATAGACTGGTCGCAGATACGCATCTCGCATCTCGGTACGATCAGCAAGAAAAGGGTCAATGGAACGGTCAACTATCCTGTGTCGTTCTGCTTCATCAAGGCTACGGAGGGTATCACCATCCTCAACAAATACTTCGCCGCCGACTATGCTGCAGCCCGCCGCAGAGGCATTCGCGTGGGTGCCTACCACTTCTTCTCCACGAAGAGCAGTGCGGCCGAGCAGGCGCAGTTCTTCATCAAGAATGCCCGTTTCAACAAGGGTGACATGCCTCCCGTGCTCGATGTGGAGCCTGCCGATGCTCAGATCAAGGCGATGGGCGGCCCCGATGTACTGTTCAGCCGCATCCGAACCTGGATGAAGGCGGTGGAGAAGCACTGCGGACAGCGTCCCATCCTGTACGTGGGCCAGAATTTTGTGAACAAATACTTGGTGAATGCGCCTGATATCAAACGCGACTATCAGGTGTGGATAGCGCGCTACGGCGAATATAAGCCCGACGTGCGACTGGCGTTCTGGCAGCTGTGCCCCGACGGGCGCGTGACAGGAATCCGGGGTACTGTAGACATCAATGTGTTCAACGGCTACCGCGACCAGTACAACGACTTCTTAGATGCCTATACCCTCCGATAATGACAGGGCATGGCTTCACAACGAATTACACCGATTACACAGATTGGTATTTCTATTTTTTTTAACCACGAATTACGCGAATTATACGAATTCTTATTTGGATATTCCACCTGCAAGAAAATTCGTATAATCCGCGTAATTCGTGGTCTTTAAAAATAACTCTTTGCTGAGTCCGTAGCGAAGAGAGAGTTATTATTCAGGAGCCTTGTCGATGAGCTCCATGAACTCATCGAGCTTCGGTGTAATGATAATCTGCGTACGGCGGTTGCGCTGTTTGCCCAGTTCAGTATCGTTAGTAGCCAGCGGGTTGTACTCTCCTCGACCACCTGCCGTCAGACGCTTCGGGTCAACGCCATACTTGTTCTGCAGTTCCTGAACCACACTCGAAGCACGCAGACAAGAGAGGTCCCAGTTGTTGCGGATATTGGTGCGCGAGATGGGCACGTTATCCGTATTACCCTCGATGAGCACATCATAGTCCTTATAGTCCTTGATGATCTTGGCAATCTTCGAAAGCGTCTCCGCAGCGCGGTCGTTAATCTCGTAAGAACCGCTCTTGTAGAGCATATTGTCGGCCAGTGAGATGTAGACGACTCCCTTCAACACCTGCACGTCCACCTCCTTCATCTCCTCTTTCGAGAGCGAACGAGTCAGGTTGTTGGTCAGCACCATGTTCAGCGAGTCGCTCTTCGACTTCACCTCTACCAGGTGGCGGATATACTGGTTCGACTCATTGATCTGGTCCACCAGCTTCTCTATCGAGATATTGTTCTGGTTGGCATTGGTCAGACTCTTGTCGAGCGACTTCTGCAGGGCGGCATAAGCCTTCTTCTGCGTGGCCAGTTGCTCCTCCAGACTGGTGACGCGCGCATTGGCAGCAGCCAGCTGCTCCTTAGCCACCTGGTAAGAGGTGTTCAGTTCCTTGTTCTCATTGCTCAGAGCCTGATTGTCCTGACGACAGTTCTCCAAGTCTTTCTTACTGGCACAGCTGCCCAACAGCATGACGGCAGCTACTGCCAACATCAACGTTTTTTTCATTTTCAATCCTTTCTTTTAATCAATAATCTGTCTATTCGGCTGCAATAATAATGCATTTTCTTGAATTAAGACGCGTCGACGGCACAAAAGTTGCACACCTTTAGCGATTTTTAACCACGCCGCCCTCCACCTTATCTAATATTAACGACTGTATGCCGTCGGCTTTTCCTTACGGCAAGAGAAAAGAAGGAAGGCGAATAGAAACGTCTACTCGCCTTCCATTATCATGACAAAAAACATCTACCGTAGGGGTAGTTACTGATTCCCCTACTAACCTTCTACTAAATCAGAGGTTCGGATTAATCTTGTTCCACTCAGCAATGGGAGGAACGATATTCAGCGTTACAAGCTCGTCGCGCATCTTGCAGAGGTGTTCGTAAGAAGCATCGAGCTTGGCATTTTCCTCGGGCAGGCCCTGCGGCACCTCGAAGTGAGCACCGTTCTGGTCGAGTGTCGTCTTCATGGCCATCATGATGTGGTCGTACTTCTCGTTAGACACGTATGTGCCTACGGGGAAGCGGAAAGGCTCGCCGCCCATAGCCGAGCGAATCATCTCTACAGAGAGGTAAGCGGGACTCTGGAACGAACTGCGGCCACGCAGCTTGATGATGGCGGCACCACCCTGGGTGACATCCTTCTTCATCTGCTCCCACTCCTCAGCGGGGAACTCGGCTGTACCGATGATGTCGGTCAGCTTGCGGCCCTTGATCGTTACGTGGCTGCCAAAGACAGCCATCTGCTCGCCGTGTCCGCCGTATGTAGCGCAACCGTAGATCTCGCTCTGCATCACGCCGAACTTCTTGGCCAGAGCCGACTGCAGACGAGTGGTGTCCAGACCAGCCAGCGTAGTCACCTGGTTGGGCTTCAGGCCGCTATAGAGCAGCGTCACCAGACCGGTGAGGTCAGCCGGGTTGAAGATAATCACCACATGCTTCACATCGGGGCAGAACTTCTTGATGTTCTGACCGAGCTCCTCTGCAATCTTACAGTTGCCAGCCAGCAAGTCCTCGCGGGTCATACCCTCCTTACGGGGAGCGCCACCGCTCGAGATGATATACTTAGCATCGCGAAAAGCTTCCTCAGCATTCGTGGTAGCTGTGATACACACATTGTCAAAACCGCTCTGGCGCATTTCTTCAGCCACGCCCTCGGGTGAGAATACATCGTAGAGACAGATATTGTTTGTCAGACCCATCATCAAAGCGGTCTGAGCCATGTTTGATCCGATCATGCCAGCTGCGCCGACGATGACCAGTTTGTCGTTAGTTAAAAATGCCATTTCTTTTTGTTTTACTTATAGGTTTGAATATATATGCGATGCAAAGATACACATTTTCGCGGAAACAAATGCATAAAGAGTGAAAAATAAAGATAAAAACGTTCAACAAATAAAAAAATAACAAAAGAAAGACTGCCATCGCCGCTCTTCTCATTGAAGAAATCAGCGCAGGACAACAACATTACTCCTGTATTTTTCATTTATTAACTCATGATTCTCGTTTCTTATCAAGAAATCCAGAAAGAATCATCTTACGGACAGAACAAAAGTAGATACAAAACATTAGAATTTTCTTCAAA
>FLNY01000226.1_pt1 | contig 11111 bp, 6 predicted proteins | sample 1140381 | NCBI WGS metagenome assembly FLNY01 (sample SAMEA3878172, study PRJEB12797) | bioreactor metagenome | biome: Moose rumen | place: Sweden | collected 2011-10
AATATTCTATTCTGAACATCTGATAAGAAAAATGACCATCCTTCGCCCCATTCTTGTGGCTCTGCTTTGTCTGTTTTCGTGTGCATCTTTTGCGCAACAAAACGTAGCTCTTTGTCCCGAACGTCCACGACTAATCCTAATCATACTTGTCGACAATCTTAATAATCAGCAACTCGAAATAGTCCGCAGTAGGGTAGGGAGCAAGGGCTTTAATCGCCTTTGTGGCTATGGCACTCAGCTTACCGATGCCTACTATGACGCAGGAGGCAACTTTGTAGGCAAGAACTTAGCCACGCTTTTCACTGGTGCGCCAGCTTCTACACATGGCATCGTCGCTCGTCGTTGGATAGACAGTTTTACGGGCAAGAAAGTCGATGCTGTCTACGGCACATTGCCCGACAATGAGCGTATCGACACCCTTGCCCGTCCCGCCAATGGCTCATTGCTTTGTAGCACCATAGGCAACGAGATTCGCAAGATTTACAACGACCGCGCCAAGATATTCTCAGTCGGTTTCGACCCACAAATGCTCGTCTGGTCAAGCGCCACACTCGGTGGTGAGCCCATCGTTTGGCTCGACCCTCGCTCTGGTCAGATGCGCACAGCCAACGTAACCGACGAAAAAACAATAGGTTGGGTGTCCGACTTTAATTCTAAGAACATTGCCGACATCTATCGCCAAAAAACGTGGGCTCCAAGCAAAGACATAACCACATATCATCAATATCGCTTCTTTCCCGAGACGCAGACCAACGCAAAGTTCTACTACCCACTAACCGAAAGTAGTCCTCTTCGCTACTCTGCCGTCTGTGGTTCACCCTATGGCAATAGCCTTATTCGCGATGTGGCTGCGGCTGCCATAGCCTTCGAAGAAATGGGCCGAGACGACATACCCGACCTACTAACCATTCAGTTTACTGCTCAACCTTCAAAGGGCAATAAAATGCAACCCCTCGACCCAGAGACTGAAGACCTCCTGATGGGGCTCAACGAAAACATTGCTTCGCTCCTTCAAATGATAGACTCTACCATCGGCATGGATAACACTCTTGTACTCCTCACCGCAGCACAAGGTGCCTACGATGTCGCTGCCACGTCGTCTGCCCATTGGAGCGAACGCGGGTTCGTCAGCATGCGACGTGCCACAGCTCTGCTCAACCTATATCTAATGGCCCTGCACGGACAAGAGGCTTGGGTCAAAAACTATGCTCCCGGCTCTGTCTATCTCGACCGCGAACTTGCCGAAAAAAAGAAAGTAAATTTTGACACACTTCTTAGTCAAAGTACCGATTTCCTTGTGCAAGTAAAAGGCATTGGCAATGCTATTGCAGCTCGTCATCTCAACAAAATTACAAGCCATTCGCCAGTCGTCGACGCCATGCGTCGCAACTATCACCCCAAACGTTCAGGCGACATCCTTGTATATCTCGAACCCGGTTGGGCCGAAGAGTACGAAGACGGCACTCGACTTACGCAACTCTGGAATGGGGAGTTTGTCCCTCTCGTATTTTATGGCTGGAAGGTGCCACGCGCCACTATCTATGCACGCCACAATATGGCCGATGTCGCCCCCACCATCTGTTCTTTTATGCGCATAGGACAACCCAATGGTTGTAGTGGACAGCCAATCCCCATTGTCGACTACAAAGCCTCCGATAACATAAAAACATCTCGTTAAAAATGAAAACCTACGACATCGTACTTTCCATAGCTGGTAGCGACCCAAGTGGTGGCGCTGGCATTCAAGCCGACATAAAAGCCATCTCTGCCAATGGCGCCTACGCCGCCACGGCCATCACCTCTGTTGTCAACGAAAACACGCAAAAAGTCTACGGCGTACACAATGTCCCCGTCGATTTTGTTGAGGGACAAATACGTGCGGTCTTCGACGACCTCAATGTCAAGGCAGTGAAGATAGGTATGCTTTATTCGCCCGAGTTGGCACACTCAGTTGCTCGTTTGCTCAAAGAGTATAATGCTCAAAACGTTGTTCTCGACCCTGTCATGGTCGCCACATCTGGCGATTCTCTTATGGCGCAAGAGACCATCGACGTCCTTCGCTCCGAACTCATTCCATTAGCTCGCGTCATTACGCCCAATATACCCGAAGCCGAAAAACTTCTATCTAAGTCAATTGCGTCTATTGACGATATTCATCTTGCAGCCACTCGCCTGGCCGAACTCGGCTCTTCTGTACTCCTCAAAGGTGGACACATGCAAGGCGATCTCCTCATCGACGTTCTTTGCAATGTCGAAACAATGGAAAAACTTGAGCTTCCACAAGACAAGGTTGCAACGCAAAACACGCATGGCACTGGCTGTACGCTGTCTTCTGCCATAGCAGCTCAGCTTGCCCATGGCAAAGGACTAACAAGTGCCGTTGTGGCAGCCAAAACGTACATTAACGAAGCCATCATCGCTGGTGCCGAATATTCAATTGGCAAAGGACACGGACCCGTATGCCATTTCTATAAATTCTTCTAAGTCGGCAACGAAAAAACATACTTTTACGTACAACCACCAATAAACTTATCTTAGCAAACCTGAAATGTCGGACATGTCCATTCAAACCGAGGAACAAGAGAAAATAGAAATTTTTGGTGCCAGAGAACATAATCTGAAAAATATAGACCTTACCATACCTCGAAATAGTCTTGTGGTCTTTACAGGGCTTAGTGGCAGTGGTAAGTCTTCTCTCGCTTTCGACACCATATATGCCGAAGGTCAGCGACGCTACATAGAAACATTCTCTTCCTATGCCCGACAGTTTCTTGGCGGCTCCGAACGTCCCGATGTCGACAAGATTACGGGTCTTAGCCCAGTAATCTCCATAGAGCAAAAAACAACCAATAAGAACCCACGTTCCACCGTCGGCACCATAACCGAAATATACGATTTCTTCCGACTCCTCTACGCTCGCGCTGGCGAAGCTCGCTCCTACGAGACTGGCGAACCCATGGTCAAGTATACCGATGAGCAAATACTTTCGATGATTGAAAAATCGTTCGACGGACAAAAAATTAGCATTTTAGCACCGCTCGTCAAGGGACGTAAAGGACACTACAAAGAACTTTTTGAGAAAATTCGTAAGCGTGGCTTTATATTTGCTCGCATCGATGGTCAGACGCAAGAAGTCATTCCTGGCATGAAAGTCGACCGATACAAAATGCACTTTATCGAAATTGTTGTCGACCGCATAAAAATGGATGGTGCCGACCCAAAGCGTATAAAACAAAGTATCGACTTGGCCATGCAACTCGGTAAGGGCATTGTCATGATTACCCCAATCAACCAAGACAAACCCAGATATTTTAGTCGGCAGTTAATGTGTCCCACCACGGGACTTTCCTACCCAGAGCCTGCACCACACAATTTCTCTTTCAACTCCCCTCAAGGTGCTTGCCCCAAGTGTAAGGGCATGGGCACTCTTTCCTCTATCGATATCAATCGAATCATTCCCGACAAAAATCTAAGCATTGCTGATGGTGCCATAGTGCCACTTGGCAAAGCTCGCAAGTCGCTTGTCTTTGCTCAAATCGAAGCTATTGGTGCAATGTACGACTTTACGCTCAAGACGCCCGTCAAAGACATATCCGAAGAGGGCTTGGACGCCATAATCAACGGCACTACCGAACGTTTGCACCTCAAAGACGACATGGGGCTTCCAAGCAACTTCTTCCCCACATACGACGGAATAGCAAGTTATATAACCGACATTCAAGACTCGGCAACGAGCCAAAAAGAAAAAAAATGGGCTGAGCAATACATATCAAACATCGTTTGTCCAGAGTGTGGCGGTGCCCGTCTCAACAAAATTGCACTCCATTTCTTCATCGATGACAAGAACATTCGCGAAGTGGCAGATATGGACATTCGTCAATTGTCCACGTGGCTCGATGGCCTCGAAAATCGTTTGTCCGATCGTCAGCACCTCATTGCTACCGAAATCCTCAAAGAAATCCGTAGCCGAGTAGGTTTCTTGCTCGATGTCGGTCTCGACTATCTGTCGCTCAGTCGTAGTGCCGTCTCACTCTCTGGTGGCGAAAGTCAGCGCATAAGGCTTGCAACTCAAATAGGCTCACAACTCGTCAATGTACTATACATTCTCGACGAACCAAGCATCGGACTTCATCAGCGCGACAACATAAAACTCATCAATTCTTTGCGCGAACTTCGCGACCTCGGCAATAGCGTCATCGTCGTTGAACACGACAAAGACATGATGCTCTCTGCCGACTATATTGTCGACATCGGACCCGGTGCTGGTCGCAAAGGTGGCAACGTCGTAGCCACTGGCACCCCAGCCGAATTCGTTCAGACGTCCACAACAACGGCTGCCTATCTAAATGGAACTCGGAAAATAGAATTGCCAGCCGAACGACGTAAGGGTAATGGTAAAAAAATAACCCTCCATGGCTGTCGGGGCAACAACCTAAAAAATGTCGATGTAGACTTCCCTCTTGGCATGTTTATCTGCATGACTGGCGTTTCAGGCAGTGGCAAGTCAACACTCATCAACGAGACGCTTAGCCCCATACTCAGTCAACATATCTATCGCTCTTTGCAAGACCCTCTTCCCTACGACTCTATCGATGGCTTAGACTTTGTCGACAAAATAGTCACTGTCGATCAGTCTCCGTTAGGACGCACTCCACGCTCCAACCCTGCCACCTACACGGGTGTTTTCGACGATATTCGCAAGGTCTTTGCAGAGCTCCCCGAGGCCAAACTCCGTAACTATAAAAATGGACGTTTCTCTTTCAATGTCTCTGGCGGACGTTGTGAGAAGTGCAAAGGCGCTGGCGTACAAGTCATCGAGATGAACCTCTTGCCAAACGTCATGGTCGAGTGCCCCACGTGTGCTGGCAAACGCTACAATCGCGAGACCCTCGAGGTCAAGTTCAAAGGCAAATCTATTGGCGATGTCCTTCAAATGACCATCAATATGGCCACCGAGTTCTTTGAAAATATCCCCTCAATATACAATAAGCTCAATACGCTCAAAAGCGTAGGACTCGGTTATATAACTCTCGGTCAGCCCTCTACGACACTCTCTGGTGGCGAAAGCCAACGTGTAAAACTTGCCACCGAACTCGCCAAGCGCGACACTGGCAACACCGTCTATCTTCTCGACGAACCCACAACAGGACTCCACTTCGAAGACATCAAAATCCTCCTCGATGTCCTCAATCGTCTTGTCGACCGTGGCAACACTGTCATCGTCATTGAACACAACTTGGACGTCATCAAAATGGCCGACCATGTCATCGATATGGGACCCGAAGGCGGACGCGGTGGTGGTCAAGTCGTTGCTATTGGCACGCCCGAAGACATAGCTCGTTGCCCGCAAAGCTACACTGGGCATTTCCTTGCCGAAGAACTTGCTCGCTAAAAAAAAAACTCCACTTTTGCAAATCCAACAATAACCTCTAAAATTATGAAAAAAATGCTCAAAATGTTTGTGTGGCTACTTGTCGTTTTGTCCACAATCACATCCTGTGGCATAGACGACCTCGACACCGACAAGATAAGCTTTTCGTCGGTCGAGATAAGCCCCGGCATAATGATTCCTGTGGCTACAGCCGATGTCTCTGTCGAATATCTGTTCGACAAGCAAGACAATGCCATCGAGTATTACGTAGAAGACGGCTATAACAAAATCCGTATCTGTGCTAATCACGATTCCATCATAGCATATTCAATGCTCGATAAAATCGGCATGGCTAATGCGCTTACACCCTACATGGGAATTGTCCAATTCCCCGACGAACTTTCGCAAATAGACTTTCTTTCTGAGGAAGTCGCTTCCGTCTCCAAGGATCTCACCTACGTCGTTTCGCTCAAGTTTCCAATCGACTCCATACAAGCCACGCTCAGTGCAGTGGAATGCAGCTATGCACTAACCCTCAATTGGGAAAACTTTTCGCACCCTATAACCTTGGATGTCAATGTGGCAGGCAATTCGTGGGACGAACCACTTACCATTAGCGGTTCGTCAGAATTTACCAAAGATACCACCGCCATTTTCTCCATAGTCGACAACACCATTGTTGCCAACCTTACCATTACCACCAACACAACTGGCGGTGGCTCACTCGGAAATCTTTGGTACACCTTTGCCATAAACAACATCGAAAGCGTCAGTGGTCGCATATCCAATCTCGCCATCAACAGCGACACCTACATTTCGTTTGCAGCACTTGGTGAGTTTCGCCGCCTTATGGATAATGTCGACTTCAAAGACCCTCACCTATGGATAACAGCCACAAATGCTACCGACCTCAGCGGGACAATCTCTCCCGACCTCGGCTCTGCCGAAGATGGCAACCTCGCTTCTTTTATTGCCGAAGACGGTCTCACTCTCCCTCGTCGTCAAAGCATTGAAAAAGACATTGCCGACCAACGTCTCAAAGACCTTCTCGCCGATGCTCCCGACAGCCTTGCCTACAATGCTCTAATAGAACTTTCCGATGGCGGCTCCATGGCCACGATTCGTAAAGACGACTCTCTCTTTGTCGGCTACCACTATGTTGTACCTTTTACATTTAAATACGACGGCGAAGTCGGTCAAAGCGAAGATGGCGACACGGTCTCCGTCTCCGACCTTCCCGAACTCGCCAATATCGACGAAGCTAAGTTGCTCGTTACTTGCGAAAACTCTTTCCCCATGGGCGGCTCAGTCTTTGTTCAGCTCCTCGAAAAAGATACTCATCGTAAGTTGTCTACCATTGTCGCCAACAATATTCTCATTAAGCCTGAGACGGTTAACGGCATATCCGACACCCCAAAGAACTCTGGTCTGCAAGAAGTCCCTCTTACACCACAAAACATCGAAGACCTCCAAAATACCGATGCTCTCTTGCTGAAGTTCTTTATGTCTTCCGAAGACGAATACGTCACACCAATCCTCGAAAATAAACTCAAAATAGACATAGCCATAGTTGCCAAACTCAATTTTAACTACTAAGATGAAAAAACGAATATCACTTACCCTTGGCTTGGCAGCTATTATCACATCCTCTGCTCTTGCTCAAGAAAATATAGCTCCGCACGTCGAAGAGTTGCCCCAGCGCATCAACTTCAACGCTGCTCTGCAACCCGACAACAACGTTTTCTTTGCCGTAACGCCTGCCATAAACTTGGGTGTCGAGAATACAGGTTTTTGTTTCGACGACCTCTTTGTCTCTGGCGACGACGATAGCCTACGACTCGACCTCAACAGGCTTGCCAGTAAAATGAAGAAGACCAACTTCACAAGTGCCGACCTCGACTTGCAGATTCTTGCCTTCGGCATCCGACTCCGCCAAAGTCAAAGCTATCTCTCTTTCTTCGTCGGCAATAAGACAATGATTGAGTCTAAATTCGATCGCAACATAACAGACATCTGGAAAGGCAACTGGGATTTCGACAACAATCAACCCATACAACACCACATTTCCAACATGTTCGTGCGTGGTGTCAACTATATGGAGTTCGCCGCTGGTTATAGCCAAAAGTTCCCTTCTCTCAGAATGACGTTCGGTCTCCGAGCCAAGTTTCTCGCAGGCGTGTTCGCCGTCCTATCCGACGACCTTGCCATCGATTTCGACACCTATCGCGAGTCCGACCGCTATGCTATCCACATGAACACGTCTGGCTCAATCAAGACATCTTTGCCAGTCTCCGTCAAGCTCGATGAAGACGGCTATGTCGATGAACTCTCTATGGACGACCTAAGTTTCTCCGATGCCAATCCTGCCAAAAACAAGGGCATCGCTTTCGACCTCGGTGGCACGTGGCAAGTCTTCGACCAACTCAAAGTAGGTCTCTCCCTTGTCGATGTCGGCTTCATCAAGTGGAACGATGGTTGTAATCGTTTCGATGCCAGCACATCATTCACCTATCATGGTGTCGACATCTCCGAAGACATGAAAACATCTGCCACAAACGAAGATTATGCCAAAGAAGACGATGCCGACTCCTATTGGTCAAGCATAAAAGACTCTCTCCTGCGCATCCGACAAGTCTCTCATTCCAATACGGGCTTTAAAACTCGCCTTTCTAGCCGACTCATTGCCACTGCCGACTATCAACCTTTCAAGTGGCTCACCGCTGGTGCCACGGTTGCTACCAAGTTTGTCGATGGTCAGGCTTTCACTCGTGGCAGCATTACTGCGCTTCTCAAAGCTCCTAAAGTTGTAACCTTTGCTGCCACTTTTGCCGTCAATCCAGGCTTCCGTCCCTCACCAGGACTCGGGCTCGTGCTCTCAGGTGGTCCTTTCCAAATGTACGTTATTGCCGATCGCATAATGAGCAACATCCGTACATCAACAGGTACAAGTCTTTCTGCTGGCATAAACTTCAACCTCGGACGGAAAAAATATGCACTCGTACGCGATGCCAACGGCTACTAATTAAACTCTCGTAATGATGTATAACGACCTGTCATACAACCATTTAGTATGACAGGTCGTCGCTTTAAATATCTTTAAGAGTAATTTGCAAATTCGGGCAGTGTTGACTATCTTCGCTATATGCTAAGTTGTATACATAAGACGCTATCTCTGTGTCTATTCGCATTGCTATTCTCTGCGCATGCTGTAGCACAATTCCATATCGACGAATATCTATTCCCCGACAGAACCTTGCGTGAATATATTCGTCTTGTTGTTGATGCCGACCACAACGACACCCTCTCTGCCGACGAAATAGCTGCAGTAACCGCTCTCGAAATCAGCCGACGCACCCTCAATAGTGCCGATGTAAATAATGTTGACGGGCTATCCCTCTTCTCCAATCTCCAGACCCTTACTGTAAGTCGCACCAACATAAGCCATATCGACGTCTCAGCCAATCGTAACTTGCATACGCTCATCTGCAACGACAATAAACTCTCTCAACTCAACGTCAGTAAAAACACTCGTCTCACAACTCTTCGTTGCAAGTCTAATAATCTCTCCGACATCGACGTACGCTATTGTCAAGACCTTCGCGTTCTCGACGTCTCCTATAATAACATCTCTGCACTTAACACCATTTTCAACGAACAACTGCGAAGTCTAAATTGCGCACATAATCCCATCGAAAATATTAACCTTTCGACCAACACCCACCTCTCCGACCTCAGTTGTAACATGTGTGCTCTCGCTAACCTCGATCTCTCTCATTGTCCACAACTGCGAGGCCTAACATGTTCGAGCAATCGACTTTCTCAACTCGATTTGAGTGCAAATCCCAATCTGACCTACCTCCGATGCTCTTCCAATTTGCTCACTAACTTAGACCTCGCTCGTCAAGTTAATCTCGCTGAGCTCTATTGTGATGACAATCGACTCTCTTCTCTCAATGTCGATGCTAACCCCAAACTCACCATCCTCTATTGCCAAAACAATAGCATAAGCAAATTGTCCGTCGATAACAATAAAAATTTGCGCCTTCTCAACTGTGGCAATAATAATATCGACAAACTCTCAGTCGCTCAGAACCATGCTCTTACGCAACTTTCCGTTTCTTCCAACAAAATAAAGAAACTCGACATTAGTCACAACGCTGAGCTCAAGTCAGTGTCTGTCGACAATAATCGCTTGCAAGCCCTCTCGACAAGCAACAATAAGAATCTTACGACTCTGAAGTGTCGAAATAATTCACTCAAAGAACTCGATGTTTCTAGTAGCCCCAATCTCCAAGTGTTGCATTGCGACAAAAATACACTTTCCGATCTCAACATCGCAAGCAACACTCATCTCCAACAGCTAACATGTAGCAAGAATAACCTACGTAACATTAACCACGGTTCGCTCGCCGATTTGCAAGTGTTCCATTGTGCCAACAATGCACTCGCTTCTGTCGACCTCGCTAATAGTTCACGTCTCACCTCTGTCGACCTCAGAGGTAATCGACTACCCTATATCGACCTATCCTCTAATGCTCGTACTGTCGATTCTCATGTCAATTTCCAGTATACCGAAGCCGAGCTAACTCGTGTATCTTCAGATGGTAAGATTGGCATTCGTGTCCCACAAGACTTCGAAGCCACACGTGTCGTTGCTCTCTCCTCCGACACACTAATCGAGACCATCTACCACGATGCCCAAAAATATCTTGTGTTGTCGCATTCTGCGTCCGATATTCCTCTGTTGCAGAATAGCACCATAAGTTACGGATATGACACAGGTCTTTCTGACGCTTCGCAACGCAACGTTCAGAAATATGCAACCATAACGGTTAGCCTCTATGGCGATCTTGCTGCCGATATGCCAGTCGAACGTTCCGTGCCAGCAGTAAGCGTTGGCGACGTTCAGTCAGTTAGTGTCCTTGCCGAAGGTGGACGAATCATTGTCTATGGAATCGACGACTATGAACTATACGACATCCTCGGTCGTCGTGCTTTCGAGAAAGATGCACTCCTCGAGCGTGGTGTCTATATCGTCAAGACACACGACAAATCTTTCCGTGTTCGAGTTAAATAATATACAAACCAATATAACATTTAAAGTATGTGGGTCATTTGCGCCGACCTCGAAGGCGTCTTCGTTCCCGAAATATGGGTAGGCGTTGCTAAGAAAACAGGCATTGAAGAACTCAAGCTAACCACTCGCGACATAAAAGACTATGACGAACTCATGAAGATGCGACTCCGCATTCTCGACCAACATGGGCTTCGTTTGCAAGACATCCAAGAAGTCATCGGAACACTCGATCCTCTTCCTGGTGCTCTCGAATTTATTCGCGAAATGAAGCGTATCGCACGTTTCGCCATCGTAAGCGACACATTCGTAGAGTTTGCTCAGCCACTTATGGATAAGCTCGAGAACCCATTCCTATTCTGCCACAATCTGCAAACCGACGAGAGTGGACGAATAGTCAACTATTGTCTCCGACAGGCCGACCCAAAGCGCAAAACAATAGAAGCTTTCAAAAGCCTTCAATACAACGTTGTTGCTTTCGGCGATTCCTACAACGACGTAACCATGATCCAAGCTGCCGACAAAGGCATCCTTTTCTGTCCTCCCGACAATGTTAAAGCCGACTTCCCACAATATCCTGTTGTGACCAACCTTGCCGACCTTCGTAAGCAAATACTTAGCATCGTAGCTCAATAATTTATATACGGAAAAAATAGTAAATTCGCA
>FLNY01002128.1_pt1 | contig 11099 bp, 11 predicted proteins | sample 1140381 | NCBI WGS metagenome assembly FLNY01 (sample SAMEA3878172, study PRJEB12797) | bioreactor metagenome | biome: Moose rumen | place: Sweden | collected 2011-10
TCGCGTGCGCAATACCCGAATCGGGAACGCCTGCGACAACGTCGGGCGTTATGTTATCCCTCTTTGCAAGCGCCTCGCCGCATTTATAGCGCATATGCTCTACGGAGATACCCTCGTAGGTTGACGACGGATAACCGTAGTAAATCCAGAGGAAAGTACAGATTCTCATTTTATCCCCGGGTGATACGAGCGTTTTTACGCCGTCCTTATTCATTACTACAACCTCGCCGGGACCGAGCTCTCTGAGCTGCTCATAGCCGAGGTTAAGGTAAGCAAAGCTTTCGAAGGAGGCGCAATAGCCGTCGGGCTTTTTACCTATTGATATAGGCGTTCTTCCGTACCTGTCCCTTGCGGCGTATATGCCCTTGGGGGTGAGTATAAGCATGCTCATTGAGCCGTCAATAATCTTCTGAGCATACGTAATACCCTCGATGAAATTCTCCTTCTGGTTGATAATTGCCGCAACTAATTCCGTCTGGTTAATTTCGCCGTGCTGCATTTCGAAAAAGTGAGTGTTTTGTTTAATTATTTCCTCAACGATTTCATCGCTATTATTTATCTTTCCTACCGTAGCTATCGCAAAGGTGCCGTGGTGCGAGCGCACGAGAATCGGCTGAGCCTCGTAGTCGCTTATACAGCCTATGCCCATCGTGCCGTGCATGCTGTTACTCTCTTTGGTAAACTTCGTTCTGAACGGGGAGTTTTCAATATTGTGAATTGCCTTGTCAAAGCCCTCCCTCTCGTCGTATACCGCAAGTCCTGCTCGCCTCGTGCCGAGGTGGGAGTGATAATCAACGCCGAAGAATAAATCAAATACGCAGTCGTCTTTCGATACTGCTCCGAATAATCCGCCCATTTCATACCTCCGTTTAGTTTGTTGGTAGTATTATAACAGATAATCCCGAAAAGTAAACCGCAAAACGCAAATTGTTTTCATTCTGAAATAAATTCTTGAATTTAATACCATATAGGAATATAATTAAATAGAAATAAGTATGATAAGGGGATTATCTATGGCACACGTAAGAGATTATGTTAATAATTACGGTAATGTTTCATTTACTGAAAAGCCGTTTTGCGACGAGGATAATGTTGCGCTTTGTATGAGCTTTTATATGCCTCTTGACAAGGCGGTTTCCGCCTCGTTTGACGACGAGCCCGTTCCATTTAAGGACGCGTGCGATAAGCTCTTTGCGCTTCGCGGAAATAAGCATAAGCCCGTAGGACTCGTGCTCGTTAAGGGAATAAGCAAGCTCTTAATGGATATGTCAAGGCAGAAGAGATATTCAGAAATCAAGGTGATTGCCTGCACGGATAATTTTAACGTTAAGCCTGCCGTTCAGTTCAACGCAGCTACATATTTTCTCCCCACGGGACAAATTTTAGTTCTTTTCAGAGGTACGGACGATACCCTTACGGGCTGGAAGGAGGACCTTGATATCCTCGCATTTGACGGCGATGTTCCGTCAAATCAGCTTGCGCTTGACTATCTTAAGGAGGTTGCAGAGCGCTTTGAGGGCGATATTATCGTAGCTGGACACTCAAAGGGCGGTTACGTATCCCAGTACGTTGTGCTTAATTCTCCTAAGGAAATCAGGGACAGGATTGTAGCGTATTACAATAACGACGGTCCCGGTCTTGCAAGCTATGATTATCTCAGCGAGGGCGTTTATGAGGAAATGCTCCCGCGTTATCACCACCTTATCCCGAAATCCTCGTTTATCGGTATGATGCTGTCGCACGACGACGATTATCTTGTTGTTAACAGCAGTAAGATTACGGGCGCAATGCAGCATGATATGCTCACCTGGAAGTTTAAGGGCGATAAGCTCGATATTATGGACGATATTACCAAGGCGGGAAAGATTGCAGACCTTGTATTCTACGATATAAGGACAACGTATCCCAAGGAGCAGATTGCCGCGACGGAAAGGGCAATCGGAGCAGTATTCGAGGGTATCGGACAGCGCGGACTGCTTGACGTTAAGAGTCACCTCGGCTCGTCACTCAAGGGCGGCAAGAGAGCTTTTAAGGAGCTGGATAAGGAAACCAAGGACATTCTAAAAGCGACTACGAAGAGCGCTAAGAAATCCTTTAAGCAGGCTTCAAAGACCGTAAAGCGCGGCGAATATAAAAAGGTAGCCGAAAGGCTCGGAGAATAAAGAAAATGGCGGCTGAGTATGGTCGGATTGTGATAAAGATGATTAAAGGAGAATGGAATATTGCCATTCTCCTTTATTTGTGATAATATTTTGTTATGGAGCAGTTACCTAAAAGAAAACCTAACAGATTAAAAAATTTTGATTATTCTCAAAATGGTGCATACTTTATTACAATATGCACCAAGGACTGAGAGCATATATTGTCACAAATTACCGTAGGGACGAGCACTGCTCATCCGCAAGAAATACATCTTACGGAAATAGGTAAAATTGTAGATAAGTCAATAAAGGGAATACCTAAGCATTACGAAGGTGTGTTTGTTGATAATTATGTTGTGATGCCCAATCATATTCATATGATAATCCGTATAGAAAGGAACGACGGACGAGCAGTGCTCGTCCCTACGGTGATTTAATAAAGGGATACGGTGCTTCGCAAATGTGCGCCTAAGCGTGATGCTTGAATAAAAAGTTATTATCGTAGAAAAATGAGTTAGAGAAATTTTCTTCTAACTCATTTTTTATAAACATCTTTATGGAATGTAGCCTATTAGCCGTCTTTTTTTATTCTTTACTTAAATCCTCGGGACCAAAGCTTTCGGGGAGAAGCTCCTCGAGCGTGAACTCCCTGTAATCATCCGTCGATTTTGCGAGGATAACGCGCATTTCCTTCGGGTCTGAAAACTCCCTCATAACCTGTCTGCATACTCCGCACGGCGCGCAGTAATCCTTAATCTGATAATCGTGACCGCCGACTATTGCAATTGCGGTAAAGCTTCTTTCGCCGCAGCTTACTGCGTGAAAAATCGCGCTCCTTTCCGCGCACATTGTTGCGGGATACGCTGCGTTTTCTGCATTGACTCCCGTATATATTTTTCCCGAGTCCGCAAGCACTGCCGCGGAAACGTTGAATTTTGAATACGGCGCATATGAGTTTTTCAGATTGTCAATTGCAAGCTTAATCAGCTCTTTATATGAATTATTCATTCTTCAAATTCCTTTCCGGCTCAGTATTATTCTAAATTATCGGTTAAAAGCATTATCGCCGTGAGCGCTGCAACGGGAGCAGTCTGTGTGCGGAGAATACGCTTGCCGAGCGTAACCGTAATTCCGCCGTTTTCGCAAACGGACTCAACCTCGTCCTTTTCAAAGCCGCCCTCGGGGCCGATATATATTGATACGCTCCTGACAGCTTTGTTTATTACTGACCTGAGCGGCTCTCCGCCGCCCTCGTAGAATACGAGCTTGAGCTCGCTTTTGTCCTCGGCAATTGCCTGCTTTAAGGTGAGCTGCGGAGATATTTCGGGAACTATTCCGCGCCCGCTCTGCTGTGCCGCCTCAAGCGCAATCTTTTTGTATCTCGCGTTCTTCTTGATCGCGCTCTTTTCGTCGGGACGGCTTACGGAGCGCTTTGTGAGCACGGGTGCTATTCTTGTAATTCCGAGCTCCGTGCATTTCTGGATAATATCCTCGAGCTTGTCGGATTTCGGCACGCCCTGATAAAGCGTTACGGCGCAGGAGGGCTCGCTCTCGCACGCCTGCTGATAGCAGACCTTGAGCGTTACCGTATCCTTTGTGATTTCCTTTATCATACAGCCGAAGTCGCTTCCGTTCCCGTCGGTTACGGTCAGCATATCGCCGCTTTTCATTCTGAGCGACTTTGCAATATGCCGCGCCTGCTCGCCGTCGAGAACTATTTCATTTTCGGGTGTGTAGTCAATAAAAAGCTTCTGCATTATTTTATCCTCATAGCTCTCAAGGAATTGAGTATCGCAAGTATCGCAACGCCCGCGTCGGAGAACTCCGCAAGCCACATCGGAACCTCTCTGTTAAGAAAGATGACAAGTATTAATACAATCAGCTTAATGCCGATTGCAACTACGATGTTTTCAAGCGAAATCCTTACCGCTTTGTCAGCCGCTCTCTTTGCAAAGGCGAGCTTTTTTCCGTCGTTGTCGGGAATAATAATCTCGTCTGAGTTTCCCGTTTTGTGCAGCTTCTCAAGCGCGTCGGAGCAGTGAACGAAAATGCCCTCCTTGGTGCATGCGCCTATTGCGCATGAAAAGCTCATAGGTACGGATATAACTATCGCGCAGGGACAGCCGATAACGAGCGCGGAAAGCCCTCTGTGCGCCCAGTCCCTCCACTCGCCGTTCATAAAGAGCGGGGGAATGACGATAATAAGCAGCGCAGTAAGGAAGATTATCGGGGTATAAACCCTTGCGAATTTTGATATAAAGCGTTCGGTGTCGCTGTTTGAGTGCGAATGCTCAAAGCCGTGCTCGTCCGAAAGCGCGCGTATCCTCGCCCTGCTCTTTGAAAGCACGCTGCCCTGGATAAATTCGCCGATTGACCAGAGCAGTATTACCGCGCAGCCCTCGCCGTATTCCCTTATTGCAAACGCGCCGAGCGATACTACGCTGATTAAAAGGCATTCTCCGAAAAAGCGTCCGTGTATAATATCCTCAAGCGCTTCCCTTATTACCTTAACTCCGAGTATTGCAAAAGAAACGGCGAACAGCCCTGCGCTGATATATTCCGGAAGCTGCAGAAGCTCCTCAATAATCCAGCCGAGAGCAAACAGTATTGCCGCTGCAATTATTTTACTTCTTTCGCTTTTTTTAGTTTCTTCAAAGCTGTCCCCGTGCTCCGCGCCGCAGCCGCAGTCGCAATGCTCGGTATGCACGTCGGCTGAGTGAGAATGTGTTTCTCCTTCATGATGATGGTGTTCGTGATGGCTCATAATTATTCCTCGATGTGCTCTATTGCACAGTCTAAAATGCTTTTAATATGATTGTCCGCAAGGGAGTAGATAATATTCTTACCGTCCCTTCTGAATTTTACAAGGTGCGCCTGCTTTAATACGCGGAGCTGATGCGATACCGCGGTCTGAGAGGCGTCGACCTGCTCTACTATCTGGCTTACGTTAAGCTCGCCCTTGTCAAGCGCAAGGATTATTCTTACTCTTGTGGGGTCCGCAAACGCCTTGAAGAGCTCTGATATTTTACTTATGTTATCCATATTCTACCTCATATGCTTATTTTATTCATATGAATATTTCCTGCAAGTGTTGATTATATATCCAAATAAATTATTTGTCAAGAAAAAAGAACCGCATTTGCGGTTCCTTTATGCACTCACTTTGTTATTGATAAAAATTTGTCCTCTTTGCTTGCAGCCTCTTTAAGTTCAAGCTGTTCGCTGATACCGAAGCTTGAAACCTCGGGCGCTTCGGCGCTCTCGGTAGCCTCGGTGTCGAGCTCAAGCATATACTGGTCGTTCTTTTTATTCGTTGCGTTTAAAAGCTTCTTTTCAAGCTTCTTTGAGAGCCCGTTGTTATATGTGTAAATATAACCGTAAAATCTCTGTCCGTAATGCGAGGACATACTGCTGTAGGTCTGAACGTCAAAATATCTTCCTCCCCAGTGAGATTCCGAAATCGTAACGCTTCCGTCGTCGTTGATGGCTTCAACTATTGCAACGTGGCGGCTCCAGCAGGCAACCGCTCCGAGCTTCGGCTCCATACCGTATTCGTAGTAGCCGTTTCTTTTGTTAATGAAATACCAATCTCCTGCGCTTCCGCGGCTGATAAGCGGTGCTTCGCCGTTCATCTCGTAAATTCTTCCATATGCGTATGCCACACAGTTGGGCATTGGTGTTCCCGTTCTGAAATAATAATTCAGCTTTGATGAATAATAGGGGATAGATGAATCCGGCGCTGTAAGCCTCGGCTCATAAAGCTCGCCCTCTGCGTGAGCAGTTACGGGAGTAATGAGCGATACAAGTATTGTTATAACAATTACTAAAGGCAGGAAAAACAGCTTTTTCGCTTTTGTCATAAGCTATCCTTTCCGAGGGGTGATCCCTCAAGTGCCCTAATATTATAACAAAAGTGGAAATTTGTAATCTATATCAAATTGCAACAAGGTTTTTGTAACAATTTTGTAACCTTTTGTGAGGGTTTAACAAAATTCGACCGATACTATTGACAAAATAATAGACATCAGTCTTATAATTACAAAAATTAACGGCGGCCAAATGACCGCCGTCTTTATCATATATTATAATATATAGCTTAGGGCGCGCCTAAATTCTTGCTACGCCGTCCTTGCGTGCTGCTTCGGCAACAGCGTCAGCAACGGTACGCATAATTCTCGGGTCGAAAGCATGGGGAAGAATGTAGTCTGCAGTGAGCTCTTCCTCGCTTACAAGAGAAGCGATTGCGTATGCAGCAGCAATCTTCATGTTCTCGGTGATGTCGCTTGCGCGAACGTCAAGAGTACCGCGGAAGATACCGGGGAAGGCAAGCACGTTGTTAATCTGGTTCGGGAAGTCCGAACGTCCCGTACCTACGATAGCGGCGCCCGCAGCCTTAGCCTCATCGGGCATAATTTCAGGAGTCGGGTTTGCCATCGGGAAAATAAGCGGGTTCGGATTCATTGACCTAATCATATCCTGGGATACGATACCGGGCGCGGAAACGCCGATGAAAATATCGGTGCCCTTCATAGCCTCTGCAAGACCGCCCTTTACCATACCTCTGTTGGTAACCTTTGCAAGCTCTTCTTTAAAGGGGTTGAGGTTTTCTCTGCCCTCGTAGATAGCGCCCGTTCTGTCGCAGAGGATAACGTCCTTAAGTCCGAGCTTCATAAGAAGCTTTGCGATTGCAACGCCTGCTGAGCCTGCGCCGTTGATAACCGCCTTGCACTCGCCGAGCGTTCTGCCCGTGAGCTTCATAGCGTTAATGAGAGCGGCGGAGGTAACTACTGCGGTACCGTGCTGGTCATCGTGGAAAATCGGAATGTCGCACTTTTCCTTGAGCTTTCTTTCAATCTCAAAGCAACGGGGAGCGGAAATATCCTCGAGGTTTACGCCGCCGAAGGAGCCGCTGATTTTATAAACTACGTCAACGATCTCGTCAACGTCCTTGGTCCTTACGCAGAGCGGGAACGCGTCAACGTCGCCGAATTCCTTGAAGAGTACGCATTTACCCTCCATAACGGGCATACCTGCCTCGGGACCGATGTCGCCGAGACCGAGTACAGCGGTACCGTCGGTTACAACAGCAACCATATTCCAGCGTCTTGTGAGCTCCCAGCTCTTTTTATAATCCGCCTGGATTGCAAGGCAGGGCTCTGCAACGCCGGGGGTGTATGCGAGGGAGAGCGCGTCCTTGTTGTCAACTTTAGCTCTGGCAACAACCTCAACCTTGCCCTTCCATTCGCCGTGAAGTCTTAATGATTCTTTTCTGTAATCCATAGCTGTACCTCTGCTTATCTTTCAATATGAGATTTAATCTTCTTGGTTTCGGGATACGGAGTATAGCCCTCTTCCCACGGGAAGGTGTAATCAAGTCCGAGCTCATCCCTTACTGCGTTGATTTCGCCCTGTACGGATTCGTTAATCGGAACGCCGTGGGGCTCTCTTTCCTTCCAGATTTCGTATTCCTTCTCGCCTGCGATATAGATTCTGTCCTCGCCGGGAGCCTTCCTTGAAGCTCTTACGGAGCGGATGATATCGCCGGTCTTCTTACGGCAGATTTCTTCGCCGAGGAAGTGGTTTGTATCGATAGCGATGAAGAAGTGGCCGAGGTGATAAGGTCTGATATTGCCTTCCTCGTCCTTACCGTCGAGCGCCTTGCCGTATTCGCCGTCCTGAAGAACGGAGGAAAGGAATTCTACGAACATAGCAAAGCCGTAGCCTTTGTAGCCGCCAAGAGCCTCGCCGATACCGCCGAGAGCTGTGAGAGCGGCAGTACCCTGACGGATTTTCTTAAGCGCAACGCCTGCGTCGCCCTCAACAGGGGTACCGTCGATGTTGATGATTGTACCCGGATGTACGGGCTCGTCAATTCTTGCGTAATATTCAATCTTACCGTTCTGGGTGATGGAGGTAGCGCAGTCAAAGTTGAAGTCGAACGCCTCGTCGGACGGAACGCCGAGAGTGAACGGGTTAGTACCGAACATACCCTCTGTACCGAAGGTCGGAGCAACTGAGGGACGTGCGTTAGTACCTGTCATACCGATACAGCCCTGCTCGGTAGCCATAGAGGTATAATAGCCTGCGATACCGTAGTGGCAGGAGTTGCGTACTACTACCATACCCATACCGTACTTCTTAGCCTTATCAATAGCCATCTGCATAGCTTTTGTACCGATAACCTGACCCATACCGTTGTGACCGTCAACAACTGCGGTGGTTTCGGTTTCCTTAAGGATTTCAAAATTTGTTGTAGGTGACTGGATTCCCGCCTTGATTCTGTCAAGATAGATGGGCTTGAAACGGTTGCAGCCGTGGCTCTCGATTCCTCTCTTATCGGATTCAAGAAGAACGTCCGTACACATCTCAGCTTCATCTCTGGGGATACCGTAGCCAACGAAAGCGTCGGTTACAAAGTCAGTGATTAAGTTCCAAGGACATACTACTTTTGGCATAACTTAAATCTCCTTTTTATTATAATAAATTTTACCATTGATATTATAGCATATATAATTTTTTATTCAAGGATAATTTGTTAATTTCTTGTCAAATTTCGCTACAAAAAATGTAATTTAATTATGCTTTCAAAAACAAGTGGAAAAAGCTCAAAGAAGCTTGCTGATATTGTTCCATATGCGTTCTTTAACCTCATCGCTTAGATTAATATCATTATCCTTTTTGTATTCCTCTTCAAGCATTAAAGTATGACGTGCATTTAATTGCTCTATATCATTTAATAGAATATCTTTCATAATATAATCCTACCTCCAACAAACATATTATCTGTATTACAGATAAAAGTCAATATCCGTTATACAGATAACGCATAATAGCTTTGAGGTGATATTATGCTATATCCTAATATAAGGAATCTTCGTGAGGATAATGATTATAAACAGCGCGAGCTGGCTGAATACCTTAACATATCACAAAACACTTACTCTCAGTATGAAACCGGAACGATAGAACTAACTGCTTCAACCTTAATAAAACTTTCAAAATTCTATAAGGTGAGTGTGGATTATCTTTTAGGATTAACCGAAAATCCATAAAAAAACAAAGCCTGACGGGAATGAGTCGGTGCGATAACGAAGTTTTAAGGAATGGCGGTACAGTTTAGCGACTGTACCGCTTTTCCTTTATTTAATTATGCCGTTTCTTTGTTCTTTCGCCATTGACCTCTGCCGTCCATTGCAACTAAATCCTCATCATCAGCAATATTAGTGATACCAATGGCTTTGTAGTAAATCTCTACTTTTTGCCTTCTGTGTCCACTGCTCTTGTCGGGAGCGTGCACAACTATTTTGTCAATCAAATCATTTACCATTTCAGCGGTCAGCTTTTCGGGGTCGGTGTACTTGCGAACATTTTTAAGAAATTGTTTTAAGTCGTACTGTTCCTGTTCGCCTGATTCAATTAGTGCTTGCAGCCTCTCAATTTCAGCCCGGATATTCTTCTGTTCTGTCTCATAATCAGCCGAAAGCATATCAAAACGCTCATTGCTGATTCTGCCCAAAACCATATCCTCATACAGTCTTTTGAATAGCTCGTCAAGGTTATCGCACCTTGCTTGAAAATTGACAATATCCTTCTTTGCTTTTCTTACGGCTGCAAAATGTTCATTGTTTGCTTTTTCAATCTCTTTGTCAACAAATGCATTCTCAAATTGTTGTACATAAGAAAGAACATTTTGTAAGTGCTTAAACACAAGATTGATAAGCGTAATATTACGGATATAGTGTGCAGAGCAACTACCTGTATTGCTACGGTAATTAGCGCAAGTGAAGAAATCCTGTTTCGGCTTAAAGTAATTTGTTGTGCAGTAGTGTAGTTTTGCTCCACAATCCGCACAAAACACCTTACCTGAAAGAACACTAAGTTTTCCCGTTGCAGTGGGTCTGCGTTTACCCTTACGTATTTCTTGTACAGCGTCAAAAGTCGGTTTGTCAATTATTGCAGGCTGTGTATTCTCAAATATCAGTCTGTTTTCTTTTGGATTGCTTGTCCGCTTTTTTGACCGATAATTCTTTGAAACTGTTTTGTAGTTTTCCGTGCAGCCAGTGTAATCAACTTTTTCAAGAATACGGGCAACTGTATTTGTTACCCAATTGTATGGGCTTAACGGAAGTGGTTTGTTATCTCTGCTTGCAAAATATGCTGTCGGAGTGAATATTTTTTCTCTTTGTAGCCTCTTTGCTATTTGAGTAGGACCAAGTCCCTCAATACAGAGTTGAAAGATATATCGCACAACCTCGGCAGCACCTTCATCAATTATCCATTGATTTTTGTCTTTTTCGGATTTCATATATCCATAAGGACACTGTGACGTCAGGTGTTCCCCTCGCTCCGCTTTCATCTTCATAGTGGATTTGATTTTCTTCGCCGTATCTCTTGCATAAAGCTCGTTACAAAAGTTGCGGATAGGCGTCATATCAAATTCGGTTTGAACGGAAGAGTCAACATTGTCATTTATCGCTATGAACCTTACATCGTTGTCAGGAAATACAATGTCAGTGTAGATACCTACTTGTAAATAATTCCTTCCGAGTCGGCTCATATCCTTAACAATAACTGTTCCAACCTCGCCAGACTCAACAAGAGATTCCAATTCTTTGAAAGCAGGGCGGTCAAAGGTCGTTCCCGAATATCCGTCATCAATGAAGAAACGAAGATTTTTGAAATGATTTTTGTGAGCATATTCACTGAGTAATGCTCTTTGATTCACTATTGAATTTGATTCGCCTTCTCTGCCATCGTCTTGCGATAGTCGGCAGTAGAGGGCGGTAATTTTTTCTGTACTGGTTGCTTTTTTCATTTACGCTCCTTTCCGACAACCGATACAGCATTTGCATTTACAAATACATTGTATCATAGTCTGAACGATAATTCAACGCTTTAGTGCGTGACACATCATTTTTTGGACTGTACAAAATTATTTCTTGACAATTATTCGTATTC
>FLNY01000227.1_pt1 | contig 11061 bp, 10 predicted proteins | sample 1140381 | NCBI WGS metagenome assembly FLNY01 (sample SAMEA3878172, study PRJEB12797) | bioreactor metagenome | biome: Moose rumen | place: Sweden | collected 2011-10
CAGATATTCTGTCCGCACGTATGGAGGCACAAAGGAATTTAGTTGTTTTCTGGGCGGAGTTGGCGTACGGTAACGGCCGTTTGCCACATTTCGCTTTCACGGAGAGCTTTGAGTTCGGCTTCGAGCTTGACGCGGTAATCGGGCTTCGAGTTGCTATCGATAGAAATCTGAGCTTCGTTACCAGTCTTGACGCTATTATAGAGCTTCTGAACGACTGGCTTGATGGCATCGTGGAACGGGCCCATCCAGTCGAGAGCACCGCGCTGAGCAGTGGTAGAGCAGTTAGCGTACATCCAGTCCATACCCTTAGCAGCGAAGAGTGGCATAAGGCTCTGAGTGAGTTCTTCGACGGTCTCGTTGAAAGCTTCGGAAGGTGTGTGTCCGTTCTCACGAAGGACTTCGTACTGAGCAGAGAGAAGACCTTGGATTGCACCCATAAGTGAGCCACGTTCGCCAGTGAGGTCGGAGGTTGCTTCGCGTTGGAAAGTTGTCTCGAAGAGGTAGCCAGAACCGATGCCTATGCCGAGAGCAAGAGTCTTTTCGAGGGCTTTGCCAGTTGCGTCTTGATAGACAGCGTAGGATGAGTTGAGACCACGATTTTCGAGGAACATGGTGCGGAGGCTGGTGCCAGAACCCTTGGGTGCAACCATGATGACGTCGATGTCTTTGGGAGGAACGACTCCTGTGCGGTCGGACCAAGTGATGGCGAAGCCGTGCGAGAAGTAGAGAGACTTGCCTGCGGTAAGGTACTTCTTAAGAGTAGGCCATACGGAGATGACAGCGGCATCGGAGAGTAGACACATGATGATGGTTGCTTTCTCGGCAGCTTCTTCGATAGAGAAGAGAGTCTTGCCCGGAACCCAGCCGTCGGCGATAGCCTTGTCGAAAGTCTTGCCAGCGCGCTGACCTACGATGACGTTGAAGCCATTGTCGCGAAGGTTGAGCGACTGACCAGGACCCTGAACACCATAGCCAATTACGGCGATGGTCTCATTTTTGAGTATTTCTTGTGCTTTTGACAGCGGGAACTCTTCGCGGGTCATTACTTCTTCTATGACACCGCCAAAATTCATCTTTGCCATTTTGTTACTTCTGTTTTTATGTATTAAAACAATTTGATGATTTCTATTGAAAAAAAATGTTTGCTATGCGTTTTCGGTCATAGTCTTACGCTCGCGCACTTCTTGCATTTCGAGGAAGCGGCTGACGCGTTCGGCTGTAGACTTGGTTATGGCTACACGTCCTGAGCGAACGAATTGTAGTACGCCATAGCTCGATAGTTCATCGTAGAGACGCTGAGTGTCTTCGCAATGTCCTGTCTTTTGGATGACTGTATAGGTGCGATTGATTTCGAGCACTTGCGCGCTATTGCGTCGAATAAGAGCCTCGAAGTCTGGACTGTCGAGAATGTTGTCGGTCTGCACCTTGTAGAGTGCAACCTCTTGATATATTATTTCGTCGTCGGTATAGTAGAAGGCTTTGAGGACATCGATGCGCTTTTCTATCTGATGGACAACGGCTTCGATGTTCTTTTGTGTCGTGCGGCAAGCGATTGTGAACTTGTGGACGCCTTCGAGAGCCGAAGATGAGACCGTTAGGCTCCAAATGTTGAGGTTGCGACGTGTGAAAATTATGGATATTTGGTTGAGTATGCCTACTTCGTTTTCGGTATACACGGTGACTGTGTACAGTCTGCTGTCTTGTTCCATTATCGTTGTAGGTTTATGCTTTATACCAATCCTTTTCGTTGAGCATGATGTCGGTTACGCCTTTGCCTGGCGGAATCATTGGGAAGACATTGTCGCACTCTTCGACGTGTACTTCGAGCAGATATGGCTCAGCGATGTCGGATAGCATTTCGTCGACGGCAGACTCAAGATCTTCGCGTTTTTCGACACGACGATGTTTTATGCCGTATGCTTGGGCGAGCGTCATAAAGTCGGGGTTGGCAAGTCTAGTGAAAGAATAGCGTGCGCCAAAGAAGAGTTCTTGCCATTGGCGTACGTTGCCAAGCCAATTGTTGTTGAGCAAAATTATTTTGACGCCAAGTTTTTCTTGCATTATGGTGCCAAGCTCTTGCTCGGTCATTTGCAGACCACCATCACCAGTAAAGAAGCATACGCTACGTTCGGGCGCAGCAACTTTTGCTCCTACAGCGGCTGGCAGACCGAAGCCCATCGTGCCGAGACCACCCGAAGAAAGCAAGCTACGCGTCTGCGCAAAGGTGGAGTAGCGTGCGCTCATCATTTGGTTCTGACCGACATCGGTTACGACGATGGCTTTTGATTGTGCTTTGCGAGCTACAAGGCTTACGACTTCACCCATGCGAATGTTGCCACTATTGGGTTGCGTCTCTTTTTGGCTAACGAGCGTCAGTTCGTCGTTGTTGCATTTGTCGAACTCAGCTTCCCAAGCGTCATGTCGAGCAGGGTTGACAAGGTCTATGAGTCGCGTAAGGGCTTCGCGAGCATCTGCGGCTATGCCTATTTCGACGGGGATTATTTTGCCTATTTCGGCTTTGTCTATATCGATATGGATAACTTTGGCCTGACGAGCGTAGGTTTCGACTGTCCCTGTTACACGATCGTCGAAGCGCATGCCAACAGCTATGAGTACGTCGCACTCATTGGTCTTGATGTTGGGACCAATGTTGCCGTGCATGCCGAGCATGCCCTTATAGTGCGGGTTTGTGCTGTCGAGAGCTGAGAGTCCGAGCAATGTTGATGCTGCGGGTAGACCAGCTTTATCGAGCAGAGTTGTGAGTTCGCGTTCGGCATGTGAAAGCAGAATGCCCTGACCATAGACTACGAATGGCTTCTTGGCGCTATTGATGAGGTCGGCTGCCTGACGTAGTTTGTTGTCGTCAAGGTCGGGCGTGGGCAGATAGCTACGGATGAAGCGTACTGGCTTGTAGTTAAACTCGGCAGTGGCAACTTGTGCGTTCTTGGCGAAGTCGAGGACCACGGGACCTGGGCGACCAGTGCGTGCGATGTAGAAAGCACGTGCAACAGCCCAAGCCACATCTTCGGGGCGACGGATTTGATAGCTCCATTTGGTTATGGGGAGCGTCATGCCGAGTACGTCTGTCTCTTGAAAGGCATCGCTACCAAGCAGAGAAGCACCCACCTGACCACTTATGACGACGAGAGGTGTGGAGTCGAGCATGGCGTCGGCGAGACCAGTTATGGCATTGGTCGCACCCGGACCAGAGGTAACAATCGCCACGCCTGTTTGTCCGCTCACTCGTGCAAAGCCCTGAGCTGCATGCACGGCACCTTGCTCGTGACGCACAAGGATGTGCCGAATTTGGTCTTGAAAATCGTAGAGCTTGTCGTAGACAGGCATTATGGCGCCACCAGGATAACCGAAGACGGTTTTTATTCCCTCGGCCAGCAGTGAGCGCAAGAGGATTTCACCTCCCGTCATTATTCGCCCGGCTTTTTGGTTGTCTTCTGCCATTGTATGTTGTTAAAGGTTGAGTGATTTCAGATTGTTGTTTAGTCTAATACGCGAGCTGCGCCTTTGTCGGCCGAACTGACCATGGCAGCATAGGCACGTAGGGCTTTGCTTACTTCGCGTTTACGATGTGGTGGTGTAAAGGCTTTCTTGCCTTTGGCGAGTTCTTCGTTGCGTCGTTGAGCGAGTTCTTCGTCGGAGAGGCGAACGCTTATGGTGCGGTTGGGGATGTCGATGTCGATAATGTCGCCATCGCGTACAAGACCGATGTTACCACCTGCGGCTGCCTCGGGTGAGATGTGTCCGATGGAGAGACCAGACGTGCCACCAGAGAAACGACCATCGGTTATGAGGGCGCATTCTTTGCCAAGGTGCATACTCTTGATGTATGAAGTTGGGTAGAGCATTTCTTGCATGCCCGGTCCACCGCGAGGACCTTCGTAGGCGATGACGACGACATCGCCACTCTTTATCTTGCCCCCGAGGATGCCTTCGCATGCCGACTCTTGGCTATCGAAAACTTTGGCAGGACCTGAGAATTTCCATATTTTTTCGTCGACGCCTGCGGTCTTGATGACGCAACCGTCAAGGGCAATGTTGCCAAAGAGTACTCCGAGTCCGCCATCTTTGGTGTAGGCATGTTCGAGGTCGCGAATGCAACCTGTGGCTCGGTCGGTGTCGAGTTCAGAATAGTAGTTGTTTTGAGCACCGAGCATTATGCAATATTTGCCACCGGGAGCTGCTTTGTATTTGGTCTTGGCGGTAATGGAGGCTTTGGGGCTAAGGATGCCATATTGTTCGATGGCTTGTTGGAGTGTTAGTCCATCGACACGTTTGAGGCTGGTGTTGAGCAAACCGCCTTTGGCGAGTTCGGACATGATACCGATAACACCTCCTGCACGGTTGACATCTTGAATGTGATATTTTTGAGTGTTAGGCGCGACCTTGCAGATGCATGGGACACGACGTGAGAGTGCGTCGATGTCGGCCATCTTGAAGTCGACTCCACCTTCAAACGCAACGGCGAGCAGGTGAAGAACGGTGTTGGTGGAGCCGCCCATGGCTATGTCGAGAGTCATGGCGTTGAGGAAAGCGTCGCGAGTGGCTATGCTACGTGGTAGGACGCTTGTGTCTCCGTCGCGATAGTATTTATATGTGTTGTCGACGAGCAAACGAGCTGCATCGGCAAAGAGTTGTTTGCGTTTTTCGTGAGTGGCTACTATGGTTCCATTGCCAGGGAGCGAAAGCCCGATGGCTTCGGTAAGGCAGTTCATTGAATTGGCGGTGAACATGCCAGAACAAGAGCCACATGTTGGGCAAGCCGATTGCTCTATCTTGGCAACTTCGTCGTCGGAGACAGATGTGTCGGCACTCTTAATCATGGCGTCTATGAGGTCGAGCTTTTGTTCGCCAAGCACGCCAGCTTCCATAGGTCCACCAGAGCAGAAGACTGCTGGTATGTTGAGTCGCATGGCGGCAATCAGCATGCCAGGAGTTATCTTGTCGCAGTTGGATATGCAAATCATGGCATCGGCTTTGTGCGCATTGACCATATACTCGACGCTGTCGGCAATGACGTCGCGGCTTGGGAGGGAATAGAGCATGCCATCGTGTCCCATGGCTATGCCATCGTCGACGGCTATGGTGTTGAACTCGGCAGCGAAACAACCACGTTTTTCGATTTCGCTCTTGACGTACTGACCAATCTCGTGAAGGTGAGTGTGCCCAGGGACGAACTGTGTGAAGCTGTTTACAATGGCAATGACGGGCTTGCCAAGTTGTTCGCGTTTCATGCCATTGGCAACCCATAGAGCACGAGCGCCAGCCATTCGTCTGCCGTTGGTGGTTGCAGAGCTACGCAAGGCTATTTTGTATTTTGTTTCTTCTGCCATTTTTTGAGTTGTATATCGATTCTTGTTTTTGTTCTGCATGGGTTAAAAAGGAAGCCCCCTCTCTACAAAGAGAAGGGGCTTATGTGCTATGTTTCCCATGTCGTTGCACTACATTGCTTACCCCTTCTCATGGCGTTACCACAAGAATAATAAGCACTCGATGTAGCACTATGGCAAGGGTTTGGAACATTCATCGTCTTTTTAATCGGCGCAAATATACATTTTTTTTGATAGAGTTTACTTTTTCGATAAGATGTTTTTCGGTGTATATGGGCAGATTACGCGAAACACGTAAGGCGAAGATATTGTGGATTACCTCTGTTCTTGTATTGGTTTGTTGTTGAGTGCCTTATTCTATTTTTTTATTGTCGTTCGGTTTGTACTCGTCGATTGCTAAACGGCTATGTGCAATTGGGTCTTGAATGTTTTCGGAGTCTGGTCTGAGTGAAGCTGAAATTTGATAGGGGCGTAGACCAAATAGTGGGAGTGAGGCTATTGTATGGTCCATAATGTCTGCCATTATGGCTTCGTACTCTTCCCATACTTTGGTGCGTGTAAAACAATATAGTTCTACGGGCATGCCATGTTGTGTGGCTGGCATATAACGTACCATGACGCGCATATTGTTGCCTTTGCCTTCGCGAACAAGTTGTGGGTGGCGACTAAGATATGTGTACATGTAGTGTCGGAAAAGCGTGAGGTTCGTTACGTCTTCCATTGCGGCTTCGCCACCCTGTTTGCGGTGTTCAAAAAAGTTGTAGAGTTCGGGCATGTATTGGTAGCGTTGTAGCTCTTCTTCGGTCAAGAAGCGGACTGTGTCCATATTGATGTTTATTGAGCGAGCTATGCGCCGACCTGCACCTTCTTTCATTCCTTTCCAATTGGTAAAAGAGTCTTTGAGAAGCGTCGATGGTGGCACGGTGGTTATCGTATTGTCCCAATTGCGAATTTTTACTGTGTTCAGATTGACCTCTGTTACTATTCCGTTGGCATCGGCTTTCGGCACAACGACCCAGTCGCCCGGCGAGAGCATATTGTTGCCCGCAAGTTGTATGCCTGCTACGAGGCTCTCGATTGTCTCTTTGAAGACCAAAGTCATTATGGCTGCCGATGCGCCAAGGGCTCCTATTATTGCTGTCGGGTTCTTGTCTATGACTATGCTAACCATGACGATGAACATCATGATGTATATGACGTAGACTACGAGTTGCTTGACGCTACCAAGCGACCGCAATTTGGGGTTCTTTTCGCAAAATGCCTCGAAAACAGAGTTGATGAGCGACACTAAGAACTGACTGACACTGAGTGTCATATAGAGGAACACACACTTCATGTAGACGTGTATAATCCAATTGTCGGCCTCGATGGCCATGCCAAAGGCCATCATAGAAATGATTGAAGGCAGATAGGCTGCGCGGTTGAGTACCTTATGATTGAATATTTTGTCGTCCCAATCTGTATTGGTCTTTTTGACTATGCTATCGACAACCGAGAAGAGTATTCGTCGCACGAGCCAAAATATGGATATAGACACGACGGTGGACAAGAACACCATAAGTAGTGTCGCTACTGTCTCGGACACGTGAGTGGCTCCAAACACGCGGAGTAAGAAGCGAGCTATGTCTATCATGAAGCCTTCGGCATGTGGCATGACTTGATGTGTGGCTTCGGCACCTGATGTTGCAACCGTGCTGGTGTCGGCGAGTGCAACCAAAGAATCGTCTCCCATTATGGCAAGCTAATTATGGTTACTGAGACGTTTACAACGCCATCTTTTATCATGTCGATTTTCTGAGCTGCCGATTTCGAGAGGTCGACAATGCGCCCCTCTTTAAACGGACCGCGGTCGTTGACTCGCACATCAACACTTTTGCCGTTGGCTTTGTTGGTTACGCGTAGCATTGTGCCAAAGGGTAGCGTCCGATGTGCAGCTGTTAGTTTGTTGTGGACATATTTTTCGCCGCTTGCTGTAGATTTGCCGACAAACTTGTCGGCATAATATGAAGCCTGACCACTTAGCACTGCACCAATTTTTGCCGTCGTAGAACTACTACTGCTTGAAGAAGATGTTTTTTTTGTGGTGGTTGTGGTGGTGCGTTTTGTGGTGGTCTGTGAACCCGAACAGGAGCTTATGGCTGCCACGAGCAGGCACAATGTGCCACATAGGCATAGGTGGTGTTTAATCTTCATAGTGGTGCATCTTGCAAAGGTACTTGCCAATTATGTCGAACTCTATGTTGACCACAGAGTCTTTTTGTATATCGGCAAAATTTGTGTTGTCGTGTGTGTATGGAATTATTGCCACAGAGAATCCGTTGTCGGTGCTGTTGACCACTGTTAGGCTGACACCGTTGACGCACACAGAGCCTTTTTCGACAGTGAAGTAGCCTCGTCGAGCCATTTCGCGCTCAACAGAGTAGCGAAAGGTATAGAGATAGCTGCCATCGGTCTCGCGGATATCGGTACACGTTGCGCGGCAGTCGACGTGTCCTTGTACGATATGACCATCAAGTCGACCATTCATTATCATGCTACGCTCAACGTTGACGTGGTCGCCAATGCTGAGCAGTCCAAGATTGGAGCGTCGGAGCGTCTCTTCGACTGCTGTTACGGTATATCGGTCGCCATCGAGTCGGACAACTGTCAGGCACACGCCATTGTGCGCCACGCTTTGGTCAATACTTAGCTCAGATGCAAAGGAGCATGTGAGTGTAAGATGCAGATTGCCACCTTCTTTTTCGAGACCTACCACCGTGGCACTCTCTTCAACTATTCCTGAAAACATATTTTTATAGTCTTGTATTTCTTTGTGTAAAGATAACTATTTCCGTACTAAGGACTTACGATAGAATGATGGCATGTAGGCGAAAAAGAATTATATTCCATGTCTGTAGAGTATGTAAATTCTACAAAAAATGCAACAACTCGAACACTCGAGTTGTTGCATTCTATTTTTGGGGGTCGGAAATATTTCCTATCCGCCGAAGTTGTCGTACATGATGCTTTGAGGCTCTACGCCGAGTCCGTCGAGCATGACGACAACCGACTTAGACATTGGACCGGGACCACACATGTAGTACTCTATGTCTTCGGGAGCTTCGTGGTCTTTGAGATATGTCTCGTACATCACAGGTGCTACGAAGCCCGGAGTATACTTCACGCCAGCTGCGTCGGCAGCGGGGTCGGGGCGGTCGAGGGCAAGGTGGAAGTGGAAGTTGGGGAACTCTTTTTCGAGTTGCAAGAAGTCTTCGAGGTAGAATACTTCGTTGAGTGCTCGAGCGCCGTAGAAATAGTGCATTTCACGGTCGGTCGTGTGCAAAGTCTTGGTCATGTGCATTATTTGAGCACGCAAGGGTGCCATGCCTGCGCCCCCACCAATCCAAATCATTTCTTTCTTCGAGTCGAAGTGTGGGTGGAAGTCGCCGTAAGGACCGCTCATGATTACCTTGTCGCCTGGCTTGAGCGAGAAGATGTACGAAGAGGCTATGCCCGGGTTGACGTCCATAAAGTTGTTTGCACCAGGCTTTTGTTGGTCTTTGGGTTTAAATGGTGGTGTGGCAATGCGGACTGTCAGCATGAAGACGTTGCCTTCGGCAGGATAGTTGGCCATGGAGTAGGCACGTATGGTCTCTTCTTCGTTTTTGCAGACGAGGTCGAACATTTTGAAGTGTTCCCACGACGAGACGTACTGGTCGCCAATGAGCGAACGGTCGAAGTCGTTGTAGTTGACTACAAACTTTGGAATCTTAATTTGCGAGTAAGAGCCAGGCAAAAAGTCCATGTGGGCACCTTCGGGTAGCTGAACCTTGAATTCTTTGATAAAGGTGGCCACGTTCTTGTTTGAGATGACCGTGCATTCGTATTCTTTGACGCCCATGACCGATTCGGGGACCTTGATTTTGAGGTCGCCTTTGACTTTGGTTTGGCAGCCAAGACGCCAATGGTCTTTTTGCTCCTTACGAGTGAAGTGTCCTTTTTCCGATGGGAGAATTTCTCCGCCACCTTCTACTACTTGACATTTGCACTGTCCGCAAGAGCCCTTACCACCACAAGCCGAAGGCAAGTAGATGCCATTTTCGGAGAGTGTGGAGAGCAGTGAGCCACCAGCAACCACTTCGACTTTGTCTTTGTCGTTGATGGTTATGCTGACGTTGCCAGAGGTGGTCAAGTACTTTTTGGCCACAAGCAAGATTATGACGAGCAGCAATATAATGGTCAGGAATACCCCGATGCTTGCCAATATAAGGTTTGTATCCATTATCTAATGTGTTGCAAGTTACTAATTAGATTTTGAGGCCAGAGAAGCACATGAACGAGAGGGCCATAAGACCTACAACGATAAACGTTATTCCAAGGCCTTTTAGAGCGGCAGGGACATTGCTATATGCCATTTTTTCGCGTATGGCTGCAAGCAATACTATGGCCACAAGCCAACCAAGACCAGAGCCCAAAGCGTAGACGAATGCCGAGGCAAGACTTGTGATTGCCTTAGGGTCGGATGGGTCGAGTCCTATGCGTTGTTGCATAAAGAGTGAGCCACCCATAATGGCACAGTTGACAGCTATTAGTGGCAAGAATATGCCGAGTTGATTGTAGAGAGATGGGCTGTATTTTTCGACCACCATTTCGACAATCTGTACAATGCCAGCAATTATGGCAATGAAGAGTATGAAGCTAAGGAACGAGAGGTCGACACCCTCTACTATGGCACCTTCGGCAAGTACGTATCTTTGCAAAAGATAGTTGACGGGCAACGTTACTGCCAAGACAAAGGTGACGGCCACGCCGAGCCCTATGGCTGTCTTGACGTTTTTCGACACGGCAAGGTAGGAACACATGCCAAGGAAGAACGCAAAGATCATGTTGTCCACAAATATGGAGCGGACGAACAAGCTCAATAAGCTATTTTCCATTGTGTTTTATGTATAACAGAATAGATTTGACAAATGGGTTATTTTTCTTGCAATTCTTTGTCGTGGGCGCGTTGCCACCAAATGATGCAAGCTACAACGATTAGTGCCATTGCAGGCATGAGCATCAGACCGTTGTTCTGATAGCCAAACTGCTGAGCCCAGCCCAAGACATCGTAGCCGAGTAGGGTGCCAGAGCCCAATAGCTCGCGGAAGAATGCTACAATGACGAGTATCTTAGCATAGCCAAGTCCGTTGCCAAGTCCGTCGAGGAACGATGGCCACGGCTTATTCATCATAGCAAAGGCTTCGAGGCGACCCATGAGGATACAGTTGGTTATGATAAGACCCACGTAGACTGAAAGCTCTTTGCTGACATCGTATGCAAAGGCTTTCAGTATTTGGTTGACTATTGTTACAAGTGCAGCAACGACAACGAGTTGTACTATGATTCGGATACGCATAGGTATGGTGTTGCGTATGAGCGATATGATGACGTTGGCGAAGGCTACGATGACCGTTACGGCGAGTCCCATTACCAAGGCTGGTTTTAGCTGAGCTGTTACGGCCAAGGCAGAGCAGATGCCGAGCACCTGTACGGTGACGGGATTATTTTTGCCCAATGGCAGGAGGAATGCGTCCTTGTTGTTCTTAGAGAATAGTTCACTCATTTTAATTGTCCTCCGAGTTTACTTTGTTAAGAAGTTTTTGTACTTAGCAAGACAAGTCTTGAGCATTTCGTTGACACCATTTGAAGTGATCGTGCCACCTGAGATGGCGTCTACTTGGTCTTGTCCGTCGGC
>FLNY01001051.1_pt1 | contig 11061 bp, 10 predicted proteins | sample 1140381 | NCBI WGS metagenome assembly FLNY01 (sample SAMEA3878172, study PRJEB12797) | bioreactor metagenome | biome: Moose rumen | place: Sweden | collected 2011-10
TGTTGAAAGTTGAAAGTTTAAAGATCCATGCGGCCGTAGGTTTTTTATTGAAAAAATGTCAATAATTAGGGAAATTAGTTTTTTTACCATATGAAGTTTGTGATATGCGAAAAAAGAAGTATCTTTGTGGGTGATAGCAGCCATCAGCATGCTATCTGAAGAAAAAATGAGTTTACAAATCCTGACATGTTGGTGATTATGAAAAAGATTGCATTCGTCTCCCGGTTCAGAAGCATGGCGGTTTTTCTACTTCTGTTGTTGAGTTCGTGGGCAGGACGGTAGTCTCTATCACTTCAACAGTCTGAGCCTGTCTGATGGCCTTTCCATCTGCCTGCCTCAGGGAGCCGTTTTCGAGTACAACTCCGTGTGTGTGGGAGGTTATCCCGTTGCCGGCGAGTTCGTTGAGATCAGCGCCGGCAGTAGCGGTTTGAAAGGCGATGTGAACCGTGACGGCAGTGTGGACATCTCAGATATCGTTGCGGTGATCAACTGCATCGCCGGCGACAAGACGTACCAGACATCAAGCGACGTGAACGGCGACGGCAGTACGGATATCTCCGACATCGTGGCGATAATCAATGTGATTGCGGGTGGTTGACGGGATGATGGCTGACATCCGAGCAAACAAGTACTTACAAGCAAATGAATAAAAATAAAGAAAAAATTTGCAACATTTGCCGAAAAGCATTAAATTTGCACCGAAAGTTAAACACACAATAATAAACAGTTATGAAAAAAACATTCAAAATCATCGTGTTAATGCTGCTGGTGACCACAGCGGCTCATGCCCAGCTTCCGATTAAGTTTGGCTTGAAGGGTGGTCTGAATATCACAAAAGTGAAGTTCGACAAGAATATTGCAGTGTCTGATAATAGAGCAGGTTTCTTCATTGGACCGATGGCTGAATTCTCGCTTCCAATTAATGGTATTAGTGCTGATGTTGCAATATTATATGACCAAAAGAATATTAAGGTAAACAATAATACAAGGGAGAAATTAAAGTTTATTGATATCCCAATTAATTTGAAGTATAATCTGGGACTTGGCGACTTAGTTGGTGTCTATCTGTCTACAGGTCCTCAGCTTTCATTCAATATAGGAAATAAAAGACTTTTTTATGGTGATACATGGACAATGGAATTTGCAGGAGATAATTATAAGATGAAATCTTCGAACTTCAGCTGGAATGTCGGTGCCGGTGTGAAGTTGATAAACCATATTCTCGTAGGGTACAATTATAATATAGCTATAGGAAAAACCGCAGATGTTGATTTTCAATATACCGTGGATACAGTCTGGAAGGTAAAGATGAAAAACAGTTCTCATCAGATTTCCGTAGCTTATCTATTCTGATGATAATGGCATTATGTTTTTCAATAAAAGTTCTTTCAGACCTAGATAAAACAATTTTTATCAAGAAGATTGAAAGGCGATAGAACAAATTGCTATAAAAAAATTAAGAAAAAATTTGCACCCTTAACGGAAAAGCATTAAATTTGTATCGTAAGTTACACACAAAAAAAAATGTTATGAAAAAATCATTCAAAATCATCGTGTTAATGCTGCTGGTGAGTACCGCGGCTCATGCCCAGCTGCCGATTAAGTTTGGCTTGAAGGGTGGTCTGAATATCACAAAAGTGAAGTTTGACAAGGATGTTGTTGGAACAGACAATCAGTCAGGCTTCTTTATTGGTCCGATGGCAGAGTTTACAATACCTATCGTGGGAATCGGTGCTGATATCGCCGTGTTGTACGACCAGAAGAAAATAGAGGTGGACAATGAAAAGGAAACTCTTAAATACATAGATATTCCGATCAACGTGAAATATACGCTTGGCCTTGGCGATATGGCCGGTATCTATATTGCTACAGGCCCTCAGTTCTCTTTCAATGTGGGAGATGACAAAATATTAAAAGCCGACACTTACAAGATGAAATCTTCCACATTTAGTTGGAATGTTGGAGCGGGTGTGAAGTTGATTAACCACATTCAGGTTGGTTATAACTATAATATAGGTATTGGCAAGACAGCCGAGTTGAATGGTGTTGGTGAGTATCTGAAGGAAGCCGGCAAGATGAAGAACAATTCTCACCAGATATCCGTGGCTTATCTGTTCTGATAACGGGATTTGGAGATAGAATAAGAAAAAGGCCTGGCGCGTAGTCAGGCTTTTTGTTTCGCAGAAATTCAGACATACTCTAAATTTCAAACCTCAAATTTCAATTTTCGTGCAAGTGAATACAAAGCCAAGCTCGATTGAGCTTTGTTGAGCGCAGCCGAAAATCATGTCAATAAACTTCAAAACTAAAAGATGTACGCTGATATAGTAATTCCGGTGCCGTTCGACACGTTCACTTATTCTGTGCCCTCCGAGCTGGAGCGGTGCATGGCGGTTGGTGTGCGCGTGGTTGTGCCTTTCGGTAAGTCGAAGAAGTATGTTGGACTGGTGGTTGCCTTGCACAATCAGCCTCCGGTTGGTGTGACCATCAAGCGCATCGAGTCCATGCTGGACGCTGAGCCGATCGTCACGCAGTCTCAGCTGGAGTTCTGGCGCTGGATTGCCCATTACTATATGAGTCCGTTGGGTGACGTGTTCAAGGCCGCGTTTCCAGCAGGAATGAAGAAGGACGAGGAGGAGAAGAAACGCCGTCGGAAGAATATCGTTGAGCAGACCGCCGACTTGGGTGTTCCTGGTGTTCAGAACACGTTGAACGCGTCGCAGCAGACCGCATACAAGCAGATTTTGGAGAGCTGGACCACCCACGACATCACGCTGTTGCACGGTGTGACATCGAGTGGCAAGACCGAGGTGTATATCCATCTGATTCAGAAATACCTGGACGAAGGCAAGCAGGTGTTGTATCTGCTGCCAGAGATTGCGCTGACCACCCAAATCACGAACCGTCTGCGTGCCGTCTTCGGCTCTCAGTTGGGTGTCTACCACTCCAAGTTTGTGGACACCGACCGTGTGGCGGTTTACCACAAGCAATTGAGTGACAGACCTTACCTGCTGATTCTTGGCGTCCGTTCGTCTGTCTTCCTTCCGTTCCGGAACCTGGGGCTGGTGATCGTGGACGAGGAGCACGAGACCTCTTTCAAACAGCAGGATCCTGCCCCCCGCTATCATGCGCGTGCAGCCGCCATCATGCTAGCCCGCCAGTACGGTGCGAAGACGCTGCTTGGCACCGCCACCCCCAGCATCGAGACCTACAAGATGGCCAAGGAAGGACGTTACGGTTATGTGCGTATGGACAAGCGCTACAGCGACATTCAGCTACCCGACATCGAGGTAGTTGATATCAAGCGCCTCCGTTTTCAGAAGCGCATGAAGGGCAGTTTCTCGCAGACGTTGCTCGATGCCATCGGTGAGGCACTTCAGGAGCAGGGGCAGGTGATTTTGTTCCAGAACCGCCGTGGCTTCTCCAGCTTCATCGAGTGCAAGAACTGCGGTTGGGTTCCCCGTTGTGAGCATTGCGACGTGAGCCTGACGTACCACAAGAAGACGAACGCCCTGACCTGCCATTACTGCGGCAGCACCTATTCGTTGCCGGCCCGTTGCCCCAACTGTGAGCAGACGTCGTTCACCACGATTGGTCTGGGCACTGAGCGCATCGAGGAGCAGGTGGTGAAGTTCTTTCCCGATGCCCGCGTCTCTCGAATGGACCTCGACACGACCCGTTCGCAGAATGCCTATGAGCGCATCATCGAAGAGTTCTCGCGTCATGAGAGCGACATCCTGATTGGCACGCAGATGGTGTCGAAAGGTCTGGACTTCGACAACGTGCGAGTGGTGGGCATCCTGGATGCTGACATGATGCTGAACCTGCCCGACTTCCGCAGTTTCGAACGCACGTTTCATATGCTGTCGCAGGTGGCTGGACGCTCGGGACGGAAGGGCAAGAAGGGCAGGGTGATTCTTCAGACCCGTTCGGCCGACAGCCCGATTATCAAGGATGTGGTTGACAACAACTACGAGGAAATGTACCGCGTTCAGTCCGAGGAACGTGAGCTCTTCCGCTATCCCCCGTTCACCCGCCTGATTTACGTCTACCTGCTTCACCGCGACTTCAAGACGGTGGAGCACCTGGCGGAGCAGACCGCCAAACTGTTGCGTCAGTCGCTGGGCCGACGTGTGATGGGGCCGGACTGCCCTCCTGTGGGCCGGGTGCAGTCGATGCATATCCGTAAGATTATCCTGAAAATGGAACTGACGGACAGCGTGAACGCTACCCGTCAGTTGTTGCAGTCGGTTGTGACTCAGGTGCAGTCGCAGCCCATTGCCAATTCTCTTCGTGTTTATTTTGATGTGGACCCGGTGTGAGAGGCTACTTAATGATATAGCTCATCTTCCTATACGTTTGCGAAAATCAGAAAAGTTTTCTCCTGGAAGCATGGCATAAGTGTCTCCATGAAGATAGTCATATTCTGCTTTTTCAATTTTTGCGCACATTTCCTCTTTCGTCATTTCCGTAGGGTCAGCCTTTTTTTCTGCCACTACCTTTCTAAGGTATTTCGCCACACGTCTCATCAGGCTCTCGTCTTCAGCGACGATGCTCATATTCCTTAGTGTTTCTGCGTATAATTCTGCTGTTGTCATATTGTTTTCCTTTCTGTTTTTTGTTTTGAGCGGGATTACCAACTATATCTGCTTGGTTCTTTAAAGCCATGGAATCTCCATCGTGTCAGGCACCAGTCCGCATAGCTCTTTAAACTTTAAACATTAAACTCTCAACTAAAAATTAATACCGATGTTCATGTAGAATGCTCGGTTGAAGGCGTCCATGTCCTCTTGGAAATCGCTGATGTTGGTGATTCCCCACTGATAGCCCAGCTCGGCGTAGATCATGTTCCATTCCACTCCGCATCCCAGCTTGATGCCCACGTCGAAGCGGTTGAAGCGGTCGCTGTCGAAAGAGTCGTATTTGCGGCTGCCGGCAGGAGAGGTCTCTTTGGTCTGCCCTCCCACACCGAAAGCGAAGGTGGGTCCCACGTAAGGCAGGACGGCGAACTGGTCGGCCACTTCGATGCCGTATTTCATCAGCACCGGAATCTCCAGGTAGCTGAGGTTGTACTTGAGGGTTGCATTCTCTCCTCTCTCAAGTCCGGGCACTCCCTCTTTTCCTCCGCGCTCGGTATAGTAGATGCCGCTCTCGAGGAACATGGGGGTGTATGGCGAGCAGCGCAGTCCGACTACGGCTCCGAGGTTGAGTCCTGTCCGTGCGTCGGTGTCGAAATCGCCTCCGATATGGGCGGAGGTGAATCCCATGCGCAGTCCGTAGTAAACACTTCTGTGGTCGAGATGGAATCCGCCACTCATCATTTGTGCTGATGCGCCTATAGTGAGGATGCAGGCGCAGATGGTCGTTATGATTTTTCTCATAGTCCTTTTTTTGTTTAGATTCTTAAATAGAGTTCTTATTTTTTGCAAATTAAACGTTTTTTTTCTTACATTCCAAACGAATCTGGATTTATTTTTATTGATTGCTGATTTCTTAAGGCGACAAAGTACGGATAATCTGCTTTATTTGTCGTTTTCAAATAGACTGTCCATAAGGACTTCGTTTGTCACAATGCCGGAATGTATACCTCTTGCCACACCAAAGGTGGTGACCATCGTGAGAAGTAGTGGTTTTGTGGTATGTGTGTCGTCTCTGAATATTCTCATCTTTTCCCTGAGTTTGTCTTCATATTGTTTGGTGATGTTATAGGCGCCGGAACAGAATTTTATCTCGCACAGGTTGATGAAACGGTCTGCCCGCTCAATTAACAAGTCGATTTGAGCACCTTTTTGGTCTGTGTCTCCCGTTTTTCTCCATGCTGTGGAATAAGTGGCAATACCGGAGATTCCGAGTGCTTTCTTGATTTGCTGAAGATGTAGCAGACATAGCATCTCGAAACTGAATCCTTGCCAAGAAGAAAGGGATGGGCTCATGAGGTTGTGAGACCAGAATTGGGGATCCTTATAGTCGTAGTTTTTGATGAATTTGAAGTAAAAGAGGATATATGGGTCGGAAATCCTGTAAATCATATTCCTTTTCTTGCTTTTGTATTTTTGATAGGTCATAATGAAATCGCATCGTTCCAGATTTTCCAGTATATGGGTCAGGTGGCTTCCAGTAAGTTTTGTTTTCTCAGAAATCTCAGATCTGAGAAAACCTTCCCTCTTTTCTGCCATCATCTTGATGACTTCGATATAGTGTTCCGCTTTATTGAATAATGCAGTAAACAACTCATCGAATTCATTTGACATGATGCTGTTTTTCGTGAAGAATAACCTGTCGATGTTTTGTGCCAGACTTTGTTGAGGGTTAATCTGACTGAGATAATATGGTACTCCTCCCATCGCCATATAGCATTGGAGTATGGTGTAGCGGTCCCATGTGCAGTCGTGTGCGTGAAGATATTCTTCACATTCAGAAAGGTTAAAGGGCCGCAGATAGATGCGTCCGGTAATTCGGTTGTAAAGTCCGCCTTTGTTTTTTACCAGTTTGTCCACCATCCATGAGGTGGCAGACCCGCAAGCGATAAAAAATATATCGTCTCTCTGAGCAGCCCAGGCATTCCAAAAATACTCAAAAGCTGCGACAAAGTTGCTTCTGGGACGGTCTATCCAAGGCATTTCATCAAAGAATATTACTTTTCGCTCTTGCTTCGGTTTTGCATTGATCAAATCTCTTAACAGATAGAAAGCCTCATCCCAAGTCTGGGGATTAGGGGTGAAGGTAGACCCGCTGTAAGCTTGTAATTGCCTGGCAAACATTTCCAACTGCTGTTTTTGAGATTGGCCTCTCACTCCTACAAAAGTATATGTGAAACGGTCGCCAAACAAATGATTGATTAGAAACGTTTTGCCGATTCGCCGACGTCCGAAAACAATGACAAGTTCAGAACGGTCGGACTGGTAGAGTCTTTCCAGTTCTTTGATTTCCTCTTTACGTGCTATTATTTTCTTCATATTGAGTGGTTTTTTGATATGCAAATTTATGTATTTTATGGATATTGTGCAAATATTTTTGTTGAAAAATAACCATATCTATGAATTTTTATATAGATATGGTTGTTTTTGCTGAAAATAAAATAACCATATCTATGAATTTTTATATAGATGTGGTTGCTTTTGTTTAATATAAAATAACCATATCTATGAATTTTTGTGTAGATGTGGTTGCTTTACGTGAGAGTAAAAAAGAAACTTGCCTCAGTTTCTGCGCCATTGGCATGCTTGTCATGGCAGACTATCGTCTTGTCTTCATGAAAATGAGGCAACCTATATTGCCGTGAACACATTGAAGCCCGCTTCCCAGCGGGCTTCAATGTCATGAAAAAAATACTAACTAATTATTCTAATATGGAAAGTTTTCTATGTTTTATTCTTGTGCTTTATGAAGTTCTTTTGTTTCACGATGCAAAGTTAGGCATAATCTTCCAAGGATGAAGGGGAAAAATCACTAAAAGCGGGTAGGTTTTTTCCTAAACCGCAGGGGGATTTTCCCCCTGAAGGGGATGGCTTTATTTGATGACCAATTTGCGTCCGTTGTTGATGTAGATGCCCGGCATGGACGGTTTTCCGTTGATGCGTCGTCCGCTCAGGTCGTACCATCCCTCATTGGGAATGATGTTCAGCCGTCCTTCTTGGCTGATGTCCAAAATGCCCGTGGCGGGACTCTCTCCTTCGACGTTGATCATGAATGCCTTGACCTCGTGGCTGGTAGGCAGATCCTCCGTCTGGTTTCCGTCTGTCAGTGAGAAGAATGCCATGAATGCGCTGAGGCTTGAACTGGTTCCGAAATAACGGATGGTGTTGGCATTTCCCATGTAGAGGCAGGATGAGTTGCCATTCTCAAAGCGTAGCGGCGCGAAGGCTCCGGTGAATGTCACGATCCCGTCGTCGCTGGCGACGGAGCCGGGTCCAACCCTGCTGACACTGACTCCGCTGAATGTGGGATTGAAAATGGCATCCGTGGGTGCGTCGGGGTCGGTATTGGGCTCACCCCATCTGATGATGTACGGTTTTCCCGCCTCTATCTTGTCCGCTGATTCGAAATAGAGGTGGAGCGTACCGGTTGCGCTGTCGAAATAAGTTTTACTTTCGTCCATCTCCATCATTGTGGCTCCTTCGAGCGGTGATCCTGGGAGCTTGGCGTCGAAAGGCAGGCACAAGGTGTTCCAGTAACCGTCTTTGAGGAGCGAGCGGTTTTTCAGCGTCACGTCGATGGGGCCGATCTTATTGAGCAAGGACAGGGTTTTGGTGTTCGGTGCGTTGGTTTGCAGTTCCACCGGTGTCTGCAGCCATCTGGCATAGAGTGTCAGGTTGTGCTCCAGCTGGATGGTCTCTCCTGCTTGGTATGCAGGCGTTCCCGTGGCCGATGTGGCCCATCCGAGGAAGTAATATCCTGTTCGTGTTCGTGTAGGGAGCGTGCAGGACTTGATTCCCTGGTGTATTTCAGCCATGCCGGATGGGTCTCCGTCGTTGTCGTCGAGCGTCAGGGTGAAGGTTTCCGGGTTGTCCTCCGTTCCCCGGAACAACGCCGTGAGTGTGATGTTCTTATTGGGCATGGTGAGCGTGGTCTGTTCGTCCGACGGTCTTGTGATGACTGCTCCTCCCGTCACGTCCCACCATACGAGGCGGTACCCAGGCTTTGGTTTGGCAGTCAGTGTTACCACGTCGCCCTGAGTTGCGGCATTGGAAGAGACTGTAGCGGTTCCGAACGTGTTGTCGGGCGAAACGGCAAGTGTGATGGTATAGACGGGTATGCCTATGATCTCATCGCGGTAGTCGCTCCAGTTGTTCTTGTAGTCGTCCACATTGTCTGTCGGCACATAGATTTTGCGGTTGGAGGCATTGTACCAGAACGCACTTTCGCCGTAATTTGGAGGTGTGGCAGCATAGCAATAAACGCTCGTCAGGGAGGAACAACCAAAAAAAGCAGCGTTACCGATGTTTGTCACGCTGGTGGGGATGGAAACGCTCGTCAGTGAGGAACAATCCCTAAATGCAGCATCTCCGATACTTGTCACGCCTTCGGAGATGGAGACGCTCGTCAGTGAGGAACAGCCCAAAAAGGTTCTCTCACCTATGCTTGTCACGCTGGTGGGGATAGAAACGCTCGTCAGTGAGGAACAGCGATCAAAAGCAGCCTCACCGATGTTTGTCACGCCTTCGGGGATAGAAACGCTCGTCAGTGATTTGCATCCTATAAAAGCATTTTCACTGATATTCGTCACGCCTTCGGGGATGGTGAAACTGGTCAGCCCGGAGTCACTAAAAACACTTCTACTGATGTTTGTCACTCCCGAAGGGAAGTTGACAGTTGTCAGTGCCTTGCAGCCTTTAAATGCAAAGTTCTCAATGGTCACCATCGTTTCGGGCAGGGCGATGTTCGCCAGATTCTCACAGTTTTCGAACGCCCCGGTTCCGATGCGTGTCACGCCGCCGGGGATATCGATGCTGGTCAGGCTGGTGCAGTTATAGAACGCCTGGTTGCCGATGTCCGTCACGGTGCTGGCGATATTGACCTCGGTCAGCGCGGTGCAGCCATAAAAGGCAAAATTGCCGATATTCGTCACTCCCTCGCCGATATTGACTCTCTTGATTTGCGCTCTACTGCTTTTCCAAGGGGCTGTGATGTGATAATAACCATCATCCGGATAATAGTTGATCATAGAACCCGTTGAACCTTGGTTTTCGGTATAGATGTCCAGCGTCTGGGTAGAGGTGTAATAACTGTACCGGAGATTTGTGCCGCAATTGCCACTGTAGTTAGCCCAAGTGGACAAGGTGGTGAGTATCATGGCGAGCAAGGTGGTTGCCGCTCTTGCCGTGAGGCGTGAAAAAATAGTCTTGACTTTCATGTTGTCATTAGGTTTGTTAGTTATGGAAAAGAAGGTGTTGGGTCTCGTCAGAAAACAAAAACGAATAATTCTTGCGTTTTATTCAGGTTCAATGATAAAGATGGCACAAATATACGAATAATTTCGTAAATAGAAAATGTTGCCTCGTCAAAATTTTTCTTTTTTTCCGAAAACGTCGGAAAGATGGTGTTTTTTCATGTAATTTTGCAAGGGAATTTGAAGGTGTTGGACGTTTGTTGGACGGAGTGATTTTGAAAAAACGGTTGGGGTTTTTAGTTACAAGACGCCCCGCGGGGCGTCTCTACGAATTGGACGTTTGTTGGAGGAGAGGTTTGAAAATATGGTTGGGTTTTAGTTACAAGACGCCCCGCGGGGCGTCTCTACAAAATACATAATATGATGAAAAACATGAATTTGTTGCTGCGCGCCGAGCGTGCGTGGCTGGGGCTGGAGGACTTCCGCCAGACCCGCAGAAGGAATATCAACTACATCTATGGCGACCAGTGGGGCGACCTGGTGGTTGACGACGACGGTCGGTTGGTGACAGAACGGGAGCGTATCGCCCGCCATAGCGGTGCGGTGCCCCTTCAGAACAACCACTTGATCAAGATCGTGCATGCGCTGACGGGACTGATTGCGAAGCGTAGCACGATGCCTGTGTGCTATGCCCGGAGCGAGGATGCCGACGAGAAAAGCCGCATGATGACGAATGCCTTGCAGTCGAACTGGGAAACGAACAGCATGAAGGAGCTGCTGGTCAGTCAGATGGAGGAGCTGATGCAAGGAGGACTGAGCGTGGTGTGCGAGGAGTGGGGCAGCACGAACGGGCAGGACGATGCCTACACGTTTCCCGTCAACCCTGATTATTTCTTTTTCGAGAGCAAGATGAACGACCCGCGCCTGTGGGACGTCGCCCTCATCGGCGAAATCCGAGACTACACCTATCCTGAGCTGACGTCGATGCTCCGTGGCGTGGACGGCATCAACCTCAGGGAGATTTATGCCCCTTATGCGAGATTCCTTTCCGGCTCCACACAGCTGACCGACCAGCACGACAGACTGGACTTCTGGCATGCCGCCGACGAGACGCTGCTCCGCACCTACCACGTCTGGAAGCGTCAGCCCCGAATGCGCTACCGATGTGTGGACCGTGAGGACAAGTCTCAGCCCGTCTTTCTTGTCGAGGCATCCGAGCTGGCTGAGATCGA
>FLNY01000228.1_pt1 | contig 11037 bp, 7 predicted proteins | sample 1140381 | NCBI WGS metagenome assembly FLNY01 (sample SAMEA3878172, study PRJEB12797) | bioreactor metagenome | biome: Moose rumen | place: Sweden | collected 2011-10
TGAAATCCACCGCTATCGGTAAGAATCGGACCTTGCCAACCGTTGAATTTGTGCAATCCGCCAGCAGCGCGCAAGACGTCGAGCCCCGGTCGGAGGTAGAGATGGTAGGTGTTGCCCAAAATAATTTGTGCATGCGCATCGGTTTTTACGTCGCGAAAGTGCAAACCTTTGACGCTACCTACTGTGCCGACGGGCATAAAAATAGGCGTCTGGATAGTGCCGTGGTCGGTGTCGATGAGTCCTGCGCGTGCGTGGCTCTGTGGGTCGGTATGTTGAAGCGTAAATTTCATGATAAGAAGCTTTGTTTTTGTGTGAAAATACAGAAATGTTTAGACCTTGAAACATCGTGTGGCAAGTTCGTCGGCTGGCACTTCGGTTGTGGTGCGTAGTCGGTTGGCCTCGCGATATTCTGTTGGGCTGAGACCTGTTTTCCGACGGAAAAACTTACACATTGTCGCAACGCTACTATATGCAAGTCGGTCGGCAATGCCTCCAATCGATTCGTCGGAATAGATAAGCCAAACGGCAATCTCTTTGCAAGCCACTTCGCCTACCCAATCCATGACGCTACGCCCAGTGTCTGAACGAATTTTGTTGCAAAGATAGTGTTGGCTTAGTCGGAGTCTGTTTGCATAGAATCCGACGGTGCGTTCTGTAGCTCCGTGCAGACTTACGAGGTGTATAAATCGGTCGGTCAGAGAGCCTCGTTCTTGGTCTTGCTGGTTGTTGATGTTGTTGGCATCGGGTGCAATTTGTCGGAGTAGGCTACTCGTAACGTCGTGTATGTTTTCTTTTGGAAACCTATGCTCTTCGGCCGAACTAACAAGTAGCCAAATCAGCTTCATGTGTGTCTCAATGATGTCTGTTTCCCACGTGGCAAGTCGGCGTCGGACGAAACCTTTGCGTCGGACGGCATCCGATTCAAAGGTTACGGCATCGAATGCAAAGTCGGCAGAATGCCAACGTTTTTCAATGAGCGTGCCACCCATAAAAACAACGATGTCGCCTTCTGAGAAGACGTGGTCGACGAGGTCGAAAGCATAGCTCGCACTGCCTTTCTTTACCCATACTATGCGTCCTTCGAGAAGTCTGTATGGCTTGTCGGGAACGAGAAACTCGCGGTCGCGAAGCTCGAAGTTGCGTAGCATAAAGAAGCGTTCGTGAATGGCAACACCTGTCCTCTCGCGCCATTCGCGTCCACGCTTGTAGAGTGCTAATGCTATCGTGTCGACAAGCATAACTTAGTTTTTAAGGCACTTTTCTATCATGCTTCGCAAGTCGGCAAAGTGTGCATCGGTGATGGCGTAAGACGATTTGGCAGTCGAGAGTCGTTTGTTGAGTTCGTTCATCATAAATCTATATATAGGACGTGCCGAACTTTCGGTGTCCTTTTCCCAACTACCCGTTATGACCAAAATAGCATGTCGCTGTATGCTACGTCGGTAAGCACTTACTTTGTCGGAAGTGTAGACTTCGCTGAATATCATTCTTATGACGTCGCGAGCGTAATCTTCGGCATTATAGGTGTGTTCGTAACCTTCGTAGGCCACTATGTTTTGAAGTGTCGACATTGCCAATAGATTGCTGACCGCCATTTCGCCAATGCTCTCTATGAGGCGTAGTGGATTACTCTCTATCATGCCCACGAAGTCGGGTGTAATGAGCCACGAAGGTTCTTTGAGCGCATGTCGGTCGATAAAAGCAAGTGCTTCGCTTACGCGTGCTCTCTCTTCGGGCCAGTAGACTAACCCTTTTTGCTCTACGGTCTTATATTCGTGATACACGCCTGCAATGTTGCGTCCAGCATGCCCCACGTAGCACCGAAATTGCCCAATAAGGCTTGTGTACACTTGTCGCAGATTCTCATAGTTGTCCGCCTCTTCACGAGTCCATTGTGGCAGTTGGAGCAAGATTCGTTTGAGGTTCTTTATGCCATATTCTGCCGAGAGCATCGGGTTGTCACCGAGGTCTTCGGTCAGTGCGCGAGGGTCGTTGTCGTGTCCTTCGCCACCAAACCATAGGCGACGGTCGGCAAGACGACTAACCGTCATCTGATTAAGGAGACGTTTCTCTTCTGTGTCAGACTTAGCATCGGGAAATGTTTTGTAGCCCCATTCTATAGCCCATTTGTCGTAGGTGTTGATTCGTGGCATGAGCCCATCCCGACCAATCCCGTCTTCGGGTTGGGCAACATAGTTAAAGCGCGCATAGTCCATAATGGAGACTGTGTGTCCGTTTTTTTCTACCCATTCTTTGTCGCGAAGTTTCTCGGTCGGTGTGGCAGAACTTGCTCCCATATTGTGGCGCAAACCAAGCGTATGCCCAACCTCGTGGCTACTGACAAAGCGGATAAGTTGTCCCATTAGTTCATCGGGTAGTTTCATGTGGCGTGCCGACGTGTCGACAGCTCCCACTTGTATCATATACCAATCGTGGATAAGTTCCATGACGTTATGATACCAACCTATGTTGGTGTTCAAGATTTCACCCGTGCGAGGGTCAGAAATGTGTGGCCCATAGGCATTCTTAATGGGCGAAGCCAGATAGCGAATGACAGAGTAGCGCGCGTCTTCAAGGTTCATGTCCGGATTGTCTGTTGGCCACTCTTCTGCACGAATGGCGTTCTGCCAACCTGCTTGCTCAAAGGCCGTATTCCAATCGTTGACACCCTCAATGAGGTATGGTCGCCAGCGTTCGGGTGTTGCTGGGTCAATGTAGTAGACAATTGGTTTCTTGGGTTCGATGAGCTCCCCTTGTGCCTGCCGACGAGCGTCTTCTTCGTTTTTGGGTTCGAGTCGCCAGCGTGTGATATATTGGCGTCGGCGGACTTGTTGTTGGTCGTCCGTATAGTGTCGGTCGGCTTCGACAAAGTAGCCTACTCGTTGGTCGAAGAAGCGACGTCGCATGGGCTTGTCGGGCAAGCGGACGAACGATGTGTTTAGTTTAAACGTCATGTTTCCCGTTATCTTACTACTCCATGCCTTCGAATTTTTGCTGGAGTAGGTTTTTACTGTCGACACTTCTATGTTGGTCGGGAAAGTCTTTACGTCGACCACGTAGTTTAGCTCTGTACGTGCTGCCGATATAGACAATTTGGCTTTGGTTGCCGACGTCATGCCCGTGAGCATATTGTCTTCGCGCAAGAAGTCAGTAACTTTTATCGAGTAGCGTTTGCCTCCTGTGGTGTCTTTGGGAGCAATCGTTTTTTCAATCTTGAAAGAGGCTATTATCGGGTTCTCTGTGCTAGCTCGTAGTGCCATGTCAATCTTGTCGTCGGCAGGTGCCGACGCGTCGTAGATTAGTGTGCGCAAGACGAGTTTGCGGTCGTTTTTGCCGTCAGTCCCTTGTGCCAATTCCCAATAATACATTTCTGAGCTGACCAATTCGCCTCCATAAGTGCCAAGTTCGACGGGCGTAGAGACGAAGCGAGTTACAGCCAAAAATGGTTTGCCCAGCAAGCTGTCTGCAATCTGAAAATACCAGTCGTTTTTCACTTTTTGTGTGGCAAACAACCCTATAGTTACCGGAGGTTCTTTCTTAGCCGTCGAGTCTGCTTTTGCAGTTTCTGCTTTTTTGCGTCCGAAAATAAAAAATTGTGCCTGTGTAGGAGTGGCAAAGTTTGCCAAGAGGCAAACTATTAGTATGCGGAGTATTGTTTTCATACAAATTTATTCGTATTCGAGCACAACGGGTCCAATGAGTCCAGCTTCGAGGGGCTCTTTCTCGGCAAGCCTATAGCGTGCATTGGTCCAAATACCGTCAAATGGTGGCGTGCCAAGGCTCTGACCCAGCAATGCATTGGCCCACGTGTTGACAACGACAATGGTTATGTCGTTGTCTCCATTTTGCAGTGCAGAGCCGACGTCGGCTGTGTAAGGCTTTGTCCATAGTGTGCCACAAGGTTTTTGATTGACAAAGACTGTGGCAATGTCATGTACTTCCAGAAGTACAAGGCGCGCAGATGTTGGCACTTCGGTCAGCGAAAGGCGTGTTTTGTATGTTACATGACCAGAGTAGTAGCGTAGTCGAGGGTCCGACATGTGGCTCCAACTTTCGTGGTCGGCACCACGTGTAGCCACGAAAGCTTCGTTGTCGTGAAACCACATTTGCCATTCGCCGTCGAGTGTCGTGCTATGCGTTGCTCTAAACGGCTTAAAATCAGGAACTTCTATCTTCTCGCTGCTGTATACCACGAATGTCGAGCCGAACGGCAAGAGCGTTATGCTTTGATTTGTTGCGAGCCTGCTTATGTCGCCTGTGATGGGGTCGGCAAGATATATGTTGGGGAAAGACGAGCGAACTTGTGGAATGAAAGAAACTGTTTTCTCTGTCTGATTGCTAATGAAGTAGACGTCGTCTGTGGCAGTGTGTCTATGTGTATAGTCGCACCCTTCGGGAAGCACGATATCGCGCTGAATGCCTATTGTGCTGAGGTCGTCTGCTGTCCAAACGTCAGTTATTATGTGTGCGCCACGGCTTCGCAAGTTTTCTATTTGTGGGTCATGGTGTCCAATGGCTCGCATGTTCATCAAATGGCTCTGTGGAATAACCAGAACAGAATACGTCATTCCATCGGCTGTCGTCATGCTACCGTCGGAGTTTACTGTCAGACCGTTGAGAACTTCTGGGTTGACAGTGTCATATTTGTAGCCACGTAGGGCATTGGTGTAGGTGTCGGCACGTGTGATGTTTTTAGTATGTTTGACGCCAATAGGGCTCACTTCGATGGGTATGCTTTTGTTTTTTAGGCGATTGGCTTCGCTAATGAATTTTTCTTTGCCGACGAGTCCGGGCAGAGACTCTATTATCTTTTCGGGCAAGAGCGCGCGTCGAGGCACTTCGGCACCAGAATAGACAGCTATGTCGACCACAGGCTCTCCACGTTGTAAGAGCGATTGGCATCGCATAGCGTAGCTCGAAAAGGCTGGCATTTCGGGCCACCACGTGTTGCCAGGCTGAAAGAATGTGCCAATGCCGTCAAGCGTCATGCCCGGTTTTCTGCTTGGCCACGGATTGTGTGCAGATACGTGATAGACAATCTTGTTTATGCCCAGACAATATTGTCGGTCGAGTAGGGGTTTGAGCATGGCTGGTGTCTCGTCCCACGTGCCTCGCAGTTCTGTAAACCCTTCTGCCTGAATAATTGGTTTGCCATAGGCATGTGCTGCCGATATGGCGTCGAGCATGTCGTTTGGCTTGTCGTGCGTCGGGCTACGCAGCCAAAATTCACCCATTGGTATGTCGGCATATCTAAAGTGTGCCAAGCCGTCAGAGACCATCGTCGGAGCAACGCATTCGGCAGAAATCAGTATGTGTTCGGCGTTGGCTTTCTTGCGGACAGTGGCAAAAAACACATCGTTGACAAGTTCGGCAATGTTGGTACGCACATCCCGAAGAAATTTATTACACTTTCTGACGTCAGTCGTGGGGACACCAGTCATGACTGGTAGCCAATCTTCAATGTCGTAGCCTCGTCGTGCTTTGAATTCTTCTGCAAAGTTTTTGCTCCAATTTTGTGAGCCACATTCCCAACTATCTATGTGTAGGCGTGTGATGACTTGTGGATGCTTGACACGATGTCGAATCTGACCAAACCAATTGTCGAACTGTTTTTCGACGGAAAGCGTTGAAAACTTATCACATTCAAGCCCTTTGGCACCTCCGCCCGTTGCGTTGGTATGCCCCGTTGAGGCATGCCCCACACGTCGGACGCACCACTTCATGCCCGGATCGAGTTTGCCAACGTATGTGCCGTCTGCTTGGCGAGTGAGTTTTTTGTGGTAGACTATTTGCCCCTCGTCTACGTCGGGCGACACTCGCCAAACAAGTCCACTTTTGCCTTCGTATGAGTCGATGGTTGGCATAGAACTGAGTTGCAGGTCTGCCACTTTTAGGACGGGCGACCACTTTGCAGCATCCATGTCTTCGCAACCGGGTTCGCTTCCGTCGGGTGTCCAATGAAATCGGAAGTAGCGCGAAGTCGTAGTCGGAATGCTATATGTGGCTTGCGCATCGGTGTTCTGCCAGCCTTGTCTTGCTGGGCGAATGTAGCATACTTGCTCATAGTCTTGTCCGTCTTCAGAGGTAAGCAATGTCCAACGATGTGCCTGATAGTTGTTGCCTCCTGTTACAATGCGAAGGCTACGTAGTGTAAATGGTTTTTCGGAAGTGAAATCTATGTCGCACTCTGTTGTTGAGCGGAACGGAAAACTGACATTTGGGTGTGGCACGAGGCTGTCTGGTGCCGGAAAAGCAAACGCCATTATGTCCTCGTAATATTTGCCGTAGTGCTTTGGCTCGGGCAATAGAAATGTCGCCTCTTTGCCCGTCCCTTCAATTGTGGTGTCCGACCAGACGATACGTTGCATAGACTCTTCCTCCGCAATCCATGGTCCGCCACCGAGTGCAAAGCCATCCGAAAAATGTATGCCTATTTCCAGTCCGAGGCTATCGGCCGTCTGTGTCGCAACGTCCATCATTCGCCACCATTCGTCAGAAAGTTGTGTCGCCTTGCCGCCCAAGCTATCGCGGTCGGCTTCTGCATCGCGAATGGGCATTAAGTAGACACCAGCAATGCCAGCTCGTGCGTAGGCTTCGAGGTCGGCGCGTATGCCACTGTCGGATACGCAACCATACATCCAATACCAAAATGTCCAAGGGCGAGAGTCTTTGCTTGGCTGACGAAAAGCCGTGTCCCACGATGTCGTGTGTGTGCAAGAAGCCACGAGCAAAACAAACAGAAGCAAAATTGGTAGGCGTTTCACTTTCTTCGGTTTAAAGGGTGTTGATTAGTCGAAAAATAGTGAGGCGAGGGGCAAGACGTAAAGTTAGTCAATTTATATGGAGCGAAGGAAACTCATCTGCTTAAAAAAAGGCAATGATACGGACATCGGTGTGCCGTTTCATTGCCTTTTGGTGAATTATGGACTAAAATAAGAAACTTAGTCGAACATCTGTTTTATGCGCTGAAAGAAGCTTGCCTTTTCTGCAGACGAGGGTTTGAAGTTTTTGCTGTCGCGAAGAGTTTCCACTGCTTTTAGCTCTTCTTTGGTGAGCGTCTTGGGGACGAACACGTCGACACGAACGAGCAAATCGCCACGATACGAACTGTTTACTTCGGGCAAACCTTTGCCTTTGAGTCGAAGGACCTTGCCAGGCTGTGTGCCATTCTCTATTTTTATCTTGACTTTGCCTTCGGCTGTTGGCACTTCCACTGTTGTGCCGAGTATTACTTCTGGAATTGTCAGGTAGAGGTGGTGGATAAGGTTGTTGCCGTCTCGTTGGAGTTGGTCGTCTTCTTCGACAGATATAAGAACATATAGGTCGCCATTGACTCCACCATTACGAGCTGCATTACCCTTGCCGCGCACATTGAGTTGCATGCCGTCTTCGACACCTGCTGGAATCTTTATGCTGACAACTTCTTCGGCTTCTTTGACACCAGAGCCATGACAATGTGTACACTTGTCGGTAATGGTTTTGCCCGCACCTTGGCATGCTGGACAAACTGATTGTTGTTGCATTCGACCAAAGAACGACTGAACAACTTGTGTTACATAGCCTGTGCCTCCGCACTGCGAACAGTTCTTGACAGAGTTTGCATCTTTTGCTCCTGAGCCACCGCAATGTTCGCAAGCAACTTGCTTCTTGACTTTTATCTTCTTTTCGACGCCCGTGGCTACCTCTTTTAGGCTTAGCTTGACGCGGACGCGTAGGTCAGAGCCCTTGTTGACGTGTTGTCCACCACGCGAGCGCGCTCCTCCAAAACCAAAGCTACCAAAGATGTCGCCAAACTGACTGAATATGTCTTCCATATTCATGCCGCCACCGTAGAAGCCTCCGCCACCACCAGCCGAACCATCGAAAGCTGCATGTCCGAACTGGTCATAACGTGCGCGCTTGTCTTGGTCGCTCAAGACGTCGTAGGCTTCGGCTGCTTCTTTAAACTTGTCTTCGGCTTCTTTGTCGCCCGGGTTGCGGTCGGGGTGATATTTGATAGCTAACTTACGATAAGCTTTTTTGAGTTCGTCAGCGCTGGCGTTTTTTGCCACGCCCAGAACTTCGTAATAATCTCTTTTTGCCATAATTGCAAACTAAAATTGTGCTGTGGGCCTATTGACAGACAACAACTTTGGCAAAGCGAATGACCTTGTCGCCAAGTTTGTAGCCTTTCTCTACGCAATCGAAAATCTTGCCAGCCATGTCGGGTGTCGGTGCTGGCATCATAGTTATGGCTTCGTGGACGTTGGTGTCCAATGGCAGACCTTTGGTCTCAATGACGCTTACGCCACGTTTCGTCAAGAAGTCGTTGAATTTTTTATATATGAGGTCGACTCCTTCTTTAAGGCTGTTGACGTCTTGAGCCTCTGCAATGTGTGCAAGAGCACGCTCAAAATCGTCTATGACAGGCAATAGACCCTCTATAATGTCCGAACCTGCACTCTTTATGTAGTCTTGACGCTCCTTGGCTGTGCGACGACGGAAATTGTCATACTCTGCTCTGGTGCGCAAGTATTTATCGTTTAGCTCGTCTAATTGTTTTTGCAGTTTTTCAGTTTCAGAGAGCTCTTCTTTTTGTTCTGTAGCGTCAGTTGCTGAAGCTGTTTCGACAGATTCGGGAGTTTGTTCGGTAGCTTGCTGATTTTGCTGTTCTTCAGCTTGCTGATTATCTTGATTTTCCATAATTATTTTCAGAATTTTATTGCGTTGAACGACATAGCAATTTTTTTGCCATTAAATTATAGACTGACAATATGGCATATTGTGTTGACGTATAGAAAAAGACGGATTTGTTGTCCGCCTTTTTGTCTATCTGTGTGTGTCGATATGTCAGATGCTCCAGGATCTACTTGAATATGAATTTTAGAAAGTCGGATAACTCTGCACCACGCAAGTTCTTTGCCAAAATTATGCCGTCTTTGTCTATGATGAGGTTATATGGAATCTGATTTATGCCATATCCAAGGGCTGGTAGGCTATGCCAACCGCGAAAATCACAACCATGTGCCGTCCACTCGAGTTTGTCGGCTTCGATGGCTTTTGTCCATCTGTCTTTGTTGACGTCAAGCGATACGCTAAAAACAGTGAAGCCATTTCCTTTGACCGATGTCTTGTCGCGAAACTGGTTGTAGCAACTCACTACATTCGGATTCTCGGCACGACACGGACCACACCACGATGCCCAAAAGTCGATCAGCACCACTTGTCCTCGCAGGTCAGAGAGTTTTACGACCTTGCCCTGTGGTGAGGTGAGCGATATTTCGGGTGCTACTTTGCCCACTTCGGTGCCTATGGCTTGTTGTGCAAAAGAGCAGACGCTGATAAGTAGTGCGATGAAGATGTGTATAGTCTTGGACATCAGAGATTTGTTTGTTTTAGTATTCTGCCAACATGCCGAGTACGCTCTCAATCATGTCGGTGCCAAAGTCGCGAGCAAGAATCTTGCCATCGGCACTTAGTAGGAGGTTGACGGGTCGATTGACATCGAAACTTTTGGCTATTGGTGAGTCTTCGCCTTGTAAGTCGCAGAGGTGGAAGAAGTCTTGTGTCCCATCGGCTTCGATGGCTTTCTGCATTGCCGAACGGAATACGTCGAGTGATATGCTGACAACTTGTAGCCCGTCTGCTCCTTGAAATTTTTGGTTTGCATAGTGGTTGCCAATACCCACAAGATTGTAGCTGTTGATTCGTGAGGCTGGGTCGTAAGATGCCCAAAAATTGAGTACTATCATTTTGCCCACAAGAGAGTCGGCTACTATTTGTCCGCCCGAGGTGAGTTCTTGCTCACAGAGGTTTTGTAGTTGGGCGAGGTAGACGTTCGATTTGTTCTCTTCTTTGCTTGCGGTGAGGAAAGTCAGTAGCGAGGCAAGTAGTACGCTAAATGCAATGTGTTTTTTTGTCATTATTTGTGTTTTCTCCTAAGTGGTCTTTCAGAGCCTGCGTGGTGGCTGTGAAAAATACATCGACTAAAAGCGACAGACCGACAACCTATTGGTTGCTTTGAGTTCGGTAAGGCGATTTAAGTGGAGTACAAAAATCGGCGTCTTCGGGAAGAGGTTTGACGACAATCTTTCCACACTCAGGATATTAAGATGTCGCAAAGTTATGTTTTATGTTGCACAGCATAGCAAACTTTTTTGTTAAAAATGACAAAAGTGGTATATGGGTGTGGTCAGTAAAACACATCATGGTTAGCTCTTTTGCCAACCATGACGCGTTTTTTGCTCTATTTCTTTTTCTTCAATATTCGTTTTATCCAAAGATAGTAGCCCGTCAGTGGCAACGAAGCTCCAAGCAAAGCGGCTAAGAAAGCAAGTATTCTGGTCGGTAAGCCACCCCACGAACCAACGTGAACAGAATATATCCAACCCCTTATTTTGGCACTCTTTTCACCGTCTATATATAGTTTCTGACTTGTTATTTTGCCTGTTCTGCGCTCGAAAGTATAAGAGTCGCTTGCTCTCTGATTGCCCATGCCAGCAAGTGCGACCGACGCTTTGCCATCTTGAATCGTTATGCTCTTAAAATCCCTATTTGGATAAATTGTAAGCAGTGTGTCGTAGACGATTGTCCAGCTCCGAGTATCGATGATTTGCTTTCCATGACTGCCTTTGTCCGTATGCTTTGATGTTTGTGTAGCCCCTGTCTGACCGTCTGGTCTATGACCTCTGTTGAGTTTTTCAACTCTGAGGCTATCTGTCGTTTCGGATTCAGCTTCTCTGTGTTGTCCTCGTCGTCCTTCTTGCCCATGAGTCCTTTCTCTATCTTGTCGATTGGTCTTATCTTCAGAGCTTTGAGCGTTGTTTTGTGGTTGCTCTTTTCGGTTGCCTCCGTGTCCTCCGCCAAATTGTTGCATTTGAGTCGTGTCGGCACCCAAAAGTGTGTAAAATCCGTTCCGATACCACGAAAATGACCAAGTGAGCCCCGTAAGTGCCATGGCAAGAATAAAGACCAGTGCATACATGCCTCCTGCAACGTGTAGCCCATGCCACAGTCGAGGCCAGCCGTGTGTAGCGTCAATCTTCAAACTGTTTTTGA
>FLNY01003325.1_pt1 | contig 11031 bp, 9 predicted proteins | sample 1140381 | NCBI WGS metagenome assembly FLNY01 (sample SAMEA3878172, study PRJEB12797) | bioreactor metagenome | biome: Moose rumen | place: Sweden | collected 2011-10
CCTTAATCGTACCTTTGAATAAGGTACTCACATTCGGAAAAATCCAAATAAATTTGGTTTTTCGCTCATTTAATCGTACCTTTGCAGTATGGAAGAAAAAGATGAATTGTACATGCATCGCTGTTTGCAACTGGCAGCCTGCGGTAGGCAGGAGTCGCGACCTAACCCGATGGTGGGGGCCGTCATTGTGGCTGAAGGAAGAATCATTGGCGAGGGCTATCACGTGCGCTGTGGTGAAGGGCATGCTGAGGTGAATGCTTTTGCCTCCGTGAGTCAGCCCGACGAAAAACTGTTGCCTGTGGCTACTGTCTATGTCAGTCTGGAACCCTGTTCTCATTACGGGAAGACTCCCCCCTGTGCCGATTTAATCATCCAGAAAGGTGTTCGTCGGGTTGTGGTGGGTTGTGTGGATCCGTTTGCAAAGGTGCAGGGACGTGGCATCCAGAAGCTTCGCGATGCGGGTATAGAAGTCAGGGTAGGTGTTTTAGAACGTGAATGCCAATGGCTCAACCGCCGGTTCTTCACCTTCCATAGCCAGCATCGTCCTTATATCATATTAAAGTACGCGCGTACGCAAGATGGATTCCTGGATGATCATGGACAGTCGTTGGCCATCTCTACTCCCTTCACCCGAATGCTGGTTCATCGTCTTCGCGCTGAAGAAGATGCCATCGTAGTAGGGAGAGTCACCAACGAGCGCGAGCATCCCCGCCTTGATGTGCGCTATTGGGCTGGTAGGTCGCCGCGCCGTTTTGTGCTGTCGGGGTGTACCATAGATAGTCTGTTCGACGTTTGCCGACAAGAACAGTTGCAGTCGCTCATCGTGGAGGGAGGGCGCCAGACCCTTCAGTCGTTTATCAATCAAGGTTTATGGGATGAAATCCGGGTGGAAACAGCTCCGCTACGTGTTGGTGATGGAACACCCGCTCCTCAGCTCCCCTCGAATTTGGCGATAAGAGCAAAGGAAACCTATGGCGGGAACACCATCATCACGTATGTTACTTCCTCAGAAGCACCTTCTGAGTTTCAATGATGCCATTCTCCAGTTCCACATTCACAAGATAGTAGGCTGGTTGAAGAGAGCTGATATCGACCGAAGGAGTTGCGCCCGTACGACGATAAAGTCGTCCTTGCAGGTCGTATAGTTCAATGCCCACGATAGGCTCTTGTGCTGTTATGCAGAGTTGGTTTCCCTCGATGCGAAGGGTTGTCAGGTGCTTCGATGGCTGCGCATAGACAGGATCGATGCCGATGTGCAGCTTTCCATTGGTAAGTCCCTGGAAGAACATCGACACAGGAATGTCGCCTTGTTTGTCTGCAAACTCAGCTTCAGGCACACTGATGCGCACTTTGTGTTGCCCTTGAGGAAAGCTTCCCAGTTGAATAATCCGATTGTCGATGACGTCGCCCGGACACCAGTTGCTGAACGACTGCCACGTCTCGTCCGACTTCTTGGAAAGTCCATAGATGCCATTCCGCTGCGTGTTGTATTTACGGAAAGGCTCGCACGAAGTACGTCCGGGCTTATACGTGAGCATCAGTTCATCGTCTACGTAGATATAGTGCCAACGGCGGTTGTATTCTTCGCCGTTCTCGTTGGCACCATGATTGGAGGTGACAATCACCAGATGAGCATCGTTGACGTCCTCTGGCACGTCAAACACATACGTCTTCGTTGTCTTGCCGATAGTGTCGGTACCCAGTTCGCTGTAGTTGTTCAGGTTATGCCCTTTATATTCCGGTTTCTTCATCACGATGGGCACAAGCACATCGTCGGATGTCGACTGGGCTGCTGGCTGGGTAGTGACGAGTTCCAGTGTGCCTTTGAACACATCGCTGCGATTATTGCATCCCGTCACTTGTTGCTGGGCAGCGTAGGGAATTCCAAACAGTTCCAGTTCCATCCACAGGTCATAGTCGGTGCGCCACTTGCTGTCGCGCAGGATATGACTGACGTAGTGGATGTCGTAGGCATAAGGCACCACATCCGGCTTTTTGTTCTTGTTCATGAAGGGAGTGATGAAGCGTCCCAGCTCAATACGCGTCGTGGCAAAGGGGTCGTAGGTCGTAGCCCCTTTCGGCACGAAAGCCAGGTTGACGTTGCCGATACGGTCGTAGTTGTCGCAACATGCTTTTATGCTGACATTCATCCATAAGCTGTCGCCAATGAGCGAGAGCTGTTCGTCGGTCAGACGCACAGCATAGAGCGAGGTGCTGTGTCGCAGGATGCCATCCTGCAGGTCTTTGTCTGGGTTGTTCTCAAACTGGTAGCCATCGTAGAAGGTTACCTCGTCAAACAGTCGGAGCGTGGTCTTTTCCTGTGCCAAAGCCTGCCAACAGCTCATCGTGAGCAGGACAACCATACAACACAAACACTTCTTCATCACTTCAAGCACACTCTTTCCTCCTTTTTCATTCTTCATTATTAATTTTACATTCTTTCCGGCACTTCAATGCCTAACAAGCGCATACCGTTCTTGATGATCTTCGCCACGTTCTTGGCTATCAGCAGGCGCGTTTGCTTGGTCTGTTCGTCCTCGGCGTTCAGCACAGAGTAGTCGTGATACCACTGGTTGAACTCCTTGGTCAGCTCGTAGCAGTAGTTGGCAATGCCGCTGGGCGAGTAGTCCTTACCAGCCTGTTCCACCACAGCTGCATAGTCGTTCATCTTCTGAATGAGCGTCACCTCCTTCTCGTTGAACGACATCTGCTGTGGAGCTTCCGTCGTCTGAACTCCTGAACTCCTGAACTCCTGAACTCCTTGTTCTGCCGCCTTGCGCATAATGCTCTTGATGCGTGCATGCGTATACTGGATGAAGGGTCCCGTGTTGCCATTGAAGTCGATAGACTCCTCGGGGTTGAAGAGCATGTTCTTGCGGGCATCCACCTTCAGGATGAAGTATTTCAGGGCACCCAGACCCACGATGCGGGCTATCTCCTGCCGCTCTTCCTCGGTCATATCGGCATTCTTGCCAGCCTCGTCGGCCGTACGACGGGCGTCTGTTATCATCAGTTCAATCAGGTCGTCAGCATCGACCACCGTTCCCTCACGGCTTTTCATCTTGCCGTTGGGCAGTTCCACCATACCGTAAGAGAAGTGTACCAGCTCGCGCCCCCACTTGAAACCCAGTCGGTCGAGCAGGATGCTGAGCACCTGGAAGTGGTAGTTCTGCTCGTTGCCCACCACATAGATCATCTTGTCGATGGGGTAGTCGGCATAGCGCATCTGTGCCGTACCGATGTCCTGCGTGATATAGACGCTGGTGCCGTCGCTGCGCAGCAGAATCTTCTTGTCCAGTCCTTCGTTGGTCAGGTCGGCCCAGACAGAACCGTCGTCGTGCTTCTCAAACGCTCCCTTCTCCAGTCCTTCCAGCACCTTGGCCTTGCCTTTCAGGTAGGTCTGGCTCTCGTAATAAATCTTGTCGAAGCCCACACCGAGCTTCTTGTAGGTCTCGTCGAAGCCGGCATACACCCAGGCGTTCATCTTCTCCCACAGCGCGCGCACCTCAGGGTCGCCCTGTTCCCACTTCACGAGCATGGCGTGTGCCTCCTGAATCAGCGGAGCCTCGGCCTTGGCTTTCTCTTCAGCCTTCTCCTCGTCCATGCCTTCGGCCACGAACCGGGCCTTCAGTTCCTTCACCTCTTCGCGGTAGTGCTTGTCGAAAGCCACGTAGTAGTCGCCGATGAGGTGGTCGCCCTTCTTGCCCGATGATTCGGGAGTCTCGCCGTTGCCATACTTCAACCATGCGAGCATCGACTTGCAGATGTGGATGCCGCGGTCGTTCACGATGTTGGTTTTCACCACGCGGTTGCCGTTAGCTTCCAGTATTTGCGACAGCGACCAGCCGAGCAGGTTGTTGCGCACATGGCCCAGATGGAGGGGCTTATTGGTGTTGGGCGACGAATATTCCACCATCACCAGGGGCGAATCCTCCGTCGGCTGCTTTTCGCCGAAGTGCTCATCGGCATCTATCTTCAGCAGCATGTCGGCCCAAGATGTCTGTGCCAGCACCAGGTTGAGGAATCCGCCGACGGCATTGAAACGCTCCACTACGGGGCAGTTCTCTACGAGCCACTGGCCCATCTCCTGCGCTGTGAGGTCGGGTTTCTTGCGCGACAGCTTCAGGAAGGGGAACACCACGACGGTGAGGTTGCCCTCAAAACCCGCCTTCGTCTTCTGCAACTGTACCATACTCTCGGGCACTTCCTGCCCGTATAACTCTTTGACAGCCTTCACGACTGCGCTGATCAACTGCTTTTCCATATTTTTAATTCGTTCAATTCGTATAATTCGTGGTCAGAAATAAAATGCTAAATCAGGTCTAAGAAATGTTCCACGGGGATGCCGCGGTTCTTATCCTGATTGTTCTTGTTGGCCTCGATGAGGCGCGAGAGGGCATCCATTGCCCTGCGAGTAGCCTGCTTCAAGGGCACTCCGTTCATCATGTGACCGATGAGGATGGCAGAGAACATATCGCCTGTTCCAGGAAAATGGACGGGAATCTCGGTATAGGGCAAGAGGAAATATTCGTCGGTTGCCTCATTGTAGCCAGCCACGGCATTGTGGGCGATGCCCTGTTCGTCGCGGATGAGCATGCTGGTCACTAACACGGAGCGTGCTCCGATGCTCCGAAGCTTGTTGATCAGGTCCTGTGCCTCTGTCCAGGTCAGTCCCGCTGTCGTGTACTCCTCTTCGGCTAAGTAGGCAGCTTCCGTATAGTTCGGATAGATGAGATTAGCCACAGCAATCATTTCTCTCATGCATGCCACACGATCGGGGGTCACGCCATTATAGAGCTTTCCTTCGTCGCCCATAATGGGATCCACGTAGATCACGGTTCCTTGGTCGGCTTGCTCACGGCAATAGTCAGCCACCATCCGTGCCTGACGTTCAGAACAGATAAACCCGGTGGCGATGGCATTGAAGGAGAAGCCCAGCTCTTTCCACACCGGAAACACACCCTCCATATAGTCGGTGGTCTCTAAGATGTTGAATTTCCCATAGTCGAGTGTATTCGACACCAGTGCCGTCGGCAGGTTATACACAGGCAGTCCCATGTAGGAGAGGATGGGTAGCATGGCAGCTGTTGCCACCTTGCCATAGCCTGCGAGGTCGTTGATGAGCAGTATCTGTTTCTGATCCATGATTTCCAATTTGGGTGCAAAGGTACGAATAAGTGAGAACAATACAAAACGAAAAAACGTTTTTTTCGTTTTTATTGTCGAGCGGGAGTATCTTCGGCAATGCCAAAGGTACGAATAATTGAGGGAAATACCAAATTTATTTGGGTATTTCCGAATGTGAGCCCTAAGTCTTATCCCTTCACGATAGGGTTTGGATATGCTTTCTGATTACTTTGAAACGAGAATCTTGGCCGAAGCGTTCTTGTAGATGCTGGGAACGGTGAACGATACGCCGTCGTAGCTGATGGTGCTGCCTGCTGCCACGTTCACATCCTTATACTTGTTGAAGGTGTGCGTAGAGAGCGAAGATGGGGTAGTGGCTTTTCCGCCAATGCCCATCACGGTGGTTCCATTGGTGAAGATGTAGGTGTCGGTGTCGAAGGCTTTGCCACCGTCGGCTCCTGCTGCCACATAGATCTCACCGCCCGAGAGGGTGATGTCGCCCGTTGACTTCACGCCGTGAGGCTTCTTCTCGTCGCCCAAGATGGTGGCTATCTCGCCAGTGGTCACCACGGTGGTCTTACCACCCGTCACATTGATGAGTTCCGAAGAAGAGATGCCCTTGCTGCCATTGCCCGTAGCCGTCACATCGACGGTACCGCCTGCAATGATGACGCGAGCGTCGCTCTTCATGCCCTTCACGTCTTCGCCCGAGGTCAGGATGCTAAGCTTTCCTCCCTCTACCACGATACGCCCGTTGTCATCGGCTGTACTGCTGGCTTTGGCTCCTACATCCAGTCCGTCGCCCAAGGCGGTGATGCTGACCGTTCCGCCCTGCATGCGGAAATATTCGTTCACGTGGAAACCATCGCCCCGGGCATTGGCAACGACAATCGAGCCCAGTCCGTTTTGTAGCAGAACATACTCATCGGCGAAGAAGCCGTGCTTCACATTACCGTATAGCCGAAGGGTTCCAGACCCAGACCATTCTGAATGGCCGTTGATTACCAACGGAGCCTTGTGCGAATCGGTCGTTTCGTCGTAACTGTCGAGATAGCCATCGGCCAGCGAATTGGTGGTTCCCTCGGCCAAAACCATCGTGATGAGCTTACCACATTGGATGTTCACAGCCGCACTGTCAGGGCAGGTGAGTGACAGCCCGTTGAGGATGAAGGCTGCCTTCTTCTCGCCGTCCATATAGAAAGAGCCGTTGTCGGAAGCACCTTCGAGCGTATAAGTTACCTCGTCGGGTAGCAGTTCGTCGGCCAGTATCTTCACATGGGCACCGTTTACCTCTGCCGTGATGTACTGGGCGATATTGCCGGCTACAATTACCTTGGCTGTTGTTCCGGAGTAGCTCACGCTGATGGTGTTGTCCTCCACTACGTCGTCGCTGACAACGATGCGCGTGATGTCGTCAATAGCGAACTCACAGTCGCAGATGGTCAGCCATTGCGTTCCTGTATAGGTCATCTCTCCAGTCTGGTCGTCGGGGAAGGCGTAGGTCACGTCGCCTACTTCGACGTTCAACGTCTGAGCGCTAGCAACCGTAACGCTAACCAACAGACACAGTATCCATATTGCTTTCTTCATCTGACAATCACTTTAACACTTTTGCTCTTCGTCTTCAATACGTAAACACCTGGGTGCAGCGTAGCACGAGCGATGGAGACATTATGGAAAGTACCGCATTCGATGCCCGAGGGCGTGAACACGCGCACCTCGCCATCGGCTTCGTCGGCCAGGATGTCGTTGATGCCCGTTCCGTTGCTGAAGTACATCTTGTTGAGCTGTGCCAATGACAGTTCCACTTCTTTATTTGTCATCATCATGCCATCGGCAAAGGTGATGATCAGGTTCTCCGTAGCCACAGGCGTTTCCGTGCCATCCTGCGTTTGGAAAACAAGATACTTGCTGTCGGCACGTGCCATTACAACGAATAGCAACAGTGCCATGATTAACCGAATCCTTTTCATTTCTGAATCAATTTTTGCAATCCTGACTACTGCAAAGGTAATCTGTTTTCTCCATAAATGCCATATTTTTTTACAGCCCTTACAAACTTTTATGAAAAGTTTACGTCATCTTATATTATTCTTCGATACGGATGGCCACCGACTTCAGTTCCTGCCAGCCAGCTCGGTCGGTCAGACGAATCATGAAGTGGTAGTCGCCCTCATCAATATCGTCGGGGATGGCAATGTCCACCCGTGCTGTATAGCTGGTCTGTCCGGCCGGGATGGCGTAGTCCTGGTTGAACACCCAGGGCTTCACCGACGCATGTTCCTCTTCGTGGTGGTCCTCACACTCCACAGAAGATGTGCTGTGGGTGTGGTGGTCGGCATTGGTGTGAATCTCGATGTTGTAGTTGCCCAATTCCACATTGTCAGCAAAGGCATAGCAGAAAGCGATGGTTTCGCCACGATGGTACACTTGGCAGTCGATGGGATTAGCCGTGATGTCCTGATCAGAAATGACTGGTTTGTCCATGTCCTTGTCGTCATCGCCGCCACAGGCCACGAACCCCATAGAACCAATACTTACGAGAGCCAGCATAAGGCTCATATACAGATACTTTTTCATTGTCTTTTATTTTAAATTCTTTAATTCTTTAATTTTCTAATTTTATCAGAACTCCACCCCCACCATCATGGAGAAGTTGCGCCCAGGCTCGGGCACATCAATGAGGCGGTAATAGCTGGTGTGGTCGTAGTAGTGCTTGTTGAGCAGGTTGTCTGCATGCAAGGCCACTTTCAGCGTGTTCTTCCCTATCGGGAACTGCTTCCCGGCCGAGGCATTGAGCGTCCAATGACCATCGGTAGGCTTCTCGGGTGGCACAATGTCGTGCTGACTGCCCACGATGTGAGCGTTGAGTCCCACGAAACCCTTGCCGTGCCAGTCGAAGTTGTACTTCACATCGCCGTCCACCGACCACGGAGTGGAGAAGGGTAGGGAGTAGCCTTTCTTCTCGCCCGACAGCTGCTCGGCATAGAGATACTCGCCCTTCAGACTGGCTTCCCAATGGCGGGTAATGGTCCATTGCAGCTGAGCCTCAAATCCATAGCGCAGGACGCGCGCCTGCCGATAGTTGTACATCTGTAGACCCTCCACATAGTCGGCGGTGGGATTCAGATAGATGTAGTTGGGGAAATAGTTCAGGTATGGGTCTATTTGCACGTTCAGCACCTCGTTGCCCCAGCTGATGCCAGCATCCAACTGATACGACTGCTCGGGATCGAGGTCTTGATTGCCCTTCTCATAGCGGAAGATGTGATAGTTGATGCCGTCGGCACCCAGCTCCTTCGGTATCGGCACGCGGAAGCTCTTGCCCAGATTAGCCTTCAGTACCCACAGCCCCTTGGTGTAGTTGACGCCCACCGACCAGGTAAAGCTGTTGAAATGACGGTGCAACGAGGCAGAGCGTTCTTTGTATTCGTACTCACGACTATCATCATACCCAAGAGAGTCCACCGGCGTTGGATACCAATCTTGATAAGAATGAATGCGCGTGCGCGCGTAGTCATAGCGCATGCCGGCATTCAGGATGAGGCGCTCGTTCACGGTAAACCGGTCGAACACGAAAGCTCCCATGCTCATCATCTCGAAGTCGGGGATAATGAATCCCCAGCCATCGCGCCGATTGTGCTGATACTCAGCCGATGCCCCTGTCAGCAGTTCGTGGTGTTCGCCAAGGGAGGTGCGCAGGTGGAGCGATGCCGTGTAAGTGTTCTTCACGAAGCGACGCTCCTGGGTGTCGGGTGGTGTGGGCATATAGCCGTGCGAGACAGGCTCCGAATGCTCCTCGCGCAGGTTGTTCTGATAAGCCAGATTGCCCTCTACCGACCACTGCTCGTTGCGCCAAGTGGTGTGGCTCAGCACCTTCAGGTGGTTCACCCACTGATAGGGCAGGTCGATGTCGCGCCGCGAATGGTCGTAGTCGATGTCGGAGAGCCGCACCTCCAGTCCGTGGGCATTGGCAAAGAAGCCGCTCTTCGAGTAGGAGTCGGACACACGGATGTCAGTGTGGAAGTTGTAGCCGGCATAGCCCAGCGTCATACTTCCGTCGCGCTCGCGCCCTGCGGTGTTGCGCAGTCGGCGGTCTTTCAGGCGTATATAATAGGAATAATACTGGATGCTGTCGGTCGGAACTTGGAAGTCGGCATAGTCGATCCACGTCAAGTTGCCACGATAGAAGAAGCGGCCTGTCCTGCCGCCTATCTTCGCCGAAGCGCCCAACTGCTCGTTGTTGGTGCGACCGAAGAGCTGCACGCTGCCCTCGAAGGGGTTCGTCGGGATGTGGTTGGTGTAGAGACTCAGCACCCCGCCGATGGCATCCGACCCGTAGAGCAGCGCCGCCGGGCCTTTGGTCACCTCGGCACGGTCTACGGCAAACTGGTCGATTTCCAGTCCGTGGTCGTCGCCCCACTGCTGTCCCTCGTGCTTCACCCCGTCTTCGGTCACGGCCATGCGGTTGAAGCCCAAGCCGCGAATGACGGGCTTCGACTGGCCCGAACCGATGGACATGGCCTTGACGCCGGGTATACCCTGCAGCGACTGCATCAGACTGCCGGCAAAATTCTGCTCCAGATAAGTACGGCTGACTTGCACGGCCGACTGCGACGACCGCATCTGGTAGTCTTTGCGGGCATTCTCTGTCACCGTCACACCTTGCAGACTGACGGTGGTGTCTGGCTGCGCACACCACAGCATGGCGGCAGCCAACAGATTGATAATCATATCTTTTGCTGTTTAAATGATACTATGCACGTTCCCTTTGATGGGCACGTGCTAACGAAAACAAAACATCTAAACAGCCGGCGGTCCGCGCAAGCGCAAACAACTCACCTCCCCAGGTTGAGTAAGTCGTTGTATTACAACGGCATCCCCCCGCTCTGGAGCCAAAACAGCCTGCCCCACCTCATCGGCAGGCAGGAACGACTGGCCCTGCAGCTGGCACAGCAGGCAGTCGTGCATAGCGTCCTGCACGGCAGCGATGTGCCCAGCATGGGGCTGGTGGTGGGCGCACTGATAGCAGTCAAACTCCTCAGCCATGCGCTGGTGGTGTACATGGAGCGAAAGTAGCAGCAACATCGGGATGTAGACTGCCAGCAAAAGCTTCGACGCTATCCGTCGCCTTCTGATTGCGTTCACGGTTGCAAAATTACAAATTCACCCTGAAATGGCAAAATGAAATAAGAGAAACAATAATTAAAAATCATTAAACCGATTAAAATATTCGCTTATGCAGGCTATCGACTGAATAAAAAGCAGTAACTTTGCATCCAAATAAATTTAGGTAACATTTAAATTAAGGTAAAAGATGAAGATTGAAAAAATTCATGCAAGAGAAATCCTCGACTCAAGAGGTAACCCCACAGTAGAAGTAGAAGTAACCTTGGAGAACGGCGTGATGGGTCGCGCTGCTGTACCCTCTGGTGCATCGACAGGCGAGAACGAGGCCCTGGAACTTCGCGACGGCGACAAGGGTCGCTATCTGGGCAAGGGCGTTCTGAAGGCTGTTGAGAATGTCAACACCATCATCGCTCCGGCTCTGCAGGGCGACTGCGTTTTCGACCAGCGCGCACTGGATATGAAGATGATTGAGCTGGACGGCACACCCACCAAGTCGAAGCTGGGTGCCAACGCCGTGCTGGGCGTTTCGCTCGCTGCCGCCAAGGCTGCTGCCAACGCTCTGTGCATGCCGCTCTACCGCTATATCGGTGGCTGCAACTCGTACACCATGCCTCTGCCGATGATGAACATCGTGAACGGTGGTGCTCACTCTGACGCTCCCATCGCTTTCCAGGAGTTCATGATTGGTCCGGTGGGTGCTACCAGCATCCGCGAGGCTGTTCGCATGGGTGCCGAGGTGTTCCACAACCTGGCCAAGCTGCTGAAGGCTCGCGG
>FLNY01001052.1_pt1 | contig 11030 bp, 5 predicted proteins | sample 1140381 | NCBI WGS metagenome assembly FLNY01 (sample SAMEA3878172, study PRJEB12797) | bioreactor metagenome | biome: Moose rumen | place: Sweden | collected 2011-10
ATGTGGCCGGACTATGAGGGCATCTGTGGCATCACCGAGGAGGAACTGACCACGGCGATGCGGGAGGATATCGAGCTGCTGGCATCCAGACGCAGAAAGACATACGACGAGATGCTTGCCGCCTTAAAACAAAAATACGACGGCTACCATTTCTGCTCAGACATGACGGACATCTACAATCCTTACAGCGTGGTGAAAGCATTTGCGTCAGGAACCTTGGGTGACTACTGGTTCGAGAGCGCCACTCCCACCGCCCTCATCGCCATCCTCTCTCAGATGCCGTTGTACCAGCTGACGGAGATAGATGGCAGTCAGTGTCCTGACAGTGCGTTCAACCAGGCTTTCACCAGTTTCATCGACCCGCTGCCCGTGCTCTACCAAAGCGGTTACCTGACCATCAAGGACTACCGTGCGGACCGGGATATGTACACCCTCGGCTTCCCGAACGAGGAGGTACGGAGGGGCTTTGCCGATAATCTGTTCAAATTAATCACCAACATCACCTCTGGGAATAATGTACGTAACGCATTCCTTGAAGCCTATTACGACTTCCGAGACACCGGAGACCTCCCTGCCTTCATCGAAGCCATCAAGACATTCTTCGCCGGCATTCCCTACTATCTGGACAACAAGAACGAGTGCCACTACCACGTCATCCTCTACACCCTGCTCACCGCCTTCGGCGCTGACGTGAGCTCGGAGGTGGCCTCCGCCAAGGGCCGTGCCGACATCATCCTCCGTATGCCACTGGGCATCTACGTGATGGAAATCAAGTACGACGACACCGTCGAGTCCGCACTCCAGCAAATCAACGAACGCGGCTACGACGAGAAATACCGCATGGACGACCGCCCCCTGGTGAAGGTAGGCATCAGCTTCTCCTCCGCCGAACGAAACATCACCGACTGGAAGTCACAAACCTAAAGCTCCCCATCACCGTCCCCCCCCTGAAAACCGTACCGAGCCCATCTGCTCCAGCCCCCCAGCCTCCAGTGTGGCAGAACCTCCCTCAGCCCCGCCCACGCTCCTGGTGTCGGGTGTCCATTGCGATTCCATCTTCCGCTTTCAACATTCAACTTTCAGCTAACTAATTCTTGCACTTCTCATCCAAATTCATTATCTTTGCATCATAAATATACGAATGACATGACGAAGGAATTCAATATCACCGGCAGCTGTAACCCCCAAAAGCATTATATGGTAAACATGTCCAGGCGTTTCGAGGGAGTGGAGAGCCTTATCGACAAGGGAAAATACTTCACCATCAACCGTGCACGCCAGTACGGAAAGACCACGATGCTCAACATGATTTGGAGCAACTTATCCGACCGCTATATGGTCATCCCGATGAGTTTCGAGGGGGTTGGCGACAGTGCTTTCAAGTCTGAGAACTCGTTCGTGGAGATGTTTGCAAGGCACATGACTCGCGAACTCAATCATAAATTCACTGACGATGAACTGATCCGGTTGTGGACACCTGGCTGTGCCGATTCTCTTGACGGACTCTCCGCCGTGATTACGGAATTCTGCCGCATGACGGCTCAGCCTGTCGTACTGACCATCGACGAGGTGGATAAAAGCAGCGACAACCAACTCTTCCTCAATTTCCTCGGGATGCTGCGAAACAAATATCTGGAACGTGACCGGAAGGGCATGGACTCCACATTCCACAGCGTCATCCTCGCAGGAGTCTACGACATCAAGAACTTGAAGCTGAAACTGCGGCCTGACGAGGAGAAGAAATACAACTCACCATGGAACATCGCCGCCGACTTCAAGGTGGACTTGACCTTCCATCCGGACGAAATCGCCCAGATGCTCACGGACTACGAGCAGGACGCACACACCAACATGGACATCAACGCCATAAGCGACGAGATATACAAATACACCACGGGCTATCCTGTCCTCGTGTGCATGATATGCAAGCTCATCGACGAGGACTACGGCCGAGAGTGGAACATGGACAACGTGCTGAGATCGGTGAAGTACATCGTCAGAGGCGATAACACACTGATGGACGACATGTCGAAGAATCTGGAGAACAACCTGGATTTACGTGAGTTTTTGTTCGCTGTCTCTGTCAATAGCGAGCGATACGCATATGTATTGGTCGACCCGATGGTGAAACTGGCATCGATGTTCTCCTATATCCGTGATGAGGACGGACAGGTGAGAATCCACAACATCATCTTTGAGGAAGCCATGTACTTCTACTTTACTTTGGCACGGCAGCGTAAGGACTCGTCCAAATTGATGGCCTACCAGGCGAATTATGTCGTGGGAGGACAGCTGGACATGGAGTATGCCATCACTCGCTTCCGTGACCTCATGCATGACGAGTACCGCGAGAGCACCGTACCCTTCCTTGAGCGCGAGGGACGCCTGCTGTTTCTTACGTTCCTCAAGCCCGTGATTAACGGGACGGGCTTCTACTACGTGGAGCCGCAGACACGCGACAACCGCCGAATGGACCTCGTCGTCACCTATGGCCGGCAGGAGTTCGTCATCGAACTGAAAATATGGCGCGGTGAAAAATACGAGCAGAGCGGACGCGACCAGCTCTCCGACTACCTCGACACTCGCCACATGGCCGAGGGCTACCTCGTCACCTTCGATTTCTCCAAGACGCCACACGACCCCGGACCACAGTGGGTCGACCACCGCGGTAAACGAATCTTCGAGGTGGTGATATAGCCGATTTCCGTAAACGACAAGAAACCTCAATTAACGATGATTTGTTGTTGTTTCAAACCTCGTAAGTCTTCCATTTTTACTTCAGCAACTTAAGTTACTAATCCATATAAAAAAATTAGAGTTATGAAAAAAGTATTGATTTATTTATGCATGATGGCATTCCCTCTGTCGTTGTCAGCCCAGAGCAGGCGTGGCGACATTTAAATACTAAATCGTAAATTCTATCTTAATATGAAACGTATCCTTTTAATGATGGCAGTAGCTGTAGTAACGACACTGTCATGCACCGGGCAGAACCAGAACAAAACAAGTGAACAATCAAAAACTTCAGACATGAAGACATTAGTGACTTACTTCTCCGCAACGGGAACCACGAAAAAGGCGGCTCAGCAGCTCGCCGACATCATCGGAGCAGACCTCTATGAGATCACGCCGGAAACGCCTTACACCGACGCTGACCTCGACTGGACAAACAAGCAGTCCCGCTCATCCGTCGAGATGAAGGACCTCAGCAGCAGGCCCGCTATCAAGGGTACCGTCGACAACCTCAGCCAGTACGACACCGTATATATCGGATTCCCGATCTGGTGGTACACGGCTCCTACTATCATCAACACCTTCATCGAGGCCAACGACCTCAAGGGAAAGACCGTCGTGCCGTTTGCAACTTCTGGAGGTAGCACCATCAAGAAGTCGTGTGAGGACCTCAAGAAGACTTACCCTGACCTCAATTGGAAGCAAGGGAAGCTGCTTAACTCCATCGACCGTGCAGAAATTGAGGCGTGGGCTAAAGAATAAACGCTTGATGAGCATAGCTTATCCTTCATCGGCCTGAAAAGCCAGAACATAAAAAACGTAGCCAGAGACAACCTGGCTACGTTTTTTTTAGGCTATTATATGGAATGAACCCTCAATTCCTATAAGAACCGGTCTTCCGCCGTCTTCATCAGGGAACCCGTTGGACAAAGGAATCGGCAATAGGGACGGGGAACGAAGATGCTGATAAGGGTGCACACAACCGCAAGGGCAATCACCACCCAAGAGGCGGCCTGCACGATGAAGGCCGTGAAGAACTCATAGTCTATCCAGTCGAAATAGATGCCGCTTACCATCAAAATCATCAATACTACCCATAGGATTCGACGGAACCAGCACAATCCTTTCTGCGTGGCGATCGATAACTTCCATTTCTTCTTGCTCAGCTTGCCCGCCAGGTCCTGCAAAGAGCCGAACGGACATATATGGGTGCAGTAATGAGTCTTCTTCCCGAACAATGGATAGATGAACGCGGTGATGAGCATGATAATCGGAATCAGGTCTACCCACCAGTCCATACCGTTAGACAAGGCACGCAGGAACATCGTGTAGTTCAGGAATGTGCCGCACCAGAAGCCCAGCACCCCCACGTTCAGCAGCAGCTGGACCGTGCGGAATGTCTTTCCCTTGAAGAACAAAGGGATGATGGCTCCCATCAATACCACGATAAGGCCGAGGATGCTCTTGGCTGACAAGTCCATCGTGCCAAGGCCGGAGAACGAGTCGCCTGTATTGTCGGAGTCAGGTATATGGGCTTGGGCATACTCCAAACCGGCCCGTATGTTGGCCATGATGGCCTTGGAGGAGAAGGTCGCACCGCTCACCGCGTCTACCTGCAGCTGAAGACCTTCTTCTAGCGTCTTGTCCCTCCAGTTGGCGATAATCACCTGTGCCTCTTCGAAAAACTCAGGAGTCTCGTCGTTGGACAACGCCTTCAGGGCCACAATCTTGCCGTCCTTGATACGAAGCTCCATCGGCACAGGACCCGCATAACCGTCGACGTCCTTGCACAGGCTCGTCGTATTCACCACCATCGTGCCGTCATCCTCGGTCACAAGCACGTCTGCACCTGTGACAACCACGCTGTCACCCGTCAACTCCGTCTTACTTTCGCCTCCTATTTTATGGCCTAGGAGCTTGCCGTTCTTCTGGATGGCGGCGACCGCCATCACCGCGATGCATAGCAGCAGCATCACAATCTGTCGGATTCTCTTCATATAATATATAAATGTTCGCTTTCTCGATTTTCGGACAACAAATTTAGGAATTTATTTTCATTTCTCAAAATCATTCATAAAAAAAGCCATTTTATCTGCGAATAATCCAAGGATGAAAAACACTGATTCTTTGTATGACTTGAATCTGTGGATGCTTAGTGTAATAAGCCGAAAACGTGTACGATAACCGAGCATGGAAACATTTTTGCACAATTTTGAAAACATTTTTACATTATTATATGTTATACAAATACGCACAAAGAAACATATATTTACATTTCTTTGACTTTTTTATGATAATTTTGTACCGTCGAATAATAGCCGGCGACAACACTGCTTTTCTGAACCATTCCAGTGACCTGATTACCGACGAATTTCATTCCGACTACTAACGGCTGCGATTAAATAATAACACGAAAATATTTCAATTTAATTACTAACTAAAAATTCAAACTAATGAGAAAGACGTTTCTTTTCAAAGTTGCAGTGATAGCGCTTTTCCTGCTCTTCCCTGCAATGAACGTGATGCAAGCGGGCTTGCTCTCAGCGCGTACAATCAAGGGTACGGTGGTTGATGCGGCGGACGATGAACCGCTCATCGCTGCGTCTGTACAGGTTGAAGGCACGTCAAAGGGTATGATGACCGACATGAACGGTAACTTCACTCTCGACGTGAACGACGGAGAGACGCTTGTCGTGACTTACGTCGGCTATGTCACCCAACGGATCGTAATCCAGGGACAGACTAGCCTGACTATTCGTATGGTCGAGGACTCACAGATGCTCAACGAGGTCGTGGTCGTCGGATACGGGACCATGCAGAAAAAACTCGTCACCGGTGCCACCATCCAGGTCAAGGGTGAGGATGTGCAGAAACTCAACACCACCTCCCCCCTCCAGGCGCTGCAGGGACAAACACCGGGTATGGCCATCGTCTCCACTTCTGGACAGCCGGGAGAGGGTATGAAGGTCACTATCCGTGGTCTCGGTACGACCGGTGACTCCGGGCCACTCTACATCATCGATGGGGTACGCGGCGACATCAGCACCGTCAACCCGGCTGATATCGAACGGATCGACGTACTCAAGGACGCGGCCAGTGCGGCTATCTACGGTAGCCAGTCGGCCAACGGTGTCGTTCTCGTGACGACTAAGAACGGTAAGGAAGGGAAGGCGGTCGTTTCCTTCGACGGATACATCGGATGGCAGAACGTCGCCAGAAAGGCCAAGATGCTCAACTCGAAGCAGTACATGGCCATCATGGACGAGCAGAACGTCAACTCAGGCAGCACTCCTTACGACTGGACCAACTACACCAGCATCTACGACAAGGACGGAAATCTATATGACACCGACTGGGTCGACCAGATGTTCAAGGACAACGCCAAACAGCAGAGCTACACCATCGGTGTTACCGGAGGTAATGCGAAGAACACCTATGCGCTCTCCCTTGGATACATGAGCCAGGAAGGTATCATCGGAGGTAGCAAGGTAAGTAACTACGAGCGTTACAACTTCCGACTCAATGCCGACCAGGACATCATCGAAAACTTCCTCAAGGTCGGTGAGCAGGTCAGCTTCGTTTACGACAAGAAAAGAGGTATCAGCGTAGGTAACCAGTATAACAACACGCTCCGCAGTGCGTTCGGAACCAGCCCGCTCGCACCTGTCTACAGCGACAACAACATCTACGACAGCCCGTATAACGACACCAGCAACAGCGACTGGTACAACGCCGACGGAAACCCATACGGTGCCATGATGACTACGGTCAACAACAAGTCGAAGAACGCATATTTCTCTGGCAACGTATATGCGGAGATGCAGCTCATCAAGGACCTCAAGTTCCGCACAACGTTCGGAGCACGCTACACTTCAACTGACTACCGCAGCTTCACGCCGCTCTACCACTTCTCCATCTACTCTTTCAACGACACCCGCACCTCGGCTGCGCAGAGCAAGAACGACGGATGGGAACTCACTTGGACCAACACATTAAATTATAAGTTCGACATCGCCAGCGACCATCACTTCGACGCGCTCCTCGGTATGGAGTCTTACCGCACTGAGGGTTCCTCGCTCTATGCTGCCAACGGATACCTCCGCGATGGATTCGACTCCTGGAAGTATGCCTACGTGAGCAACGGTACGGCGCAGAGCACGGAGGACGGTCTCAACGCAAGCGGAACTCCTTGGGATGAGACTCGAATGATGAGCTACTTCGGACGTCTCAGCTGGAACTACAACGAGAAGTACATGGCTACGGCAACACTCCGTGCCGACGGTTCCAGCAGATTCGCGAAAGGACACAGATGGGGATGGTTCCCGTCGGTCAGCGCGGGATGGATCATCTCTAACGAGAACTGGTATAAGCCTGTTGCCTCATTCATGGACTACTTCAAGCTCAGAGCCAGCTGGGGACAGGTGGGTAACCAGAACATCGGTAACTACATGTACTCCGCTCCCGTCTCTTTCTCCAACCGCTACTACAACTTCGGCACCACGCTCGGCAGTGCGGCAGACCAGTGGGGATCTTATGTCAGCCGTCTGGCAAACGAGGACATCACTTGGGAAACGTCTGAGCAGTGGGACCTCGGATTCGACGCTCGATTCTTCAACAGCAAGCTCAACATGACGTTCGACTGGTACTACAAGACAACAAAGGACTGGCTCGTTCAGCCGCCTATCCTCGCTACCGTCGGTACTGGCGCTCCTTATATCAATGGAGGTGATGTCAAGAACGTGGGTATCGAGCTCGGACTCGGATGGAGAGACCACATCGGAAAGGACTTCAACTACTATGTAAACGCCAACTTCGCATACAACCACAACAAGGTGGGAAACATTCCGAACGAGGACGGTATCATCCACGGACAGACCAACATGCTCTACGACAACTCGGGTGAGTTCTATCGCGCAAGCAACGGGGAGCCTATCGGATACTTCTGGGGATACAAGACTGCCGGACTCTTCCAGAACGAGCAGGAAATCAACGACTGGATCGCCGCTGGAAACGGTGTGCTGCAGTCTGACGTGAAGCCGGGTGACGTCAAATACTACGACATCAACCACGACGGACAAATCAACGACGCAGACAAGGTCAACCTCGGTAACGGTATGCCGAGCTGGACTTACGGATTCTCACTCGGATTTGACTGGAAAAACTTCGACTTCTCAGTCACTGCAAACGGACTGGCCGGATACAAGATCGTGCAGAGCTACCGCAACGTAGGCTCGACTACGGCTAACTACACCACTGAGATCCTCAAACGATGGACGGGTGAGGGAACATCTAACAAGATTCCGCGTGTCACCAACACCAACATCAACTACCAGTTCTCTGACCTCTTCCTCCACAAGGGAGACTTCCTCAGACTCTCTAACCTCACCGTCGGATATGACTTCGCTGACCTCATGGCGTGCAAGTATATCAGCCAGTGCAGACTCTACTTCCAGATTCAGAACCTCTTCACACTCACTAAGTACAACGGAATGGACCCGGAAATCGGTTACGGTATGGACGGATGGGTTTCGGGTATCGACCTCGGATACTATCCGCGTCCGCGCACCTTCCTCGTGGGTGTCAACCTCAAGTTCTAATCCAAGATTCTGTATGAATAAGTAATCAACGATTATGTTATACCTTTTATAATAAAGAAGCAATTATGAAATCGAAAATATTGAATTTTGCCGCACTGGGATTGATCATGCTCGCTACAGCATCTTGTGGGGACAGTTGGCTCGAGGTGGAGTCTAAGACGGAGTCTACTACCGACAACTACTTCAAGAGCGAAAGCGATGCTGCCCGTGCGCTGATCGGATGCTACGACGGATGGCAGTGCACCATCTCAAACGGACCTACTTTCAGCCTCCATTACCTCACAGAGCTCATGGGAGACCAGTGCTTCGGGGGAACCGGGGCTAACGACGTCCGAAACTCACAGGTGGTCGACAGATGGGACATCGCACAGGACCCGTCACAGGTCAACCTATTCAACGACCTCTGGGGATACTACTATGCTGCAATTTACAGATGCAACGAACTTCTCGCGCATGAGGAACAGATTGCATGGACTTCTGACGTGACGAGAGGCCAGTACATGGGAGAGGCAAGGGCTATCCGCGCCATCTGCTACTTCGACCTCGTACGTCTCTTCGAGAACGTGCCACTGCTGACTTCTCCGTCATCGGAGAACCTGCCACAGGCGGAGCCGGCGGAGGTCTACGCACAAATCGTGGCTGACCTGAAATACGCTGCCGCCAACATCCCTGCTGACGCATATCCCAAGAGTGGGGCTGCGGAAAACGACGGACGGATCACGCCTTATGCCGCCAAAGCGCTCCTCGCACGTGTCTACCTCTTCTATAACGGTGTGTACGGTGCAGAACCGGGCGACCTCACTAAGGCCGAGGCGCTTCAGGGGCTTGAGGACATCATCGCTTCTAAGGAGTATTCACTCGTTCCGCTTTACAAGAACCTCTGGTATTGTGCCAGCACAACGGCTGACGAAAACCATAACGAGGTGTCTACGTATGCGGGAGACGGGAACTCTGAGGTCATCCTCGCACAGAAATTCAACTACACCTCTGACTATAACGGAAACGCAGGGGGTAACAACGGCATTCAGATGTTCTCCATCCGTGGTGGCACCTTCAAGGCGCCTTACGGACAGGGATGGGGTGGAGCCACAGTGCCGAAGTATGTCGTGGCGTCCTATCCTATGGGAGACCAGCGCCGCGCGGCAAGCGTCATCGACCTCAAGTCGGAGGGTATCGAGGACATGGACGAGTACCAGAAGGCTCTGCCCGACCAGCGCGAGTACACTGGCTATTTCAACAAGAAATACACCGCTCGCTCAAAGTACTTCCAGCAGACTGACGGAAGCTGGAACCTCACGCACTATTACAACGACGTGATGGCGGGTGACTTCCAGATTTCACAGCCCATCGACTATGTCATCATGCGGTATGCCGACGTGCTGCTCATGGCTGCTGAGCTCGGAAGCCAGAACGCACAGAACTACTTCAACCAGGTGCGTCAGCGCGCTTTCATGGAGGACGACGGACAGGGCAATGCAGTCCTGGGAGGCTACTATCAGGTGAAGAGCCCTACCAAGGAGAACATCCTCGAAGAACGTAAGCTCGAGTTCGCATTCGAGGGACAGCGGTGGTTCGACATACGCCGGCAGGACGCCAACGGAGCCTATGCGGCGAACGCCATCGCTGCAGCGAACGGAGAAGTAGTTCTGTCGGGAGGAAGTGAGGAAACCATGAACTACGTGCCGGCTAACGTCACTTCCAAGAGGGGATTCCTCCAGATTCCGAACACCCAGATTCAGCTTTCTAACGGCGTTCTGAAACAGAATGCGGGATGGTAAGACTTTCATTAACTTTTTAATCGAAAACGTATGAAAAAGATAGTATATTCATTAATCACATGCCTCACAATGCTTTTCGCACTGCAGGCATGCTCACCCGACGACTACAGTCTGGGAAAGAAGGATGTGACGTCGGAGGACTTGGTCGAGGGAATCGCCTTCACCATCACCCACGACCAGGCCAATCCTAACATCGTGTACCTCGAGAGCAAGATGCCGGACAACTACCAGGTGCTCTGGAACCACCCGCAGGGACGCTCGCAGGGAAAGAAAGTGACGCTCAAATTCCCGTTTGCCGGAACATACCAGGTGCAGATGGGAGTTGAGACTCGTGGAGGCGTCGTTTATGGTGACTATGTAGACTTCACCATCGACGACTTCTGTGCAGACTTCGTAAGCGACCCGCTCTGGGAGACACTCACCGGTGGTGTCGGACACTCAAAGACATGGTATCTCGACCTCGACGAGAACGCGGTGTGCCGCTATTTCGTCGGACCGCTCTATTTCTATGGAACAGCCGACAACTGGAACACCGTCACCCTCGGACAGACGGTCGAAGGCGACAGCTGGAGCTGGGGGGCTGACTGGGCTGGAAACGGCTCTTGGCTTTTCGGTTCTACCGGGGCCATCGACTTCGGATCTATGACGTTCTCTCTTGAGGGGGGAGCTAACATCATCGTCGACGACAAAGCACACAACCGCGTTATGAATGGTACCTTCCAAATGGATACCGACAACCACACGATGAAGCTCACCGACGCGGAAATACTGCACGACCCGGGACGTGACGCTATTGTCACACAGTGGGGAAACATCACCATTCTTGCGCTCGACGAGAACCACATGCAGCTTGCGGTCCTCAGAGACAACGACCCGAACGAGGGACCATGTCTGCTCTCTTACAACTTCATATCCGAGGACT
>FLNY01000229.1_pt1 | contig 11027 bp, 9 predicted proteins | sample 1140381 | NCBI WGS metagenome assembly FLNY01 (sample SAMEA3878172, study PRJEB12797) | bioreactor metagenome | biome: Moose rumen | place: Sweden | collected 2011-10
CGTCTTCAATCTCTCGACCCACGCCAAATCCTTCGTCGAGGATTTACCATCACTACCAATGCCGACGGCAAAACCATAACCTCTGCTAAAGGCGTAGTCTCTGGCGAAAATGTTACGACGCATTTTGCCGATGGCAAAATAGAATCTGTCGTAAAGTGATTTTATTCTTTTACTCTTGCTGTAGAAATTGCTTTTTATTGTTTTATTCTGCCCGAATGTCACTAAATAGGTTTATTTTCCTAATTTATTCGATGTTCTTGTGAGAAATTTCTAAGCTGTATACATTTGCAATGTCAAGTTAAAATAACACTGACATTCAAAAAACAGGATAGAAAACAACAAAAATATTTACAACTATGGCAGATAAGAAATTACACTTTGAGACGCTTCAACTTCACGTAGGACAAGAACAAGCCGACTCGGCTACCGATTCGCGTGCTGTGCCTATCTATCAGACGACGTCCTATGTCTTTCACAATTCACAACATGCTGCCGACCGCTTCGGACTCCGCGATGCTGGCAATATCTATGGCCGACTGACCAATTCGACTCAAGGCGTTTTTGAAGATCGAGTGGCCGCACTCGAAGGTGGTGTGGCAGGTTTGGCCGTAGCCTCTGGTGCTGCCGCAATCACCTATGCTTTGCAAAACGTCCTCACTGCTGGCGACCATATCGTTGCTGCCGACAATCTCTATGGTGGCTCCTACAACCTCATTACGCACACACTTGCGCAGCAGGGCATTAGCAATACCATCGTCAAAGTCAACGACCTAAAAGCCCTCGAAGCTGCTATCCGTCCGAATACAAAAGTAGTTTTTGCCGAAACGTTTGGTAACCCCAATTCCGACGTAACCAACTTGGAGGCTGTTGCCGAAGTCGTCCACCGCTACGGCATAGTATTCATTGTCGACAACACATTTGGCACGCCATACATAATTCGTCCATTAGAACATGGTGCCGACATTGTCGTACATTCTGCCACTAAATTCCTTGGCGGACATGGCACCAGCCTTGGTGGCGTCATCGTCGACGGTGGCAAGTTCGATTGGAAAAAGTATGCCGATCGTTATCCGACAATTGCTCATCCCGACCCTTCGTACCATGGCATTGTTTTTGCCGATGCCGTTGGCGCTGCTGCCTATGTTACTCGCATTCGTGCCGTCTTGTTGCGCGACACTGGTGCCACCATCTCGCCCTTCAATGCTTTTATTCTTTTGCAGGGCGTCGAGACTCTGTCGTTGCGTGTCGAGCGTCACGTCTTCAATGCTCTTCGTGTGGTTCAGTTCCTCAGCAAACATCCCAAGGTGGCTAAGGTTAATCACCCTTCGCTTGCCTCGCATCCCGATCACGAGCTCTACAATCGCTATTTCCCCAATGGTGCAGGCTCTATCTTTACTTTCGAAATTAGAGGTGGACAAGAAGAGGCTTGGCGTTTCATCGACTCTTTGCAAATCTTCTCGCTATTGGCCAACGTTGCCGATGTGAAGAGTCTTGTCATCCACCCCTACACGACCACGCATAGCCAGCTAAGCCCCGAAGAATTGCAGGCTCAGCACATTACCCCATCAACCATACGCCTCTCAATTGGTACAGAACATATCGACGACATCATTGCCGACCTCTCGCAAGCACTCGACAAGATATAAATCGGCTCTGTAATAACTCCATAAAACAAATATACCTTCGCTTTTCATTGGAGAAATGCGAAGGTATGTTTTGTTTGTCAGAATTAGTCTATGCTTGTAAGCCGTGGCAAATTTCGGTAGCAATGTTTCGTGCTTCGTTGTCGGCGTCATATAGTGTTTGCATATCTGGTTGGGCTTCGTGCCCTACGCGAGCGAGAGTCTGCTCCACCACGTCGGTCATCTGCAAGAAACTTATTTCGCCTATCAAAAATTTTTCTACAGCAATTTCGTTAGCTCCATTCATTACACATGGTGCCGTGCCACCCTTATCCAAACAATTTAGTGCTATCGCCAAATTCCGAAATACGTTCAGGTCTGGGCGTTCAAACGTCAGTTGCATTGGATTGCCAAAGTCTAAGTTTTTTACTGGAGACACTTTGCGTGTAGGGTAGAGTAGGGCATATTGTATTGGCAGTCGCATGTCTGGCACGCCCAACTGAGCTTTTACTGCTCCATCTGCGAAAGCCACCATAGAATGTACTATGCTTTGTGGGTGTACGACAATGTCAATATGCTTAGCGTCTACATCGAAAAGCCAACGTGCTTCAATGGCTTCCAAACCTTTGTTCATCATCGACGCAGAGTCTATTGTTACCTTTGCTCCCATGCTCCAATTGGGGTGTCTAAGAGCCATAATGGGGCTTACGCTTTCCATCTGTTGACGTGTCCAACCTCGAAACGGACCTCCCGAAGCCGTCAGTATTATTTTGTCGACTTCAGCATGTCTTTCTCCTTGTAGGCATTGGAATATTGCCGAATGTTCTGAATCGACAGGTAAGATATTTACTCCGTGTTCTTTGGCGGCTTGCATTACTATGCTACCAGCCACCACGAGCGTCTCTTTATTGGCCAGTGCAATGTCTTTGCCAGCCTCAATGGCACTCAGTGTGGGACCGAAACCACTAAAACCTACCATTGCAGCCACGACTATGTCCACATCGATGCGTCGGACGACTTCGTTTATAGCTTCTCGCCCCGACAAGATTTCTATGTCCGTACCGCTCAGTAGTTCCACAAGTTCTTTTCGCCTACTTTCGTCGGCCACAACGACACTTTTTACTTTTAGTTCGCGGGCCTGTACTGCCATAAGTTCTACATTTCTGTTGGCAACAAGTACTGTGGCCTTCAATTCTTCGGGGTGCATTTTAATAACATCGACTGTCTGTCGACCAATGCTGCCCGTGCTGCCTAATATGGCTACTCTTTTCATTTTTCGAGTTCGAAGTTTATGTAGTTCTCGGGGTTTAGCGGAGTCCCCTTATACCAAAGTTCAAAGTGCAAATGTGGTCCTGTCGTAAACTCGCCCGAGTTGCCTGTCAGAGCAAGGCATTCGCCTGCACTAACGCGTTGCCCCGATTGCTTTAGCAATTTGGCGTTGTGCTTATATACCGACACGAGCTGATTGTCGTGTTGCACCATCATGACAAAGCCTGTTTGTAGTGTCCACTCCGAAAAAAATACTATGCCGTCGAGTGTCGACAATACTGGTGTGCTCTCTGCTATGCTAACGTCTACGCCATAGTGTCCGTCTTCAAAATGATTGGTTACCACTCCTTTGGCTGGCGTAAAGAAAAACGTAGACTCGAGCTCTGAGTTCATCGTTACTGGAGCGTCTGCATTGGTTGCTATGTCATATTCTTCGTTTTGCTCCACTTCGCGCACAAACTTTGTCTCTGCTCCGCTTTTCTCGCTGTTTATTGCGGCAAGCGACTGACGCGTCAGCGTTACGTTCGAGTCTCTTCGCCATGCCGATTCTGGCAGGTCGCCACGCAAGACGTCGCGCATATTGCGTAGCATTAGGTCGCGTAGCTCCACTTCGTTTATCAGCGAGTCGGCACGTTGCATGTTTTGTATGATTGCTCTGCGTTCCTCGCCTGTCGGATAGCCCGGTATGTATTCTCTAAGTCCTGTAAAGGCTATCAGTATAGTTACGCCTGCAATGAGCAGAATAGCCATTGCAACAACAGACACTGCAAGTGTCCATGGGGCAAAACGAAATGTTATTATTTCTTCGAACGACTTGTCTACGAATATCGTCATTCGGAGCTTGCGCAGTAGTCGGCTTTCTTTTTTCTGGTTGCTATTTATGTCGGACATCGCCTTTCGCTACAAAGTTTTCTTTTGGGGTAGCTTTATTTATTACCCTCTTTTAAGTCCGAAAGTTAAGAAAAATGTATCATATACCCCACCACACCTCTGCACGTAGCCAAAGACGTTGCATACTAAAAGACCGACCACCTCTTGGCAGTCGGTCTTTTGGTATGTTCAGAATGTTTAATGCTCTATTTTGCTTGACCTACCACTACAACACCGCAAGCCTTGCCGACTTTAAGCTTTAAAGGCTTGTTTTTCTTTGCCGCAATCTTGGTACGTATCATTGTGGATGTGCCAGTTTTTTCGTTGTCGGAATACAACTCGACTTCCGAACCGCTAGCAAAGAATTCGCCAAGGTCAATTTTAATCTCTCGTGGCTCACTTGCGTTGCTTATGGCCAAATACCATTTTTTGCCTGCACGACGTGCCAGCATAACGTATTTGCCCGGGTAGCCATCCACTATGCGAGTCTCGTCCCACAGTGTCGGGACGTCGCGCAAGAAGTCCATACAGTGTTTGGGTGCGTCTTCCAAATTGTTCGGTGCAAGAGCAAAAAACTGCACTGGGTTTTGGAATATGACAGCTTGTGCCAATTCGTGCGTATCCGACGTCTTGCGTATGTTGCCACCATTGTTGCCTCTGTTCATGTGTTTGTTCATAAACGAACCACCGAACTCCATACACCCAGTGGCGTTGCGCACAAACGGATGTAGCGTTGTTATACGTGCCTCATCGTCGCAAAAGTGTTGGTCGAAAATTAGGTTTTCCGATGCTAACACAGCCTCTGAACCTGCGTAGTTAGGATACATACGTTCCCAGCCACGTGGCAATGTTGTGCCATGAAATACTACGAGCAGTCCGTGGTCATTTGCGTCCGACAAGATGTCTTCGTAGAGTCGCATAGTCTCTTGTTTGTCGCCACCAAAAAAGTCGACTTTTATCCCTGTAGCTCCTATCTCGTTTAGCCATTTCATTTCGGCTTTGCGACTTATGGCACGATCCATAATGTTTATGGGGCTTTGCACAATGTCGTTCCAATAGCCACTTGACGAATACCACACCACAAGCTGCACACCACGTTCGCGTGCATAGTCGGCAAGTTCTTTCATCCCCTCTCTGCCAATGTTCTTGTCCCAAAAGCTATCAACCAATGTATATTTGTAGCCCATAGCCTGTGCCAAGTCTACAAACGCTTTTTGGTCTCGAAGGTTTATGCTGTTGTCTTGCCAAAGTATCCAGCTCCAAGTCCCTTTGCCGTAGTCATATTTTTTCGTCGTCTCGTATTGTGGTTCAGCGACATCCCACGTAATGGTCTCTTCGGCAGTCTGTGCTGCCGACTGCCCTATGCTAACTGTGCGCCATGGTGTTGCCCCTGGCAGTGCAATGGCTGGCTCAGCTGTCCCATTGCCATTGTTCTCTTCGGGCATAGGGTAGGATATGCCATACGCACCATCTTTATATTCGCTAAGGTGCGATGCACAATACCGACTCGTAACACCTGTTTCGCTAACGAGAGCCCAAGCCTTGTCCGACACTTTGAAAAGGCACGGGAAAACATATCCCTGCCCATATTTCGACTTCTTGTTCATCGCTTCGTCGCACTCATACTCTTCCTCATACGATGGCTTTGTCCGTTTCCAACCTATCATGGCTGTGCTTTGCGGACTAAGAAATGTCGTGGTCGACTCTGGAAATCTAAACTCAGTTAGTTCTTTCATTATGCGAGCGCACCCTGTTTCTCCTCGTTTGCGCAAGACATATCGAAAGGCTATTGAATTGTTTTCAACAACCATTTCAACAATCAGTCTGTCGGTCTCTACCGACATGAAGTTGGCTTTTTTGCTGACCTTCTGTTGCTTTATAATGTCAAGGCTATAGTCTATGTTTAGCTCCTCGCGTTTTATTTTTAGCTCTTCGGGTTTGACGTCCGAACCCATCGTGCCAATATTTGTTACAAGTCCCAATCGAGACGGACGTATAACTTCTATCCCATCATACGATGCCGCGTAGGTTAGTTGTCCGCCAATGGCGTCTATGCTAACTTGCAATTTGCCGTCGGGACTATTTACGATGTCGGCTGCCATTGCCTGTGCAATGCTCAGCAGAGAGATCGAAAGAGTTATTATTTCTTTTCTCATGCTTCCTTTATTTCGAATCTGGCTTTCGCCATGTCTTGCCAAAATGTTGGATACGATTTGCTCACTACGCTTGGCTCGTCTATCAAGAATTTGCCCTTGCGTAGGCTCAGTGGCGCAAATGCCATTGCCATTCGGTGGTCTTTGTATGTCTTTATGACAATAGGCTCTGCTCTTTCTGTTTCTTCGCCGTCCCACATCATAGTGTCCACACCATTGCATTTAATCACGTATCCAAACTTGCGCATCTCGTCTATCAGAGCCATCATGCGGTCGGTTTCTTTTATTCGTAGCGAGGCCAATCCCGTAAACTTAAACCTCACCCCTAACACAGGGCACAAGCATACGAGTGTCTGTGCTAAGTCGGGTTGCGAAGCAAAGTCTATCTCATAGTGTACGACGCTATTTCCCGTGTGTGTCAAGACAACATCTCCATTTGTTTCAAACACACTTTCTACACCCAAAGGACGCATAATGTTTGCAATCTCTTTGTCGCCTTGCAGACTGTTTTTTTGCAATCCTTGTAGTCGCACAACAGCACCCGGACATAGTGCCACAACGGAGTACCAATACGACGCTGCGCTCCAATCGGCTTCCACCTCTGTCTGTACGTACGTATATTTTTTATCGCCTATCTCTATTATGTTTTCTGTTGTCCATCCGACTTCTGCACCAAACATTCGCATGAGTTCCTTTGTCATCTCTATGTATGGTCGGCTACCAATTTCGCCTTCAAGTCTTATGCGAAGTCCTCCGCTAATTGTCGGACCAATCATCATCAGTGCAGATATATACTGACTGCTAACGTTGCCTGGCAAACAAACTTCATTGCCACGCAGCGAGCCACCTTCTATTTGCAGCGGTGGAAAACCTTCTTTCTCGGTATATTCTATTCGTGCACCCAAAGAGCGCAGAGCATCCACAAGCAAGGCTATCGGTCGCTGTTTCATGCGCTCGCTACCCGTAATGTAGTGCTGCCCTTCTTTCGTGGCCAAATATGCTGTTAAGAAACGCATCGAAGTGCCCGCAGCCCCAATGTCTACATGGCTCATGTCGGAGCGTAGTGCAGTGGTCATAACGTCGGTGTCGTCGCTATCCGACAATTTGCTGGGCAACTGCATCGAACCTGCCAATTGACTCAAGATTAGCAACCTGTTGCTTATGCTTTTGCTTCTCGGCAGGTCTATTGTGGTTTCTATTTTTTGTGGTGCAACAATTGAGTAGCTTGTCATGTCGTCTCCTATGCTTTTTGCATCTTTCCGAAGTCTGCCAATATTTTACTAATCTCAGTCGGGCTACCAATCTGATTCACTTCCACGCGTCCCACTTCGGGCAAGAGCGTAAAGTTTATCCCATGTCCATCGTTTTTCTTGTCGTGCCCCATCAGTTCGAGCAATGTCGCTTCGCTACCCTCAGGCATCTCGTATGTGCCATACATACGTAGCAATTTTTGTCCGATTGCCGTTGCTCTCTGTTTGTCGAGTCCCATTTGCTCTGCGCTTAGCAACAATTCGCACACCATGCCGTATGCCACAGCGTATCCGTGCAAAATAGGGCGATGTCGGCGCATAGATAGCGTCTCAAATGCATGACCAAATGTATGACCAAAGTTGAGAGCCTTGCGTAGTCCTTTCTCCTCAGGGTCGGCAAGCACGAAGTGCTCTTTTATCTGTATAGACTCTTCAACAAGAGCTTGTAGCTTGTCGTAGTCGATGTTTTCGAAGTCAAAGTCGAGCAGCTTGTCCACAATCTCTCCTTTGTATATTAGCCCATGCTTTATCATCTCTGCAAAGCCCGAGAGCAAATTTTCTTTGTCGAGCGTCCGCAAAAATTTTGACGATATAAGCACCTTGTTCGCCATGCGAAACGTGCCAATCTCATTTTTTAGTTGACCCAAATTCATGCCAGTCTTTCCACCAAGTGAAGCGTCGACTTGCGACAACAATGTGGTCGGAATGTTTATGAAAGATATGCCACGCTTAAATGTCGATGCACAAAAACCACCCAAATCGCATGGCATTCCACCGCCCAAGTTTATCAATACTGCTTTACGCGTGGCCCCACCATCGCTCAATGCTTGCCATATCCTAATGGCCGAGGTGTAATCTTTCGCATCGTCTCCGTTGTCTATGCATATCCGATGCCTGTCGTCAATTGTCTCCAAGCAATCAATCCCTTTCCTACAATTTTTTTCTGAGCCTTTGTCGGTAAGCAAAAAGACCTGTGTGGCATCGTAGCTTTTGAGTACCTCACGTAGGTCTTTTTCTATGTCGTCCGACGCAAAGACATTGCATTTTTCAGCTATTGCTTTCATTCTTTTGCGCTTTCGCTTTCTCGAAATATTTCAGTAGTTCTTTTCTTTTGCGTTGTTCCATGAGTGTAAGCCCCACCCAGAACTTTTTCTCTTTGCCTCTATGACCTATGTAGCGAACGTAAACATAATGCACCAGACACAAGTTGAGGTGTCTATATGTTAGTAGCCGATTGTCATCGTTGCTCGTCAGTATAGTGTGAGTCTTTGTGTTGCCATGATTCCTAAGTATTGGCTCGTTGCCAATCTCAATCACGCTGTTGTCCGCACGTATATTCAATTCGTGCAACCCTCCAAAACTTACTGCAAGCACAAGTAATACAAACATACCACCAAACAAAGTCCCGACCATTGAGCCTGCTCTTTCGTCTGTATCCAAAAACCAAAAGGCAGTAACAATAGCCATCAGTCCAAGCAATATTCTAATCATTGCTCGCACTACGCTTGCGTTCGCTCTGTTCTGATAGGTCATGCCAAGTGGAATACTTCTTGCAGAGGAATGCTAACTGGCGAATTGTCGGGGTTTACCTCCATGATGTCGGCCATCATATCCCACCACTTTTGCGTTATAGGGTCCACGTCGGTCGTGTCTTGACTGTTCGTCTCTTTCGAACACTCTTGGTATGCAAATAGAATGTTCGTTTCCTTGTCCCAATATATGCTGTAGTTCGACACCCCTTGCTCTTTTATCATCTTTACGAGCTCTGGCCAAATGGCCGCATGTCTCTTTTCATACTCAACCTCGCAGCCGGGGCGAAGCTTCATCTTGAACGCAAATCTTTTCATAAGATATTTTATTTGTGTTAAAGTTAGTTATAATAAAATAAATTCAACTGCATACTGTCGACAAAAGTCTCTTTCGGCCGTCAAACTTCATTCTTTTGGCACGCCTATTGCTTATTACGTAATCAACACACACAATTTCATAACATTCCAAATATCGATAGCCATGAATACATTCTTTCGCCATACACTCCTCTTCTCGCTCATTGCAATGTTCAGCATAAGCTCTTCAGCTCAAATGCGTTGCAACAATCATAGCGATGCTCGCAATCATAATACTCATATCGAGACTCCCGCAACAAAAAAACAACCAATTGCTAAGGGACACGTCGCCAAGCCACTCGTCCAACCGCATGTCGCACATCCCGTCCCACACCACTTAGTGCCGATGCCCCCTACACCTCCGCCCGCAGTAGCCTACCAGCCAATCCCTCCAGCCGTTGGCACCGTAGTCGACGTTTTGCCACCCGACAATGTTTGTGTAGACTTTGGTGGCGTCAAAGTCTTTCTCTCTGGTGGTGTTCGTTATCGCCCATTCTGGCTCGCCGGACGGCTACTCTATCGGGTCATAGGATAGTTAACACAGCTTAGCTATTTTCAGATTGTTTCGCTCTGCACAAAGACGTTTGTTCGTTGTGCAGAGTGTTTTTATTTCGCTCACATTGCCTTTGCTCCGAAAAAATATCTATCTTTGCCGTTGCATTCTTCTGCTCAGTGCTGTAAGAAAGTGTCGGTTCCGTAGCTCAGTTGGATAGAGCAACAGCCTTCTAAGCTGTGGGTCTTGGGTTCGAACCCCAACGGGATCACTAACAATTGCAACGGGAAATAGCCACTCGGCTGTCTCCCGTTTCTTAGTTTATATAACTCCTATCAACAAGATAATTGTTATTTTTGCAGTCATAAAAAAATAACAAATAAACAGCAACTCCAAAAGATGCGACCCAAGAGGATAATTGAAATAATCAAAGATGGGCAGACCAACACCATCGTTACCGTCAAAGGTTGGGTGCGTACCCGACGCGATAGCAAACAAGTAAGTTTTGTAGCCCTCAACGATGGCTCAGCAGTTGGCAACTTGCAAATTGTTGTCGACAACGACAAAGTCGATGAGGCTCTCATGAAGCGCATCACCACAGGTGCTTGTCTTAGCGTCAGTGGTTTGCTCGTCGCTTCGCAGGGCAAAGGTCAGAGCGTCGAGGTTCAAGCGCAAAATATCGAAATACTCGGCGATGCCGACGCCACCTATCCTTTGCAGAAAAAGGGTCATACGTGGGAGTTCTTGCGCGAAGTAGCTCACCTGCGTCCGCGTGCCACCACTTTTGGTGCCGTCTTTCGCATACGCAACCAGATGGCCTATGCCGTACATAAATTTTTCCACGACAAAGGATTCGTCTATTTCCATACCCCACTCATCACCAGTAGCGACTGCGAAGGAGCTGGGCAGATGTTTCAAGTAACAACGCTCGACCTCAACAACCTCCCTCGTACCGACGAAGGCAAAATAGACTATTCACAAGACTTCTTTGGCAGCCCGACAAGCTTAACCGTTAGCGGTCAGCTCGAAGGTGAACTTGCAGCCACAGCCCTTGGTGCCATCTACACTTTCGGTCCCACTTTCCGTGCCGAAAACTCCAACACCCCACGCCACCTCGCCGAGTTCTGGATGATTGAGCCCGAAATGGCGTTCTACGACATTGTCGACAACATGGACCTTGCCGAAGAATTTATCAAGTTCTGTGTGCAGTGGGCTCTCGATAATTGTCTCGAAGACCTCGAGTTCCTCAACAAGATGATAGACAAAGAACTCATCGAACGTCTAAAATTCGTTACCAGCCACGATTTCGTGCGTTTGCCCTACACCGAAGGCATAAAGATTCTCGAAGATGCTGTTGCCAAAGGGCATAAGTTTGAGTTCCCTGTCTTCTGGGGTGCCGACCTCGCTTCCGAACACGAGCGCTACCTCGTAGAAGAACACTTCAAAAAGCCAGTCATACTCACCGACTATCCTAAGGAAATAAA
>FLNY01001053.1_pt1 | contig 11009 bp, 9 predicted proteins | sample 1140381 | NCBI WGS metagenome assembly FLNY01 (sample SAMEA3878172, study PRJEB12797) | bioreactor metagenome | biome: Moose rumen | place: Sweden | collected 2011-10
GTCTACGGCCCCGCCGGTCGTCCCGACATGGCCTATTTCGGTTTCACGGACAAGTTGGTGGCCGGCAAAACCATTCAGATATTCAACTATGGGAACTGCAAGCGTGATTTCACCTACGTAGACGACATAGTAGAGGGGGTGGTCCGCATCATGCAGGGAGCCCCCGAGAAGCAGACCGGCGATGACGGTCTTCCCCTCCCCCCCTACAAAGTATATAATATTGGCAACTCCCACCCTGAGAACCTTCTTGACTTTGTCACGATCCTTCAGGAAGAACTCGTCAGTGCCGGTGTTCTGCCTAACGACTATGACTTCGATGCCCACAAGGAGCTCGTTCCCATGCAGCCTGGCGACGTACCTGTCACCTATGCCGACACATCCGCTCTTGAGCGCGACTACGGGTTCAAGCCATCCACCACCCTTCGCGACGGTTTGAGAGCATTCGCTCAATGGTATTCGAAGCGTCAACAGCATTAAATATAAAAGGTAAAAAGAATGTTTTTATTTGAAGAAGTATTCAAGGAGACCATCTGGGGCGGCGACCGCATCTCCAATCTTAAAGGCCGGTTTCTTCCATCCAGTGACATCGGCGAGAGTTGGGAGTTATCATCGCTTGACGGTCATGAGACCCTAGTCAGCGAAGGTCCCGCCAAAGGTAAGAGTCTGAGGGAACTATCTGCCACTTATGGTGCTTCTCTGCTTGGCATCCACGTTTACAACCGTTATGGCACAGACTTTCCCCTTCTCATCAAATTCATCGATGCCCATGCCGACCTCTCCATCCAGGTTCATCCCGACGACGAGATGGCCCGCCGTCTTCACGGTTGCAACGGCAAGACTGAGATGTGGTATGTGGTCGATGCGACTCCCGAAGGAAGGTTGCTGGTCGGTTTCGACCATGCCATGACTGCTGACACCTTCTCCTCAGCCCTGTCAGGCGGGCATCTTGCATCCACGCTCCGGAGCCACCATGTAAAGCGCGGTGACGTGTTTTTTCTCCCCCCAGGGCGTGTACATGCCGCATGCACCGGTGTTCTTCTGGCAGAAATCCAGCAGAGCAGTGACATCACCTATCGTCTCTATGACTACGGTCGCAAAGACCGTGACGGCAAAGAGCGCGAACTCCACATCCCCCAGGCCCTTGAAGCCCTGGACTTCTCGTCGCAAGACGACTATCAGACCCATTATGATATTCAAGCCAATACTCCTACAAATCTGGTGTCTTGCGATTACTTCTCAACTTCCCTGCTTCAATGTGACACCCCCATGCATATAGACATATCCCAGCTTGACTCCTTCTGCATCCTTATCTGCGTTGAAGGCGAGTTGAAAGTGACCCAATCAGGTGGCCTGTTTCCCGGTGAGTCCGTTCTCAAGGAAGGGCACACAATTTTAATCCCCGCGTCCTCCACATCTGTCGAGTTAGAGCCATTGACGGCATCAAAATTGCTTCAAGTATGGGTTCCATGAGAAAAAAATCATCTAAAAAGCTCTGAATATTTGGCAGAATGAATAAAAAACACTAACTTTGCAACGGAAAATCAAGCGATTAGATACATGGATGTCAGTTAATCAGACTGAAATCCATGTGACTTATGTGCTGCAGACATAATGAGAAGAGATTAGCTTTGTCAACATAAAGTCTAACAGTATTAATTATTTATCAAAACATTTATTAATTATTTATGAACACAAAAGACATTAAACCGCTGGAAGGTTTTGACTGGGAAGCCTTTGAGAACGACGGTGCGACAGCGACCGACATGGCCGAAGCCGCCAAAGCTTACGAGTCGACCCTAAACAAAATCACAGACAACGACGTCGTTGACGGCGTAGTTGCCAGCCTGAACGACCGCGAGGTTGTCGTGAACATCGGCTACAAGAGTGAGGGAATCATCCCCCGCAGCGAGTTCCGCTACAACCCAGAGTTGAAAGAAGGCGACACCGTTGAGGTGTACATTGAGAATCAGGAGGACAAGAAAGGTCAGCTGATTCTTTCTCACAAGAAAGCCCGTGAGGCCCGTTCATGGGAGCGTGTTAACGCCGCTTTGGACAATGACGAGATTGTAAAGGGGTTCGTAAAATGCCGCACGAAAGGCGGTATGATTGTTGACGTATTTGGCACCGAGGCATTCCTTCCCGGCAGTCAGATAGACGTAAAACCTATCCGCGACTACGATACATTTGTAGGCAAGACAATGGAGTTCAAGATTGTGAAGATCAATCAGGAATACCGCAACGTTGTCGTAAGCCACAAAGCCCTCATCGAGGCAGAGCTTGAGCAGCAGAAGAAAGAGATTATCAGCAAGCTTGAGAAAGGCCAGATTCTTGAGGGAACCGTTAAGAACATCACTTCCTATGGTGTATTCATCGACCTTGGTGGTGTTGACGGTCTCATCCACATCACCGACCTCAGCTGGGGCCGTGTAAGCGACCCGAAGGAGGTTGTTGAGCTAGACCAGAAGCTGAACGTTGTGATTATCGACTTCGACGACGAGAAGAAGCGTATCGCCCTCGGTCTGAAGCAGCTGACTCCCCATCCATGGGACGCATTGGATCCGAACCTGAAGGTAGGCGACAAAGTGAAGGGCAAAGTAGTTGTAATGGCCGACTATGGTGCATTCATCGAGATAGCTCCTGGCGTAGAGGGTCTTATCCACGTGAGCGAGATGAGTTGGAGCGCCCATCTCCACAGTGCTCAGGACTTCATGAAAGTAGGCGACGAAGTAGAAGCCGTGATCTTGACTTTGGACCGCGAGGAGCGGAAGATGTCGCTTGGCATCAAGCAGCTGAAGGAAGATCCATGGAGCAACATCGAAGAGAAATACCCAGTTGGTTCCCAGCATACCGCCAAGGTACGCAACTTCACGAACTTCGGCGTGTTTGTTGAGATAGAAGAAGGCGTTGACGGTCTTATCCACATCAGCGACCTGTCTTGGACCAAGAAGATCAAGCACCCTTCCGAGTTCACTCAGATAGGGGCAGACATCGAGGTACAGGTACTTGACATCGACAAGACCAACCGTCGACTCTCCCTTGGCCACAAGCAGCTAGAGGAGAATCCTTGGAACAACTTCGAGACCATCTTCACTCAGGACAGCATCCACACCGGTAAGATTGTAGAGGTGCTCGACAAGGGTGCAGTAATCGCTCTTGAGCACGGTGTTGAAGGTTTTGCCACTCCGAAGCACCTGGTTAAGGAAGACGGAAGCCAGGCCCAGCTAGGTGAGGAGTTGGAGTTCAAGGTAATTGAGTTCAACAAGGACGCAAAGCGCATCATTCTGTCTCACAGCCGCATCTTCGAAGACATCCAGCGTGCAGAGAACAAGGAGCGTAAGGCAGCCAACCAGGCAGCCAAGAAGGCCCGCCAGCCTAAGGACCAGGGTCCTGCCATCCAGAACAAGCAGGCAAGCACTACCCTTGGCGACCTTGACGCACTTGCGAACCTGAAGGCCAACATGGAAGCAGAGAAGGAATAACCAATCTTTCCTGACAAAATCCAACAAAAAATAGCAAACCGGAATCCGCCTCAGCAGATTCCGGTTTTTCATTCAAGTCACCAAGATAATTTGTCCCCGTCACTCCCCAAGTCAGAGAGAGCGGGAACTTGGCAAGTTGAAACGTAACAAAGGGCTATAAATTGTGCAGAAAAGAAAAAATTATGCACATATTTTAATTTTTTTCCAAAATTCTTTGGTGGTTTGAAATACAAATTCTATATTTGCAGACGAAAAGGTGTGAAGTATGCAAACGCATACCGACGCATGATGGTATAACGTAAAAAAAGACGATGCCTATGAGAAAAAAGCTACTGATACTGACAATCGGTGCATTTCTGCTCGCCATGCCTGGAGAAATGTGCGCGCAAGATATATCTAGGAGTGCCATAGAGAATGAGCAGGCGCCCATCACCATCACTGTGAACGAGTCAACTGTCCACATCAAGAACGCAGACAAAAAAATTGTCTCGATTTTCAACTTGACCGGTGTAGAGGTAAAGCGCATCAGCATTGACAGTCCTTCAAAGACGATAGATTTGAATTTCCTTCCCAAAGGATGCTACATCATCAAGATTGGCAATGTCGCCCGAAAGGTATATCTCCGCTAATTCGCAAAGACGCCGTGAAGAGCTAATTCACAGTCAAAACAAAGGAATCAAAAGACTTGTCTATGGCCCCATAGGCAAGTTTTTTTAAGCAGAAGCACAAAATCAAGAAAACTTCTCAATCCGCTTCCGTCCAATCCTCCCCAAGAGATCCGCAATGTCCAAAGACAAAGAAAAAGACATAACGCAACGCCTGTGTTCCCCATCGACTCGTCGCAAAGCCTTTGAGGACATGGTGAACACGTTCAGCAGCCGCCTCTATTGGCAGATACGCCGCATGGTCACATACCATGACGACGCCGACGATGTGCTTCAGAACACGTTCATCAAGGCGTGGAACGGTATAGAGAACTTCCGTGGTGACAGTAAGCTCTCGACATGGCTATACAAGATAGCCTATAACGAGACGCTCACATTCCTCAGCAAACAGCACGACACTGTTTCCATAGACGGCACCGACGATTTCGACGAAGAAAGCTCCACGAGCATTCTGAACACATTGGAGAGCGACAGCTACTTTGACGGTGACCGGACGATGCAGCTGCTTCAGTCCGCGATAGCCGGTCTTCCCGCCAAGCAACGTTCCGTGTTCACGATGAAATACTTTGAGGACATGAAATACGAGGAGATGTCCGAAGTGACCGGTACGAGTGTTGGTGCTCTCAAGGCCTCCTACCACCTTGCCGTCAAGAAAATCGAGGAATACATCAACAGCCAGGAGTAAAAAAGGCAGACTTGGAAGAAAAAGTAACAAAATGTCAAAAAAAGTCATTGTTTTTTTAAACTTTCACCTTCCAACCCCGTCAAATAGACAAAGGACACAATTATGGAAAAGAAAATCAACATAGAATCATTAGAGCGCAAGACGCCCTTCACGGTGCCAGATGGCTACTTTGAAGGACTCACAGCTCGTGTGATGGCATCCATCCCAGCTGAAGGGTCTTCCTCCACCCCTTCAGCCGTTCAAAATACCAAGGTTGTAGGTCTGTTGCCTCGCAAGAAGAAGAACAGCTGGGTAAAATGGGTAGCCGCTGCCGCATGCGTCTGCGGCGCATTTCTCTTCATCGCCAACCAAGGCAGCGACACTGACCAAGGCCAGCAACTGGCGAATGTGAAACCAGGTACCCCGATATCCGTTTCCACATCAGATGAACCGGAAGTTGGCTCATTAGATGAGCAGTCGGTACCTGCGTCGAAAGTCTATGCCAACAACGCATACAACCTATCTAGCCACGTCCGTCGAAGTGCTACGCCGGCACCAGCCAACATCACCCCTCAGCCCGTCATCCGCACGGCTTCAAGACCTATGACGACCCCGAGCGTGGAGACATCGAGCCCAAGGACGGCATCAACAGAACCGGCTACACGAACCAGCAGTGCAACAAAAGTTTCCACCTCTGCAGTCCAAAGCGCAGTTCTTGCAGTCAACACGCCGTCTTCCAGTGCCAGCACCTCAGTTGACGCATACTCCTCAGAATACGACATGCTGGACTACACCAACATGAGTGGAACAGAAGTTTACGACTACCTTGCCGGCAACGAATATTATTGATAGCCAACCCCGTTTCCAGACCAGACTACCATTTTTCACCACTAACCACTAAACTATCTAAAGAAATGAAGCGAATTTTCATCAACATACTGATGCTGTGTTTCAGCCTCGCATCCATTGCCCAGGGGAATCATCCTCAGCGCCGCGATTTCTCTCCAGAGGAATATTGGAAGAACCTGAAGGAATTCGTGACACAAGAGGCTGGTTTAACGTCAGAAGAAGCCGACGGCTTTATTCCGATGCTGAAGGAGATGATGGACGAGCAACACAAGAACAACCGTAAGAGTTTTGACATCATCCGTTCCTGTAACGAAGGCACGACAGAATCGGAGTACGGGACGGCAGTGAAGCAGCTTTTGGAGTTGGACGTAGAGAACCGTCGTATAGAAGAGACCTACTACAAGAAGTTCCACACTGTCATGAGCTGGGAGAAGGTATTCAAGGTTCGCCACGCCCTCTACAAGTTCAGCAGAGAGGCTCTCAACCGTTTCAATCCGCGCAGAAGAGGCGGTGGTGGCGGTCATCACGGTCCAAGCGGCAACCGCCCATAACAATGACAAAGCATACTTAAACACAGGGACAGCTGAACACTGTCCCTGTTTTTAATTTGGAATGAACCATCATGCCTTTGACCGCTTAATCGTAATTTGAGCTTCGCCCGAATTTACTCTCGCTCGACAAAATCAAATTAAAAACTTCGTTTTTATTTGGCTTCGCCCAATTTTGTCGCGACTCAGCAAAATATGCGAGCATATTTTGCATTCGCTGCTCCAAAATTTGCTTTTGTGCTCGCTTAATCGTAATTTGAGCTGCGCCCGAATTTACTCTCGCTCGACAAAATCAAATTAAAAACTTCGTTTTTATTTGCTTTTGTGCTCGCTTAATCGTAAATTTGCATAAAATACGAAAAAATGGAGAAAAAAGACCCGAAACAACAAATAGAGGATTCGATCAAAGAGGATCTTCGTTATTTGGAGCTGTTGTCTCATTCCTATCCCACGATAGCCGACGCGAGCACAGAGATAATCAACCTGGAGGCTATTCTGAACCTACCGAAACCGACAGAGCATTTCATCAGCGACCCCCACGGTGAAAGCGATGCTTTCAACCACGTTCTTCGTAACGCATCGGGCTACGTGAAGCGGAAAGTGAACGAGCTCTTCGGCGACACCCTTGACAAGAACGAGAAGAAAGAGCTATGCACACTCATCTACTATCCAGAGCAGAAGCTGCAGCTTGTGAAGCTAGAGAAGCGAGACATGAACGAGTTCTACCGCAACTCACTCGTCCGTCTGATAGGCGTATGCCGCGAGGTATCGTCCAAATATACCCGTTCTAAAATTCGAAAAGAACTGCCGAAGGACTTCGAATACATCATAGAGGAGCTGCTTCATGAGTCCTACAGCGGCTACGGCGAGAAGAAGCACAAGTACTACCAGATGATTGTTGAGTCCATCATCGACACACGCCGTGCCGACGCGTTCATCACAGAGATCAGCAAGCTTATCCAGCGTCTGGCCATCGACCGTCTTCACCTGCTTGGCGACATCTACGACCGTGGTCCAGGTGCCGACAAGATAATGGACACGCTGTGCGACTATAAGCATTTCGACATAGTGTGGGGCAACCATGACATCGAATGGATTGGTGCATGTGCCGGCAACCGCGCCTGCATCTGCAATGTTCTTCGTCTTTGCATGCGCTATGGTAACCTCTCCACTCTTGAGGATGGCTATGGAATCAATCTTCTTCCCCTTGCCACCTTCGCCATGGACACCTACCGTGACGACCCCTGCGAGGAATTCGCCGTGAAAGACTTGATTAAAGACGGCAGTCTTGACGAACAGACCATGCGTATGCTGACGCAGATGCATAAAGCCATCACCATCATCCAGTTCAAGGAAGAGGCCCGCATTCTGGACCGTCGTCCCGAGTTCGGAATGTGCGACCGTAAATTGCTTGAGCATATCAACCTAGATGCCGGCACCGTTGAGATAGACGGTAAAGACTACCCTTTAAAAGACCGCAATTTTCCCACACTCCTTCCTGATAATCCGAACAAACTGACCAAGGAAGAAGAGAAGCTGATGACCAAAATCGAGCATTCTTTCCGAGCCAGTGAGAAGCTTCGCCGCCATATAGACTGTCTGCTCTCTCGCGGCGGCATGTACAAGGTAAGCAACTCCAACCTCATGTACCATGGCTCCATTCCTCTCGACGAACACGGTCAGCTGAAGGAAGTAAAGATAGAGGGCAAGTTCTACAGAGGTAAAGAGTTGATGCAGAAAATTGACCGCATAGTCCGCAATGCGTTCAACATAGAGGTCTCCTCGGAGAAACGTAAATTCAGCACTGACTACATGTGGTACCTGTGGTGCGGTCCCGACTCTCCCCTGTTCGACAAAGACAAGATGGCCACTTTCGAGCGTTATTTCATTTCAGACCCAAAGACCCACAAGGAAAAGAAAGGGTACTACTACCAATACAACAACGATGAAGCAACCATAGACATGATTCTCGATAGCTTTGAGGTGGAAGGGAGCCACCGCCATATCATCAACGGTCACGTACCGGTGAAGACCACCAAGGGTGAGACCCCCATCAAGGCAAACGGAAAGTTGCTCGTCATAGACGGTGGTTTCTCCAAGGCCTACCAGCCAGAGACCGGTATCGCTGGTTACACGCTGATATTCCATTCCCGTGGCCTGGAGCTGATGCAGCACCAGCCGTTCCGCAGCGCGGAGGAAGCCATCAAGAAAGGTGACGACATCAAAAGCGCCGTCCAGATAGTCGAGATGAGTGAGCACAGGATGTACGTAAAGGACACAGACAAGGGCAAAGTAATCCAGTCAAAAGTGGAGAATCTCAAGAAACTCCTTTACGCTTACAGAAACGGATTGCTCAAGTAGTTGAAGGTTTAAAGTTAAAAGTTAAAAGTGATGGAAATAGACAATAAAAAATTGGAAACATCATGGGATGAAGGTCCGGACCAGTATATCATCGCATTGACAGACGCTTATTTGGAGTCAATCGGCGGAAGCCTGACTGCTGAGACAATGGATAATCTGAATGCCGACCAACATACGTTGCTCGCCTATCGTATTATCATGGACGAGGTAGGCGAAGGAGGCTTTATCCAGCTGATTCAGAACGGATATGGTCCATACGTTCTGGGTGGTCCGTTTCCGATGATGATGAAGAAAACATGGGGATTCACCGATTTCGGTAAATTCATGTATGAGGTTCGTAAGGAATACAACCGTAACCGCCCGGCTTTGGAAGCCGACCTGAACGATGAGCAATTCATGGCTCTGTACGAGGAGCAAGACTTGATGAACAACCTTGGCGACGACTTCCTCGACGAATGGGAGGAGACGATGACCCCCTCCATAGCGAACTATGTGCGTGAACACCAAGAGAGATTTTTGTGATAAAGAAGAGAAGAGAATAGTGAAAAGTTTATTTACTCCGACGATAAAAAAAGTAATAAGAAAAAACAAATTGTCTCGATTTCATGAAGACGAAAAGACAAGAAGTTAGTTCATTGATTAGCATGGCTCTATAAGAGGAACGTTTATCAACTTATTTATTTAACCTAACACAAAGATTTTCAAGAGAATCAAAAACGAAGAAAAATGGCAAAGAAACAACAAACATACAAATCAAAAGTAAACATAAAGAACAAACGTGCAGAGTTTGAGTACATCCTGGTTGACACCTACACCGCCGGTATCGTCCTCACAGGCACAGAAATTAAGTCCATCCGTAGCGGTAAGGCCAGCTTGGTCGACACTTACTGCTACTTTTCGAATGGTGAACTGTGGGTGAAGAACATGCATATCGCCCAGTACAGCTATGGTTCCTACAACAACCACGTGGAACGTCGTGACCGCAAGCTGTTGCTCAACAAGAAAGAGCTTCGTAGCCTGGCACAGGACATCAAGTCTCCCGGCTACACAATCGTCCCCGTATTGCTTCATCTGAGTGAGAACGGATTTGCCAAGCTCGACATCGCGCTAGCTAAAGGAAAGAAGGAATACGACAAGCGTCAGACCCTGAAAGCCAAGGAAGACCGCCGTGAAATGGACCGTGTGTACAAAGCGCTATTGTAATTTACGATTTACTAATTTACTATTTACTATTTATTTGGTAATTTTATATTTTAATGATTTCCATGCGGATGGTTTTCAAACAAAACAAAGACTTCCATGCGGATGGTTTTCAAACAAAACAAAATAATTTAGAGACGAGGAAAAGATGGGAAAGATTGAGGATATCATCAAAGAACGGATACTGATACTGGACGGTGCGATGGGTACGATGCTTCAGTCTTACGGACTGGAAGAAGCTGACTTCCGTGGCAAGCAGTTCAAGGATGTGCCCGGCCTGCTGAAAGGTAACAACGACATACTGAATCTGACGCGTCCCGACGTGGTTGAAGAAGTCCATCGTCGTTATCTAGAAGCCGGTGCTGACATCATCGAGACTAATACCTTCTCCAGCCAGCGCATATCCATGTCAGACTACCACGTTGAGGACCATTGTGCAGAGATTATCTCCGCCGGCTGCCGTATAGCCCGCACGCTTGCCGACAGATACACAGAAGCCAATCCAGCCAAGCCCCGCTTCGTAGCCGGCTCTATCGGCCCTACGAACAAGAGCTGCACCATCAGCCCCGATGTAAACGACCCGTCGATGCGCAACTTGACGTTCGACGAGCTGAGTCTTGCCTACGAAGAGCAAATCACCGCCTTGCTTAATGGCGGAGTAGATCTCCTATTGTTTGAGACCATCTTCGACACACTGAATTGCAAAGCCGGACTTTATGCCGCCGAGCAAGCGATGTCAAGATCCGGCAAGAAAGTTCCAGTGATGCTAAGCGTCACCGTAAGCGACGCCGGCGGTCGCACCCTCTCCGGCCAGACCCTTGATGCCTTTCTCGCCAGTGTCAGTCACGCCGATTTGTTTTCCGTCGGCTTGAACTGCTCATTTGGCGCCAAGCAGATGTTCCCGTTTCTCAAGGACATAGCCAAGAAAGCCCCATACTATATCAGCGTCTACCCTAACGCAGGCTTGCCCAACTCCTTGGGTCTCTACGACCAGACCCCCGATGAGATGGCCGAAGAGATGAAAGCCTACGTCGACGCCGGAATAGTCAATATCCTCGGTGGATGCTGCGGCACCACCGACGCATTCATATCGAAATTCCAGCCATTGGTTAGAAAATCCGACGGCACTTACACCCCTCCTCGCATACCGCCTGCCCCCAGCCAGCATCTTCAGCTCTCCGGTCTTGAGCTGCTCGAGGTGACCCCTTCCAGCAACTTCATCAACATCGGAGAACGTTGCAAC
>FLNY01001789.1_pt1 | contig 11009 bp, 8 predicted proteins | sample 1140381 | NCBI WGS metagenome assembly FLNY01 (sample SAMEA3878172, study PRJEB12797) | bioreactor metagenome | biome: Moose rumen | place: Sweden | collected 2011-10
GCTCACTCCAAAAATCGCCCAAGCTTACCTATAAACTTTGAAGTTATTAATCTAATTGGCTTATTATTCGGCCTCAGGGGCCTCGGTGGCCTCCCCCGGCAGGATAAAATTTTCCATGCCAATCGGCAGATTTTTGTTGTAGTAGATGTCGCCTTTTGCAATAAGGTCCCCATGTTTTTCCATGATGCGGGCGTGGGATTCTTCGGTGGTTATAGTCTCTTTGGATTTGTAGCGGGCCACGCAACGTGGAACAACCAGGGTGCGGTAGCCTTTTTTGCGGGCACGCAGGCAAAAGTCCAGCATGGCGTCATATCCGGTAAGAGAGGTATCAAAACCTCTAAGCATGCGGTAGACTTTGGCATCTATCATGCAACACCCGCTATCCACCATAGTCACATCTCTAGGCATAGAGCCCAGGCCTTCATATGTATCTCTGAATATACGCTGTCCATGAAAAGCAGGATAAAAAGCACCATCTTCAGCCACTATGTAGCCTGCATTGTCGTAGGTGAATCCTCTTCCTAAGAAACGCACTCCCACCACGGCCACATCAGGCTGACAGAGATAAGAGTACATTCTTTTTACGTTGTTGCGGGTAATCAGACTGACATTCTCATCCTTGAGGTACATGTAGTCCCCGCCGAAACGTCTAAATCCCGATTCGTCATAGTCTAAGTGCCATTTTTTCAGTGAGGCATCCACCCTGCCGCTGCAAGTCACTCCGGACTGCTGCAAATATGAGATAGCCAGCGCCATGTGTTCTTTGCAGCTATAGTTGGCCTCGGCCCGCTCCTCCTTAGTCATAGTTTTTAAGAAGGTGCGCTTGTGATACAGCAGCGATGGAATATGTAATATCTTACCTCCTCTAAAAGCCGTCCTCAGGATGTACTCATAGACATAGGAATACTTTGCCTTTTCATTAAATGAACCCATTTTTTTGTACATCTCACGAGAAATACAGACGAACTCTCCGATATAGTTTGTCTGCAAGAATAATTCTTTATTGAAATCACATTTAAAATGGGGATTGCGCCTATCAAGGCCTATGAGCTCGTCATGGTCGGTATAGATGATATGCTCCCTCTCCTCATCTGCCAACTCCTCCACCGTCTGATTCAAAGAAGACAGAGTGTTACCGCTGAGACGGTCGTGTTGGCCTATGTATACCAGCTCATTTCCTTCGGCAAAATGTGCCCCGATGTTGTATGCGTAGGCGCCGCCTGCTTTTTTCTTGAGTCTGCGATAGTGCACCTTATCCACAATGTCTGGGAAAAATTCCTTGATTGTCAACTCGATGGCATTGGAAGGATTGTTGTCTAAAATATATAGTTCGAATTCACGGTACTCCTGCTCGTCGATGGATTCAAGCATATCCTTAAACTGATCCATGTCGGTATCTATCGTCCAGACAACCAGGGAAAAATATGCACTAGCCACTACTTAGACCCCTTTCCCATAATTACAACAGCAACCGTTTTTAAAAGTATCTTAAAATCAAGCCTCAAAGACCAATTGGCAATGTACTCTGTATCCAGAGCCACCACTTCTTCAAAATCTGTAATGTCGCTTCGACCGCTGACCTGCCACATGCCTGTCAGCCCGGGCTTAATAGACAGTCTGGCCTTGTGATGCAAAGCATAGTTTTCGTACTCGTCCTCAAGAGGTGGTCTGGTGCCCACCAGAGACATGTCTCCCTTCAGCACATTCCAAAACTGTGGCAACTCATCGATAGAGTACTTTCTCATAAAGTGGCCTATCGGTATAATGCGGGGATCGTTTTCCATTTTAAACATATTCCCCTGCATCTCATTTTGCGTCATCAGCTCCTGCTTTCTCTCCTCGGCATCCACGTACATGGTTCTAAACTTGTAAAATTTGAATTTGCGCCCGTTGCGCCCGATGCGGGTCTGTGTAAAAAACACAGGTCCCTTTGATTGGATCTTGATGATCGGAGCAAAAATAATAAATGCTATGAGTGTGAACAACAGGCCCACCAAAGCGCCTATGATATCCACCACTCGTTTTACAAAAGCCTGTCTGTTGTTGGCGATATGCATACTGGTGGTAAGCACTACAAAATGGCCGTAGGTCTCCATGATTCTGTTTGGCATGAGGCTATCTGTATGGATGAGGGAGATGTGCACTGTCAGCCCCTGCTCAACAAGCCTGGCTGCAAGAGATTCTTCGCTGGCTCTGGTATTGCCATCCAAAAAAATCTCGTCCACCACGCTGGTCCTTAGATATTCAAAAAGAGTGTCTGCTGTAGCTACGACAGGCACCCCTTCGATGGTCTGTCCCGTCATATCCTTGTCCACTACTGCTACGCCCTTGACAGCAAACTCCATGTAAGGGCTGTGGGCCAGCTCCGCTAAACAGGCTTCCGCAGTAGAAGATTCGGCCACCACAATAAGGGATGTCTTATTGACATCCATAAGCATCTTGCGTCGTATTCTGCGCTTTCTAATGACTCTGAAAGTATAGGATAAGATCACCATAGAAACGCCAAAAATAGCCAGTGCCACACGAGAGTAGAAGAAAGAAATCCTCATGGCATACATGTATATCAGCACCCCTAGAAAATTGACAAGAGAGTGCCATATGGTGGCGGTGACCTCCTGATATTTTGTTCTGCGTAAAATCCCCGTATATGTCTCTGTAAAAAGCACGCAGGTCAAGTCAATAAAGGGCATAATGAGAGCCAGGTTCTGGTAAAATGTGTAGTGTTCAAATCTGCTGAAAAAAATCAGCGCCCCATTATATCTGATGAAAACACCCACATACAAAGCCAGCTCCGCTGCCAACATGTCCAACAATATAAAATCCAAATGCTTGACCCACGAGCGCTTCTTTTTCTTGTACAAGTGTATTCTCCCCCAATATCACACTTTGATTATTTGTAATAATATGATATGAAAGTCAAAAGTACATTTTTCCTCTCCTTCTGACTTATGACTCTTTTATCATATTATAATTCTTTTTCTAGCTTTACGCCATCGTAATCCATCTTTCTGGTGTGATATTCTATGTCCTCAAGCAGCTTGCGGTTTTTGGCCAAAAGGTCACCAAGCATACCAATCATCAATCCGATAAATCCCATCAACAGAAGTGTGCATCCCAAAATCAAAGACTGGATATGTCCGGCACTGTTGCCCATGCAAACGTACACCAAAAATCTGATGATAACCACAAGTCCAATGAGGGTAGGCACGATTGAAAAAATACTGAAAGTCTTGAGCGGTGAATACATCAGGTATGCTCTGAGTATGGTCACCATAGATTTTTTCACATAACCCATCATGCTGTTAAAAAGCCTTGATGGACGCAACTCACCGTTTGTGCGGATAGGCACGCTGGTCTGCGCTATTTTATTGCGGCCCGCCTGCACGATGGTCTCAAGAGTATAGGTGTAGTCATTTGTGACATTGATTCTCATGGCCGCATCTCTCGAATAAGCTCTAAAACCTGAAGGCGCATCCGGGATGTCTGAGTTACTGGCCTTCTGCACTACCCAACTGCCAAAATGCTGCAGCCTCTTTTTGGTGGCAGAAAAATGCTCCGTATTATCAATAGGTCTCTCACCGATAACGATATCTGACCTGCCCTCTATAATAGGGCGCACTAAAAGCTCTATGTCGTCAGCCACATACTGATTATCTGCATCCGTATTTACGATAATATCTGCGCCGTTTCTCAAACAGGCATCAAGGCCCGCCATAAATCCATAAGCAAGCCCCTTGTTGCGGCGGAAATTAACTACGTAGTTGACGCCCCATTTTCGGGCCACCTCTACGGTATTATCGCTACTGCCGTCATTTATAATCAGGTATTCTATTTCATCAATCCCATCTATATGACGTGGCAGATCATTGAGGGCTATCTCAAGTGTCTCAGCCTCATTAAAACAAGGGATCTGAATGATTAATTTCATCTCGTTCCTCCATCAATCACGACCAAATGAATAGTCAAATTTTGTCAGGGAAAGGTTTGGATTATAGTAAGGATCGCCCTTTTCGTATACTTCCTTCCACTTAGACATAAATATATCTGTCTCTGTATCCATGCGTGCCTTCTTGGCCGGGTCCTTAAGATCCGCTCCTCGGCTTACAGACTCTAAATGATACCACTCAGCAAAAGGTGTGTAAACACACAGCAGGTTCTTACTGCGCACCTTCAGGCAATAATCCACATCGTTAAAAGCTACTGCCAGGGCCTCGTCAAAACCTCCCACGCTATCAAACAACTGCTTTTTTGTCAGAAGGCATGCTCCCGTCACTGCAGACAAATCCTGGACACAGGTGCTTCGATAAAAATATCCCACCTGCTCTCTGCCACTTCCCAAAAACTGTGAGTTGGCCACTCCTCCCAGACCTAAGATAAGTCCCGCGTGCTGTACTGTGTTGTTGCCATAATACAATCTGGCGCCCACTATCCCCACATCGCTTCTTCTTATAAATCCCATCATCTCAAAGATGGCATCCTCATTAATCATACGGGTGTCATTATTTAATAACAGGATATACTCGCCACCGGCTTTATTTACACCGTAATTGACCAGTGCCGAAAAATTAAACGAACCTTTTGTGTCGTGGTGTTCTTTTGTGTAGTCGGCCACCTTCACATCTATATCATCTCTGGCCTGCAGCTTGTCATAAAGCTCAAATGTATCTGCATCAACAGAATTATTTTCGACGATAATAAATTCTATATTGCGATATGTCGTTTTTGATACAATACTCTCGATACAGGCTGACAGGTCATCACTATGGTCCATATTTGGAATCACGATAGATAAAAGAGGTGTATCGGGCCATTTGTATATGGTGCGATAATAACCTAAGTGAGAATCCAGCTGCACCTCTGCCGGCACCCCTATTCTCTTATAATGCTCTTCCACTGCCCTGCGCCCGTTTTCGTAGGCGTACATCTTGGCCTCCGGATGGTCTGCGGTAGATGCCGGATGGGTGCGCCAATGATACAGCACTCTTGGTATGTGATAGATATTTTTACACTTTTCCAAAATGCGCAAATCAAAATCATGATCCTGTGCACCGTCGTACTCAGACAGGATTCCACCGCTTGCTTTTACCAGATCGGCTCTTGCCACAAAAAGGTGGGTGATATAATTGTGGGAGCACAACAAGTCGATATTAAAATCCGATTTGAAATGCGGAAGGAAATATTCCTTACCCTCCATATCGATCTTGTCTTCGTCCGAATAGATAGCCTCTATAGTCTCATCCCTATTGATAGCCTCTGCTATATAGTACATGGCGTCCGGTGTAATCAGATCGTCATGATCCGTAAATCCGATAAAATCTCCGGTAGCCAATTCCATAGCGGCATTGGTGTTGCCGGCTATGCCTGTATTGTCCGCCAGCTTCTTATAGCAGATTCTGTCATCCCAGGTACCTGACAGTGTATCCATGATAATATCCTTCAGGCCATCCTCAGGACTGCCATCTCCTAAGCACAGCTGCCAGTGAGGATAGGTCTGCGCCTCAAAAGAGGCTATCAGCTCCCTAAGGAAACGCTCCGGTGTGTTATACAGCGGAATGACTATGCTTATAGTAGGAGTCTTCTTAAAAACTGTATGGCGCTGCTTATCTAAGTCGGCCTCAGTCACGGGATGCTCCTTTAAAAACTTTTTATAGCTATAGTGCTCCTGGTCGTGGCCGATAGCCTTCCTAAAAGTCTTAGCCACTGTATGAAGCAAGCCATAATGCTCAAGGTACATCAAGCCCTTCTCTATTTTATTTTTTGGTTCTCTATATTCCTTTATTTTTTCCATAATTACTCTCTACGAAAAGTAGCTGCGTATGCGAGACGCCAGTGCGGCGGGGTCGCCGAGGGATACGAAGAGGTGGGTGGCATCCTCGGAAAAAAGTTCGTGGTTAGCTGGGCCATCTCCTAAGATCATGGGCTTGCCCATGGCCTCGTAGATGTATGCCTTGCCCGGGATTGTACGTCTGGCCTTCATGATGTCTTTACTAAAATGACCTGCCAGGCAAAGGTCCGCCTCCGCTATATGGTCCGCCAGCTCCTGCTGAGACAACCAGTCTATATAATGTATATTATTAGCCTGCGGTGGATGCATACTCTCAGGTATAGGACCTATTATCTCAAATTCAAAGTCCTCATCATTTGCAAAGCTTTCCGCGGCCTCAAGTATAACATCCACCCCCTGTAGGTTGAGTATGGATCCAAAATATAGCACTCTATGAACAGCAGATTTGATACTTTTTTCTCTGGGGTAATAAATATCAGTATTGGCATGTAAATAAAGCACATGCATCACGTCCTGTGGCACGCCAAATTCCTCTGCAAAATAGCCTCCGTGAGCCTTGGTATCACACACCACATAGTCGGCTTTTTTAATGGTCCTCTCATCAATGCGATGCAAAAACTTCGCTACTGCTCCACCGGATTCAAACTTTTTCCTATCCCATACCATAGTGTCATACATGGAGATGAAAAAGTCGATAATCACAGGCCTTTTTTTCAGCTTTTTTAAAAAAAGCGGCATAATGAGCTGAGGAGAAAATCCCACGAATACCACATCGATATCCGAAAGTGACTGGGTGAGAAGCCGCCTGTATACCGCAAGCAGTCTCTTGGGGTAACTCATGGAGGGGCTACCTATGACAGTCACTTTATCTGCCAGACTCTCTAGAAGCTCCATCTCCTGGGTCACTCTTATGTAGTCTGTATTTTTAGTTGTAATGAAGAGCACTCGCTTGCCGGATAATATCGGCGAGAGGTCTTCAAATCTTTTTATATCTGTTTTAGTTTGCATACCTAAGTAATGATACCACAGTTTGTCATTTGTTGCATTGCCCCAGTTATTGTTCTAAAATTAGGAAAGAAAAAATCATTATATTAAGGATATTTTATGATAGCAATCATTATGTCCACCTACAATGGACAAAAATATATATCTAAGCAAATACAAAGCATCTTGGCGCAAAGCGAAAAGCGTTTTACCCTGTTCATCCGTGATGATGGGTCGACAGATGACACACTACAGCTGCTTCAAAACTATGCTGATATGGACGACAGGATAAGTCTTGTCTTTGACGATGACACTTCCCTCAATACCAACATAGGCTTTGGCGCAAGTTTTACAAAAGTCATAAGGCATGCTCTTTCATATAGCGACTATAGCTATTTTGCTTTTTGTGATCAGGATGACTACTGGGAGCCTGACAAGCTGGCAGCTTCTATTAAGGCCCTTGAGTCTGGCGGGAAGGCGCCGGCACTTTGTGCCTGCAACTATTATATATGTGACGACCTACTCAATATCAAATCTACTTTTAGTGATACAGACCCCATTGCGGATGTCACCTTCGAAAATCTATTTTTTGAAGGAGTGTTTCCCGGTTTTACCATCACAATCAACAGACCTTTAGCCCAGGCAGCTTTTGACAATCCGAATGCCGATAGCATATACTACCACGACAAGTGGGTCAGTCTCATTGCAAAAGGATGTGGCTATGATATCCACTATATCACCACACCTCTGGCCAAGTACCGCAGACACGAAGACGCTATATCTTCCACTGATAAGGGTATTGGCGCCAAGATAAAATGGCGCATTGATTCAGTGCTAAACGGGGATTATTGTCCCAAGACCCATCAGATGCTTTTGGCATTTTACCATGAGTACACTACTCTTTTATCAGATGGCACAGCACAATTTTTGGAAATATTTACCCATGGCAAAAAATCTCAAAAACTGTTTTTCAAAAAAAGATTGCGCAGAAGCATGGGAGGAGAAATTATGCTTAGAATGATTATTCTTCTGGGCAAAATCTAATCACACATGAAAGAAAAAAACGTAAAACGAAATTATATATACAATGTAGCTTATCAGATGCTGGTGATTATAACACCACTGCTGACGGCGCCCTATATTGCAAGAGTCCTTGGGGCTGAGCGCATCGGAGTCTTTAGTTACGTCACTGCCGTGGCAGCATTTTTTATTATATTTGCCACCCTTGGCACTTCCACCTATGGTCAACGTGAGGTATCTTATGTACAGACCGATGTGAAAAATCGCAGCATTGCTTTTTGGAACACACTGATTTTCAGATGTACTTCCACAGCCATTTTTCTGTTGATTTACGGCATATTTATTTTTTTGTTGCATCCTACCTGGATGATTATTTACATAATTCAGTTTATCGAGATTTTGAATGTTGCCTGCGACACATCGTGGTTCTTCCAGGGTATAGAAGAGTTTGGGAAAATAGTCGGCCGCAATGCCATTTTTCGCATCATCAATCTCATCATGGTATTTACCCTCATAAAAGATCAGGATGACCTGGCCCTATATACTTTTGCCACTGCTGTCATCACCATGATGGGGCATGTATCACTGTGGGCCTACCTGCCAAAATATATTCACAGGGTACCCCGAGGCGACCTTGCACCTTTTAGAGACACCAAGGTCATCATAGGACTCTTTTTACCCACCATCGCCGTGCAGGTGTATCAGTATCTCGACAAAATCATGATCAAACTTATCGCCAGCGACAATGCTGAAAACGGATACTACGAACAGGCCATGCGCATCACAAAAATGGTACTGGTACTGGTGACTTCCATGTCCACCGTCATGGTGCCCCGCATAGGCAGATATTTTAACGAAGGTAACAAAGAGGCCATACGTACATCCATGTACAAAGCCTACAGGTTTGCATGGTTTTTGGGACTGCCCCTGATGTGCGGACTCATCGGTATCTCGTCAAACTTCATCCCATGGTTTTACGGGCCCGGCTATGAAAAGGTAATAGTCCTTCTCAAGATTGCATCAGGCATCACAGTAGCCATCGCCATCAACAATGTAACCGGCATAGAATACTTAGTACCCACCAAGCGTGAAAAGCTATACACCAAGACCGTATTAGTCGGAGCCATCATCAATTTTTGCCTTAACCTGATATTGATTCCACACCTCTACTCATACGGTGCAGCCATTGCCTCCGTATGCGCTGAGGCATCCATAGCCGCCATACAGCTTGTTTTTATACGACGCGAACTTGATATAATAACTGTCTTAAAATCATCTGTGAAATACATCATCGCATCTGTTATGATGTTGGCATTGCTCCTCATCATGGGTAGTCGCTTGTCTAACACCATAGCAGTTACTTTTGCTATGATTGTTGTAGGCGCCGCCTTTTATTTTGGAATACTCACTGTTATACGTGATGAATTTTTCCTGGAAAACGCCCACCTTGCCATTGATAAGGTGCTTAGGATATTAAAAATACGAAAATAAGGATATTTATGAAAACTATAGCCTATTCTTTGATAATCGCATATATAATTCTGATAGTGTGCTGCTTTTTCTTTGGCACCCACAGACGTATCAGAAAATATTTTATTGGATTTATTTATCTCATCACTATCGTATATACGATATGTATAGGTATCTATTTTGCCAATGCAGTGCAGGGCGCTTCGCCTGATGAATCGGCACACATAGCCTACATATATTATCTGAATGAGACAAAAGAAATCATCCCTCAGTATGAAGATATGCACATTTTCAGTGATGTCATTATGAAATGGTCCGAGGAGCCCAACTATGAGTATCAGACCTATCTGATAAACTATCTGTGTCACCCGCCCCTCTATTACCACATAATGCGGCTGGCGGGGGGATTTACACCTACAGAATCAGATGTAGTCATCACCATTGACAAGATGCGTCTTAGATATTTTAGTATGGGCATCTATACTATCGGGCTCATCCTGCTACTCTATATCGGCTGGTCCAGAATCAACAGAGAAAAACCATGGCTGCATCTACTATATGCTACAGCTGCCACCAGTATTCCTATGATTGGCTATGAGCTCTGCGGCGTCACCAACGATGCTTTGACGCTTGTCACTGCCTCTCTATGTATACTGGGTCTCATCAGATTCTGCGAAGGCAAGAGAAGCTACCTGACCTATGCACTTATCGCTACAGGTATCACCGCTTCCCTTCTCACCAAACTCACTACTGCTATGTTATGCATTTTTATGGCTGTGATTGTGCTTATAGTTACTATCGTAAAAGAAAAGAGCGTAAAAGGCTCCCTGCGATTAGAGTTTTTTATCACTTTTCCTATATACTTTTTTGCCATAGCCTACTACGCTATTATCTACAATAGATACGGCACGATACATCCCTCACTGGAACTCATATCATCAGCTGAGTACTTCAAAAATACCATGTACTACATCAACGAAGCTGATCGCGTGCGCTACACTCTCAGTGAGTACCTATCCTACTATTTTGACAGATTCTTCCTGTCCTGGTCAGGCATAGAATCCACCTATAGATTCTTGAAGACCTATACCTACAGTCTCACCGCCATACCATACGAGATACTCTGGTTAATACCCGTACTATTGTTTTTGCCACATGCGAAAAAAATAGCCGGCACACTGACGCTACCCCTAATAGCCGGATGGGTATCCCTTATACTTACATTTATCTATCAGCTAAAAAGTGCCTACGGCACCTACCTGACCCGTGGATACTTAGGCGGATTTGCATCCCGATACTACATTCCATTCATGCCTATATTCGGACTGTGCATGATAGTCGTATTCCAAAGCCTCCTCACTGACAATGGATTCGACCCGCTTACGGATACCACCACCATAAAAGACAACGTAAGATCCTACTACATCAGACTCTTGTACAACCAACTGATTTACGTACTTACCCTTATCTTCGGATTCTTACTGTTTTATGGCAACCTACCGTTTTTCCTGCTCCACTACGCACCTACCCTATAGGATTTGCCACTATTTACCGGCCTACGCTCATATGTGCGCCAGCTTAGGCCACGCTCCCCGGGCCAGGAGGAAACTTCGCAAGAATATTACATTTTCCATATATGCAAAATGTCGCATCCTTTATTACTTAGTGTCTTTTAAACGCCTGTACAGTTTATCAAAATGTTGTTTTACAGGCGGACACTTAACCAATTAGATTAATAACTTCAAAGTTT
>FLNY01004118.1_pt1 | contig 11008 bp, 10 predicted proteins | sample 1140381 | NCBI WGS metagenome assembly FLNY01 (sample SAMEA3878172, study PRJEB12797) | bioreactor metagenome | biome: Moose rumen | place: Sweden | collected 2011-10
GCGCAAGCAGTCGCTGATAGACAGCGTCATGCCGTTTATTCTTTAGTTCCCTTGCATCAAAATAACGCATTAGACTATGCCACGTAAGACTGACGGAATAGAATTTGAGATTCATCCTCGCCCCACGAAGGGTGAGGACGGCAAGCCGCTGCTCTATGTGCGACCTGCAAAGGGACGCAAGAAGAGCTTTAAGGAATTGGAGACCTTCTGCAACAAGTATCGCAACCTGCGGCCAGGAGAGTTGCAGATGGTGATGGACGTAGTGATGGATGTCGTGGGCCTCTGGCTGTCTGACGGCTATCGGGTGGAGACGCCTATCGGCTCGTTCGCCCCTAAGTTGAAACTCCTTGGCGATCATACGGATCCCAGGACCATTCACGGCAGAGACATCGTCTATGCCGGTATCGAGTTCATCCCCTCCAAGGAGTTCATCAAGGAAGGCGGACGGAACCGTGAGGGCTACCGCAAGAGCGAGGCTCAGGTCGGCAACAGCCAGATGTACGACCCCAAAGCAATGGACGAGGCCCTGCGGCGCAGCATGAAGTTGGGCTATACCACCATCCCTGAGTTTATGATATTCAGCGGCCTGAAACGCGACTCTGCCAAGACTTATCTCGACAGTCTCTGCAAGGGTGAGCATCCCCGTCTCTGGAAGGTTCGTGAAAGCCGCCGCTGGCTGTACTTCCCTAAGAAAGAGGCTTCAAAGGAATAAAACCCGGTTTCGACCGACCGCTCCAACATATCGGGGCAGGTGCTCCAAGATATAAGGGCGCCCGCCCTAATTCGTAAGGGCGGACGATGGTAACGAGCAACTCCGTACCTTTCTCCCTGTCAGAAGGCACCTTCCTCCCTTTTAGAGCGTACTTCTGTTCCTGACTACATGGTCTTCTGCCCCGTTTTGCATAACTTTTTCCCGCTTTTCGCACATGTTTTGAAAAAAAATGTGTATCTTTGCACCATCATTATAAGACAAGGAGCAAATATGAATGTGACATATAACGTGTAACTATGGAAGCAAGCAAAGTGATAGACAGCATCAGGCAGGTGGTGGAAAAGCCGAGAAAACTTCCCAAACAATGGAAAAACATGGATGAGAAGTTGTCTGCCCTGTTCACAAGGAAATAGGGAATAAGGCCATTTCACTCTAAGATATTATCCAAACTTCTTTGGTGTGAAATGGCCTTATCTGCTACTTATTCATAAATAAGTTTAGAGTTTACCACATTCTGCATAAGATTAATGTCCGCCACCAGGACCTCCACCACCTCCAGGACCCCCTCCGCCACCGGGTTGACCACCACCGCCAGATTGATTACCACCACTTGCCGAATACTCTGAGAGTGAGACGGACAAGCCGCCGCTGACCGTGCCGCCGATGTTGCCCATACCGCCGAAATACTCTGTGCCGCCACTGACGGTGACCCCAGATTTCAGGCTTGTAGTGCTAGAGGTGGATACTACAAGCGTAGAGCCACCGCTGGTGGGAGTCTTGAAGGCGAGGGCAAGGCCGTCGCCGTTGTAGAGAGCATACCAGATATTCTTGTTCCATGAGGATGAATAGCATGACTGGGAGAGGCTGCTGCCCGACTCCAGACCTCCGATGGCCACGAGGGTGCCACCGCTGAAGTAGAGTTGTTTCTGCGCCTCGCTGTTGGCATCGATGGCTACCTCGGGCTCCGAGGTCCCGATAGCATAAACGACTCCACCCTTGATATAGCAATTGCCGTTGGCATCGATACCGTCGTTGTTGGATGCCTTGGAATAGACGCAGCCGCCCGAGATGGTCAGGTCTTGTGCAGAGTTGATGCCGTCGTCGTAGGCATTCACGGTGATATGTCCACCAATGATGTTCAGATAGTTCTTGCTTTCGATACCCTCAGCATTGATACCACTAGTGGTCACGTTGATGGTGCCGCCGCTAATGTCGATGCCGCCGCTGTAGGAATAACTGTTGCCGCTCTGCGTCTTTACACCGGCTTTGATGCCCTTGGGCGACGAGTAGTAACTGCTGCTGACATTATCGGTATTGCCAGAGTAGTTGGTGTTCTCCGTCGAACCGTTGTTGTAATAGAGACCACCGCTGGTAACTACTGTGATGGTACCATCGGTGATGTTCAGCACACCATCACATTTCATGCCTTTACCACCCGAACCAGACGAGGTCAGGTTTAGCGTGCCACCCGAGATTGTCATGTTACCGTCGCAACTCAGGCCACTGGCAGCCTTGGTCTCCAAGTCATCGCTGTCCCATTCGCCCTTGCCAGTCGTTGTCACAGTGATGGTGCCACCGCTGATGTTCATGTCGCCCTCGCCCTTGATGCCCTTGGCGGCCGTAGCCGAGCAGTTGACGGCGATGGTGCCGCCGCTGATGTAAATAGTTCCGCTGTCTTCATCCTCGTGGTCGGTGGTCTCACCAGTCGAACTGTCACCGTCGATGTCGCACTGGATGCCGTCGTCGCCCGTGCCACTGATGTTGATTGCGCCGCTCTCCATCAGGAAATATTCGTTGCACGAGATGCCATCGCCTACAGCAGAAAGTACGTTGATGGTGGCGTTCTTCAGAGAGATATACTCTCCCGTCTTGATGCCATGCTTTACGTTGCCCGTCACGTTGAGCGTGCCTTTTTGGGCGAACTCAGCATGGCCCTTGATGTAGAGGCAACCCTTTTGTGAGCCACTGGCAGCATCGACGAGCGTATTAGTGGTGTCGGTAATCACTTTCACTTTGATACGTTTGCCGTTCTGGATGTGTACGGCAGCACCGCTATATACTGGAGTTGCATTGGTGAGTGTCAGCCCGTTGAGTTCGATGGTAGCCTTGTAGGAGCCCGACATGTAGAATTCGCCATCGGAACTTGTGCCAGAGAGTGTGTAGGTAATCTCTTCGGCCAGGTCGTCACTCTGCTCAATGCTTACGTGGGCTCCGTTTTGGGTCACTGTTACATAGTCGGCAACGTCGCTGGATACGGTCACTGTGGCTGATGATCCGCTATATACTACACTGACGGTTTGGCTCGTTTCATCAGACGTATTGCCAGTCTCCGTGATGCTAATCTTCGAGATGTCGCTGACGCTGTAGGATGTTCCACCGATAGTGATGGTGCCGGCACTGCTGTCGTAGGTCATCGTGCCAGCCTCCGATGCGGTTATTTGGGTACTGCCACTGCTGGTGGTTATGGTCAGCGTCTGGGCCGTAGAAGTGAAAAGCGAAAAGTTGATAGCAAATAAGAATGCTATTATCCTGATGATTGCAGTCTTTCTCATTTTATTTGGATCTTACGGGTGATACTACCTTTCTTAATAATATAGAGGCCTTTGGGAAGTGACACGTTACCGGGAATCTGACGACCTGTCAAGTCGTAGATTGCCTCAGCATCGCTCAGTCTGATACTATCGGCTTCGATACTGCTAATGCCTGTCGTTGTCTCGTTGCTGGTAGAGAAGTTCATAGAGGCCAGATTGTTTAATGAGATGGTTTTCGACTCTGAGGTCGTCGTGTTGTTTGCCACGAGGTTCTCGTCGCTGAAGGTGATTGTCAGTCCGACGGCGGTCAATGAGGTCTTCGTGCCATCCTGCTCCACCAGTGTCAGATAGGTGTAGTCGGCAGCCTGTGATGATAATACTGCAGCCACCGCCAGTGATGTCAATAATACTTTCTTCATAATAATGAGCATTGGTAATTAGTGTTGCAAATATAGGGAAAAAGGGGCATTGGCCGAAATAAATTCAACCAATGGCGATTTTCCCTCAACGAACGTTTTATTTCCTGATGATCCTTTTGCATGGTTTTAGCATCTTCATTAAACTATCTATTAAGTCCAAAACTCTTTCTCGCCAGTCTCCTCCATTGCCCCCTGGCATTTCGGGCAAGTTCTCATATCCCATATTCGGATTTGGTCACTACCACATTGCAGACAGAGCCGGCCCACCTCGCTTCGGTAGGATGGAGCCACATCAGCGATGATACCACCTACGACGATATTCTGGATGGTCTTACAGTCAGGGCATGACATCGCTGTAATCTGCTGGCGGAACAAACCACGCCCATCATATACATCAGCATCATAGCCGCATGCTTTACAACGATATTTATGTCTCCAAGCCATTCCTACCTTATATAATAAGTCCATCTTCGTTGCAAAGGTACTCATTTTTGCTGAATAATGGATGATAATGCATTGCATGTTAATTGAATTTAACTATTTAGCATTTTGTCGAAGAATTGGTACTCGAATTCTACTAACTGGCAAATCTTGTCTATTTTTCTTCTTTTTTTCAGATAAAAGCCGTACCTTTGCCGACGAAAAGGATCAGTAAACGTATTATGAATATGAAGATAAAGACATTATTATTGGCGGGTCTGATGATATTGGAATCCGCTAGTCTGAGTGCCCAGAGGTTATGGACACTACAGGATTGCATTGACTATGCAATGGAGAATAATATTACGCTCCAAAAATCCAGACTTACGAAGCAGTCTGCCACTGAAGACTTGAAGGGAGCCAAGGCGGCCCTTTTACCTACGTTGAATGCTTCGACGAATCAGAGTGTCGGCTATCAGCCCTGGAAGGATGTTGGTATCTCGACAGTGACTAACGGAACGGTGAACACCAAGGTCGATAAGACCTTCTATAACGGTTCTTACTCTTTGAGTGGTCAGTGGACAATATGGAACGGCAACCGTAACATCAACACCATCAGACTCGACGAGTTGGCTGAGCAGGAGGCCGAACTCTCCACACAGGAGACGGCCAACAGTATTCAGGAGCGCATCGCCCAACTCTATGCCCAGATTCTCTATCTAGCCGAGAATGTGACGGTGAGCGAACAGATGCTGGAAACCAGCAAGAAGAACGAGGAGCGCGGGCAGGAGATGGTCAACGTTGGCAAGATGTCGAAGGCGGATCTGGCCCAACTTTCAGCCCAGCGTGCCAATGATGAATATAATATTGTGGAGGCCAAAAGCCAGTTGATGAATTATAAACTGCAACTGAAGCAGTTGCTAGAGATTACCGATGAGGAGCAATTCGATGTGGCCATTCCGGAGATTGACGATGATCGTATCCTTGCCGAGATTCCTAGTCTTCAGTCTGTCTATGAGCAGTCGTTGATGACCCGTCCGGAGATTGAGCGCTCCCAGTTGGCTATTAAGAGCAGTGAGGTGAATGTGTCGCTTGCGAAGGCTGGCTGGTTGCCGAGCGTCAACCTGACTGGTGGTGTGACAACCTCCACGAACTCGCTGGCCTCCAATGGATGGGGGACCCAGATGAAAACTAATACCAATGCCTCCTTGGGCTTGGGCGTGACCGTTCCTATCTATGATGGACGCTCGACAAAGACATCCGTCAATAAGGCGAAGATCCAGCAATTGCAGGCTCAACTCGACCTGTTGGATCAGCAGAAGACCCTCTATTCTGACATCCAGCAGTACTGGCTTAACGCCTTAACCAACCAGCAGAAGTACAAGGCTGCTTCCAGTAGTGTAGAGAGTGCCCGGCAGAGTTACGATCTGCTCTCCGAGCAGTTCCGCCTGGGACTGAAGAACATCGTAGAATTGATGACGGGTAAGGACAACCTGCTCTCTGCCCAGCAGAACCAATTGCAGTCGAAGTACCTGACGCTCTATAACCAGCAGATGCTGCGCTTCTATCAGGGAGGAGAGATCAACTAGGAAACCTAGAAATGCTAGGAGACCTAGAAAACCTAGAATAACAAGAAAAAACAAAAAGATATGAAAAAGATTAACAAGAAAGTATGGATAGCCGTCGCTGTCGTGGCTGTGGCTGTCATTGCCTATTTCCTGTTCTCGGGCGGAAAGAAGATGGAAACCGTGTCGTTTGATACCGCTAAGGTAGAGAAGACCAATATTCAGACCAGTATCACGGCTACGGGAACGATCGAGCCTGTGACATCAGTGACGGTGGGTACGCAGGTGTCGGGTATTGTGAGCCACCTTTACGTCGATTACAATTCGGTGGTGAGAAAAGGGCAGATCATTGCAGAACTCGACAGGACGAATCTGATCAGTGAGTTGAATACGGCCAAGGCCAACCTCTCGAGTGCACAGAGTTCTATGAATTATCAGCAGTCAAATTATAATCGGTATAAGGAACTGTATGACAAGGGTCTCGTCAGTGCCGACGAGTTTGAAAACGCCCGTCTGCAGTATCAGCAGGCCAAAGAACAGGTGAACTCTTCTCGTGAGAGCGTGCAGCGGGCACAGACGAACTTGGGTTATGCCACCATCACCTCACCGATTGACGGTGTCGTGCTGTCGAAGTCGGTGGAGGAAGGGCAGACGGTGGCTTCATCGTTCAATACGCCGGAGTTGTTCGTGATTGCCAAAGACCTGACGGACATGCGCGTTATTGCCGACATCGACGAGGCTGATATCGGTGGCGTGAAGGAAGGACAGCGTGTGACTTTCACCGTGGATGCCTTCCCCGATGACACTTTCGAGGGTGCTGTGACACAGGTGCGTCAGGAGGCAACTACCGAGAGCAATGTCGTGACCTATGAGGTGGTGATCTCCGCCCCCAATGCCGATCTGAAACTGAAGCCCGGTCTGACGGCTAATGTCACTATCTTCACGATGGAGAAGAACAATATTCTGGCTGTCCCTTCCAAGACCCTGCGCTTCGTGCCCAATGAGATGCTGCTCAAGAAGAATCAGAAGATTGAGGATTGCGAGGGCGACCATAAGTTGTGGACGTTGGAAGGGAATGTTTTCAAGGCCCACAAGGTTGAGATTGGCACGACCAATGGCGTGATGACCGAGATTGTCAATGGCATCGGCGAAGGAACGGAAGTGCTGACCGACTTCAATATGAGTGGAGGTGGTGAGGCTCCTCAGGCAGAGCAGGCGGGCAACCCGTTCATGCCGCGTCCACGAAACAATAATAACAATAAGAGCAACCAACAGAAGAAGCAATAAACTATGGCAGAAGACAATAGAAAAGTCGTCATTGAACTGCAGAACGTGAAGCGCTACTTTCAGGTGGGCAGTGAGACGGTGAAGGCCTTGCGGGGTGTCTCGTTCAAGATCTACGAGGGCGAGTTCGTCACTATCCAGGGTACCTCCGGTTCCGGTAAATCGACACTGCTGAACCAGTTGGGATGCCTTGATACGCCCACAAGTGGGGAATACTTCCTCGACGGTATCTCCGTGCGGACGATGTCGAAGACACAGCGTGCCCATCTGCGTAACCGTAAGATCGGCTTCGTGTTCCAGAACTATAACCTGTTGGCAAAAACCACGGCCGTGGAGAATGTGGAACTGCCACTAATGTATAACTCGGAGATCTCGGCATCCGAGCGCCGTGAGAAGGCCATCACCGCCTTGAAAGCCGTAGGACTGGGTGACCGTCTGTATCACAAGTCGAACCAGATGTCGGGTGGCCAGATGCAGCGCGTGGCCATTGCCCGTGCTTTGGTGAACGATCCCGCCGTGCTCCTTGCCGACGAGGCCACTGGTAACCTCGATACTCGTACTTCGTTTGAGATGCTTGTGCTCTTCCAAGAACTCTATAAGCAGGGGAATACGATTATCTTCGTGACCCACAACCCGGAGATCGCTGAGTATTCGAGTCGTAACATCAACCTGCGTGACGGTAAGATTCGTGAGGATACTATCAATACCAATATCAAGTCGGCTGCCGAGGCTTTGGCTCAGTTGCCGGCGCCACAAGACGATTGAACGATATGAATATACTGAATTTATTTAAGGTAAGTCTGAAGGCGGTAGCGAACAACAAGATGCGTTCGTTTCTCTCCATGCTGGGTATTATTATCGGTGTAGCCGCCGTGATCATCATGATGGCCATCGGACAAGGATCGAAGGAGAGCATCCGTGCTGAACTATCCACGATGGGTACCAATCTGCTGACCATCCGTCCGGGTGCCGACATGCGTGGTGGCGTGCGTCAGGATCCTTCTTCAATGCAGACGCTGAAGAAGGCTGACTACGAGCGTATCATTCGCGAGAAGAAGTTTGTCACGAAGGTGTCGCCCGAGGTGACGGCCAGTGGACAGGTTATCTATGGCAATAACAATACAAATACGTCGATGTACGGTGAGTCGCCCGATTATCTCGATATCAAACAGTGGGCCGTAGAGGAGGGCGAGTGCTTTACTGATGAGGATATCAAGAAGGCCGCCAAGAAAGTCGTTGTCGGTAAGACGATCGTCACTGAACTGTTTGGCGACGGCGTGGATCCTATTGGCAAGACTATCCGTTTCAAGAGTATCCCTGTCACTATCATCGGTGTGTTGAAGTCGAAGGGCTACAACTCTTGGGGTATGGATCAGGACAATGTGATCATTGCACCCTATTCGACGGTGATGAAGCGTATTGCCGCCCAGACGTGGTTTTCCAGTATCGTCTGTTCGGCTGTTACGGAGGAACTGTCGGATGCGGCCATCGAAGAACTTACGCAGATCCTGCGCGACAACCATAAGTTGAAAGAGGATGCCGATGACGACTTCACCATCCGGTCCCAAGCGGAGATGATGGAGACGATGTCAAGTACGATGGACACAGTGACGCTGATCCTCGTGGTGGCCGCTGCCTTCTCATTGCTCGTGGCTGGTATCGGCATCATGAATATTATGCTTGTGTCGGTGACGGAGCGCACCAAGGAGATTGGTCTTCGTATGGCCGTCGGTGCTACGGGGCCTGTCATCTCGCTCCAGTTCCTCATAGAGTCGGTATTGATATCCGTGACAGGTGGCCTTTTGGGTATCTTTGTGGGGTGTGGGGCCAGTGCTTTCCTACCCTCGTTCGGCATGCCGTCGAGCGTCCCCGCCTGGTCTATCTATGTGTCATTCCTCGTCTGTGTGTTCATCGGTGTGCTCTTCGGCTACATCCCTGCACAGAAGGCAGCCAATATGGATCCCATAGAAGCCATCCGACATGAATAAGAGGACCATTATACTGTTGCATATAGCAGTCTGGGCGATGATGTTCCTGTCGCCCCTGACGCTTATGCATCGTGGTGAAACTTTCAACCTTCTCAAGTATGCGATGGTTTGTGTGTCACCACTCGCACTGATGGTGGTCTTTTATATCAATTACCTGTGGCTTGTTCCAACTTTCTTATTTGGGAAAGATCGACGTGTCTATTGGCTTGTCAATCTAGTGATGATGGCGGCTATTGGCATTCCCGTCCATTATTGGCTGTTGTTCACTCACAGTTTGTTTGATGCCCCCGGTCATCCGCTTCATCCCTGGACCTGGGTAGAAGATATGGTGTTTATCATGCGCGATAGTTTCAATGTGGCCGTGATGGCCGCTGTGGCCACAGCCATCGCCCTTGTCCAGCGGGTGCACCATAGTGAGGAGGCGCGCCTAGAGGCAGAGGCAGCCCGAACGGAGGCGGAACTGAAGAATCTTCGCTCACAGATCAACCCACACTTTCTGTTGAATACGCTTAATAACATCTATGCGTTGACAGCGATTGATACAGAGCGGGCTCAGGATGCCATCCGGCAACTCAGTAAACTCCTGCGTCATCTTCTCTACGAGAATCAGGAGCAGTTCGTTGATTTCGACAAAGAAGTGCAGTTCATTGAGAGTTATATTAACCTGATGCGGATCCGTCTGCCGCAGAACGTAGATGTGTCCTTTACGTATGAACCGCCTTCCAAACCGTTAAGAGTGGCACCTTTGCTGGCCATTTCGCTCGTGGAGAATGCCTTTAAACACGGTGTCTCTCCGACGGAACCGAGTTTTGTACATATCCGTATTGACATAGATGATTCCGTAGCCGTTTACGACATTGAGAACTCTAACCACCCAAAGACGGAAAAAGACCGTAGTGGTCATGGTATCGGCCTTCAGCAGGTGCAACATCGGCTTGACCTTTGTTATCCTGGCCGATATGAATGGACCTACGGGCCAAGCCCTGATGGGAGTACATACCGTTCGGTCATCCGACTAAATATACCCCCTAATAATAACTAACCAAAAACTGAATTTATGATTATTACATGTGCAATTATCGACGATGAGCCTCTGGCAGCAGGACTGTTGGGGAGTTATGCAAAGAAGACGCCTTATCTGAGCCTGAAGGGAACTTATAACAGTGCCATTGAGGCCATGAGAGAACTGCGCGAGAATCCTGTGCAGTTGCTGTTCCTGGATATCCAGATGCCGGAACTTAGTGGCATTGAGTTCGCCAAGATCCTGCCTCGGGAGACAAAAATTATCTTTACGACGGCTTTCCCTCAGTACGCTATTGAGGGATACAAGGTCAATGCGCTCGATTACCTGTTGAAGCCGATTTCCTACGATGATTTCTTGAAATCGACGGACAAGGCCCTTGAGTGGTTCTCCATCACGATGAAGCAGGATATCTATAAGAACGACCGTTTTATGTTGGTGAAGACCGACTATAAATTACAGCGCGTCAGTTTGGATGATATCCTCTATATTGAAGGTCTGAAAGATTATGTACGGTTCTACCTGAAGAATGGTGAGAAGGTGATGTCATTGATGAGTATGAAGAAATTGGACGAGTATCTGCCCAAGCCCGAGTTCATGCGCACGCATCGTTCCTATATCGTCCACATGACGGAAGTGCCGCTCATCGACCGTTTCCGTGTCGTGTTCGGTGATACGTATATCCCGATTTCCGAGAACTACAAGGATGAAATACAGTCATACTTCGATCAGCATACGCTGGTGTGATATATTCAAAGGATGAAGTAATCAAAGAATGAGAAAATGAAAAGTGAGTTTGGCAAAAAGGATATCGACGAGCCTACTTTGTGCAAATAAATATAAAAATAGATGCGGTAGTGGGAAACTTTTCATTTTTTCATTCTTTCATTTTTCCATTTTTTCGTAACTTTGCGCTCAGTTATTAAGTTATTCATTCTAAATACAAACAATTATGGTAAATTACAAGGATTTGGGTCTCGTTAATACCCGCGAGATGTTCAAAAGAGCAGTAGCCGGTGGCTATGCTATCCCCGCTTTCAACTTCAACACGATGGAGCAGATGCAGGC
>FLNY01004331.1_pt1 | contig 11006 bp, 12 predicted proteins | sample 1140381 | NCBI WGS metagenome assembly FLNY01 (sample SAMEA3878172, study PRJEB12797) | bioreactor metagenome | biome: Moose rumen | place: Sweden | collected 2011-10
AACGGCAGCCGTATTGTAAAATAATGCGTAATTTTGCGAAGTCAATATTTCCCGCTCCATGAAAACTGTCAAATTGCTGGCCATTGCCGCATTCGCCGCATGTGCCGCCGTCGGCTGCACAGCGGGCAAACCGCGCCCCTCCTCCGACTTTGTCCGCGTAAGCGGAGAATACCTGATAGAACCGTCCGGCGACACGCTCTACATAATGGGCACGAACCTCGGCAACTGGCTGAATCCCGAAGGATACATGTTCGGCTTCCGCCGCACGAATTCCCCCTGGATGATAGACCAGCTGCTCCGGGAGATGGTCGGCCCGGATGAGACGGCCGCTTTCTGGAAGGCCTTCAAGGAAAACTATATCACCAGGGCGGACATCGATTTCATAGCCTCCACCGGAGCAAACACCATAAGGGTTCCTTTCAACTACAAGCTGTTCACGGCCGAAGACTACATGGGCCTTCCCGACAACACCGGGGAGGGCTTCCGCCTTATGGACCTTCTTGTGGATTGGTGCCGCGGCGCCGGGCTCTACCTCATCCTTGACATGCACGACTGCCCCGGCGGCCAGACCGGCGACAATATCGACGACTCCTTCGGCTATCCCTGGCTCTTCGAATCCCCGGCCGCCCAGGAACAGTTCTGCTCCATCTGGAAGAGCATAGCCGCGCACTATCGCGACGAACCCGTGATTCTCGGCTACGAACTGATGAACGAACCCATAGCCACCTATTTTGACGCAGAGCATTTCAACCCGCTCCTCGAGCCCCTGTGCAAAAAGGCGGTCGCCGCCATCCGCGAGGCCGACCCAAATCATATCGTCCTTCTCGGCGGAGCGCAGTGGAACAGCAATTTCAGCTGCTTCAGCGATACGGACTTCGACGCACAGCTCATGTACACCTGTCACCGTTACGGCGGGCCGGCCACCGGGGAAGCCATAGGGCACTACATTGAATTCAAGCGGAAGAGCGCCCGTCCGATGTATATGGGAGAAATCGGGCATAACAGCATGGAATGGCAGGCGGATTTTGTCAAGGTGCTGAAAGCCAACAATATCGGTTATACTTTCTGGCCATACAAGAAAATCCAGGATTCCTGCTTTGCGGGATACAAGGCTCCGGAAGGGTGGGAAGAGGTGGTGGAATTCTCCGAGGCTCCTCGCGGCAGCTATTCCGAAATCAGGGAGCACCGTCCCGCCGAAGCCCTGGTCCGGAGCGCCCTTTCCGGCCTTCTGGAGAATGTCCGCTTCGAAAACTGCGTCATCCAGAACGACTACATAGCCACTTTGCAGATGAAATGATAATAGATTTACCAATATGATCCTCAGCAAGCAACTCGGAGTATTCCTCAATTATGTCCACAACCGCTTCAAGCTCTTTGTGAACGAGGCCATGGAGGCGGCGGGTTTCAACATCACCGCGGAACAGTTCCTGCTTCTGGACACCCTGTGGAACGAAGGCCCCCAGTCCCAGCAGAAAATCGCTGACATGATGCTGAAGGACAAGAATTCGGTGGTGAAACTCGTGGACAGCCTCGAATCCAGGGGGCTTGTAACGCGCCGCGCCAACCCCATAGACCGGCGCCAGAACATTGTCTCAACCACCCCGGAGTGCGACAAAATGCGCGACCCCGTGAAGGAAGTCGCCCTCTCCACAGTCAAGCACATTACCAAAGGGCTTGACGACGAGGAGCTGGCGGTTTTCATAAAAGCTATGGACACGATGGCCCAGAACATGGACAACGACGTCGATCTTCTGGCGCTTGCACGTACCCTCCCCATCAGAAAGCCCGCCGCCGCCAAATGACCGGCTATTGCGGAATTATGCGGGGCGGCGGACAGCGGAGCGGAAATTGGTTTTTCGGCCACCGCGCCGAAAAAAGGAGGCTGACTAAATAGATTCTTCACTTCGTTCAGAATGACATTTGATGACTGTTTGATGTCATTCTGAGGCAGGTTTACCTGCCGAAGAATCTGCTTTTAGCCAGCCTTAAACGTTTAATCGGCTGATTTGCAGCGCCCTTACCTGATCTTCCTGTAGCCGTACCCGGCGTTGTCGCCAAGTTCGAGCTCGATCTTCATGAGGCGGTTGTACTTGCAGATGCGGTCGGTCCTGGAGAGGGAGCCGGTCTTGATCTGGCCGCTGTTGGTGGCCACTGCGATGTCGGCGATGGTGGTGTCCTCGGTCTCGCCGGAACGGTGGGATGTGACGGTGGTGTAGCCGTGGCGGTGCGCCATCTCGATGGCGTCGAGCGTCTCGGTGAGGGAGCCGATCTGGTTGACCTTGATGAGGATGGAGTTGCCTGCGCCCATGGCGATGCCCTTCTCGAGGTATTTGACGTTGGTCACGAAGAGGTCGTCGCCTACCAGCTGGCACTTGTCGCCGATGGCCTTGGTGAGCTTCACCCAGCCTTCCCAGTCTTCCTCGCTGAGGCCGTCCTCGATGGAGTCGATGGGGTACTTCTCGATGAGGGTCTTGAGGTACTTGATCTGCTGCTCGCTGGTGAGTTTGCGGCCGCGCGGGTCTTTCTTCTTGCCGTCCTTGAGCTGCTTGTAGTCGTAGTAGAAGGTGTCGCCCTCCTTGAAGCAGAACTCGGATGCCGCGCAGTCCATTGCGATGGTGACGTCGGTACCGGGCTTGTAACCTGCCTTTTCGATGGCCTCCATTATGCAGTCGAGAGCGTCGTTTATGCCCTTGAGGGCGGGAGCGAAGCCGCCTTCGTCACCCACCGCGGTGCTGAGGCCGCGGGCCTTGAGCACCTTCTGGAGAGCGTGGAAGACTTCCGCGCCCATGCGGACGGCCTCCGCCTCGTTTGCGGCGCCTACCGGACGGATCATGAATTCCTGGAAAGCGATGGGGGCGTCGGAGTGGGCGCCGCCGTTGATGATGTTCATCATCGGGACAGGGAGAACATGGCCGTTGGTGCCGCCGATGTAGCGGTAGAGGGGCAGGCCGAGATATTCGGCCGCGGCGTGTGCGACGGCGAGGCTGACGCCGAGGATGGCGTTCGCGCCGAGCTTGCTCTTGGTGGGGGTGCCGTCCAGTTCGATCATGGTCTTGTCGATGGCCCTCTGGTCAAGGGCGCTCATGCCGATGACAGCGGGAGCTATCACGTCGTTCACGTTGGCGACCGCCTTGAGGACGCCCTTTCCGCCGTAGCGCTTCTTGTCGCCGTCGCGAAGCTCGAGAGCCTCGTTTTCGCCGGTGGATGCGCCGGAGGGTACTGCTGCAACGCCGATGACGCCGCTTTCGAGTTCAACTTCTACTTCTACCGTGGGATTTCCACGGGAATCCAGGATTTCACGTCCTGTAACACGGATAATACGCATTTTTATAAGAATTTGGTTTAAGATTGTTCGTTTCCGGGCGGTTTTGGCTGCAAAAACCGTCGCAAAGTTAGTATTTTTCACCAAAAAGTACAACAAGACAGGTATAATAAAGGGGAAATTCCGTTTTGAATAATTATTGGAATTCGCTAAATTTGCCGGATACCAAGAAAACCTAACCAAATGTCCCACATCTCAGGTCACATTTCACAGATAATCGGCCCCGTCGTCGATGTCCACTTCTCCCTGGAAGAGAATCAGGAAGTGAAGTCCCTCCCGGCCATTCACGACGCCCTCGAAGTGCGGCGTCCAGACGGCCGACCGCTCATAATGGAGGCCCAGCAGCACATAGGCGAAGATACCGTCCGCTGCGTGGCCATGGACTCCACCGACGGTTTGCAGCGCGGAATGGAAGTGAGAAGCACCGGCGCGCCCATACAGATGCCGGTCGGCGAGCAGATCAGGGGGCGGGTCATGAACGTGGTCGGCGAGACCATAGACGGCCTGCCCGCCCTCGATTCCGGCCACAAGCTCCCCATCCACCGCGAGCCCCCCAAATTCGAAGACCTCACCACCAGCCAGGAAGTGCTCTATACGGGCATCAAGGTCATAGACCTGCTTGAGCCTTATCTCAAAGGCGGCAAAATCGGTCTCTTCGGCGGCGCGGGCGTGGGCAAGACCGTGCTCATCAAGGAGCTCATCAACAACATCGCCAAGAAGCACAACGGATTCAGCATCTTCGCCGGCGTCGGGGAGCGCACCCGCGAGGGCAACGACCTCATCCGTGAAATGATAGAATCCGGCGTCATCAAGTACGGCAGCGCGTTCGAGAAAGCCATGGCGGAGGGCAAGTGGGACCTCTCCCTCGTGGACCGCGACGAAATGGCGCGGAGCCAGGTGGCCATGGTTTTCGGGCAGATGAACGAGCCCCCCGGGGCCCGAAGCAGCGTGGCGCTGAGCGGGCTCACCCTTGCGGAATCCTTCCGCGATTCTTCCGACCCGGGCACCCCGAAGGACATCCTTTTCTTCATCGACAACATCTTCCGCTTCACCCAGGCCGGCTCGGAGGTGAGCGCGCTTCTCGGCCGCATGCCGTCCGCAGTGGGCTACCAGCCCACCCTTGCCACAGAGATGGGCCAGATGCAGGAGCGCATCACGTCCACGCGCAACGGTTCCATCACGAGCGTGCAGGCGGTATATGTGCCGGCGGACGACCTTACGGACCCGGCCCCGGCCACCACTTTCTCCCATCTGGACGCAACCACCGTGCTGAGCCGCAAGATAACCGCCCTGGGCATATATCCGGCGGTGGACCCGCTCGAGAGCACTTCCCGCATACTGGACCCGAACATCGTCGGAAAGGACCATTACGAAACCGCCCAGCGCGTGAAGCAGATACTGCAGCGCTTCAAGGAGCTGCAGGACATCATCGCCATCCTCGGCATGGACGAACTCAGCGACGAGGACAAACTCACCGTCAACCGCGCCCGCCGCGTGCAGCGCTTCCTCAGCCAGCCGTTCAACGTGGCCGAGCAGTTCACCGGCGTTCCCGGAGTGATGGTGGACATACAGGACACCATAAACGGCTTCAGGAAAATACTGGACGGCGAATGCGACTATCTGCCGGAGCAGGCTTTCCTGAATGTCGGAACCATAGAGGAAGCCGTCGCCAAAGGCGAAAAGATACTTGCTCAGGCAAAGGCATGATGGAAGTCACCCTCTATACTCCCGAAAGCTCGCGGACCTTCGAGGCCGGCGCGCTGTTCCTGCCCGGAAGCTACGCGCCCTTCGAGGTGCTGCCCGGCCACGCGCCCATCATCTCCACCCTCGGGGAGGGGAAGGTGCGATGGGTTTCGGACGGGCGGGAAGAATCGCTGGACATCCGTTCCGGAGCCGTAAGGGTGGTATCGGACAAAGTGGAAATATGCGCTGAACTCCTATGAAGAAGATACTGCTCATACTCTTCATGTTGCTGATTCCGTTCGCGTTGCCTGCGGACACCTCCCGCATTCCCTCCGGCGACGGCGTGGCCGCCGCGGACGAAGACGGGGAGTCCTTCAACGTGGCCGATGTCATTTTCGAGCATGTGGGGGATTCGTATGAGTGGCACTTCTTCACCACGAAGGCCGGAAAATCCGTGGCCATATACCTTCCCGTGATAGTGAAGGCCGGCGACGGGTGGCACTGCTTCTCTTCCCGGAAGCTGCTGCACGGCGGTCCGGGTACGGAATACCAGGGCCTGCACATAGCAGCGGCCGGAGAGTCTCACGAAGGGAAAATAGTGCAGGCGGACGGCACCCGCCCGCTGGACCTCTCCATAACCAAGAACGTGCTGAGCCTCATCATGGGCAGCCTGCTGCTGGTGGTGCTGGTGCTCCTCACCTCCGGCTGGTACCGCAGGCACGACTCCCTGAAGGAAGCGCCCAAAGGCCTTGCCGCCGCCATGGAAATCCTCATCGTCCCCATCGACGAAATGGCCAGGGACAACATAGGGGAAGCGGACTACCGCAAATACTCCCCGTACCTGTGTACGGTGTTCCTGTTCATACTGCTGAACAACTTCCTGGGAATCATCCCGTTCTTCCCGGGCGGGGCCAACCTTACCGGCAACATCGCGTGCACGCTGGTGCTGGCCCTCTTCACTTTCTTCACCGTGAACCTCACCGGCACCAGGCACTACTACAAGGAAATGTTCCTCCCCGACGTGCCCGGGCCGCTCAAGCCGCTGATGGCGGTGATAGAGGTGTTCAGCGCCATGGTAAAACCCATCTCGCTCACGATACGTCTTTTCGCGAACATGCTCGCCGGCCACATTCAGATTCTCTGCATGGTCTGCATCATATTCATAGTGGCGAAGTACGGAGGTGCGCTCCTGGGCGGCATGGGACTCATCAGCGTGGTGTTCGGGGTGTTTCTGGACGTGCTGGAAATGCTGATTTCCTACATCCAGGCATATATATTCACAATGCTGAGTTCCATTTACATAGGGCTCGCAAGGGAAAAGGAATGAACAACTTCAAAACTTTATAATTATGTTAGGATTCGTTATGTTACAGGCAGTTGCAGGTGCAGCTCTGGGTAAAGGTCTGGCGGCTGTCGCCGCTGCGCTCGCCGCATTCGCGGCCGGTTACGGTATCGGTAAGATAGGCCAGGCGGCCGTGGAAGGCATCGCCCGCCAGCCGGAAGCGTCCGGCAACATCCGTTCCATGGCCATCGTGGCCGCAGGTATGATCGAAGGCGCGAGCCTCCTCGGCATCATCACCTGTCTTCTGGCAATCTTAAGGTAGTCCCGCCGTGAACCTCATCACACCGGAAGGCGGACTCCTTTTCTGGATGGTCGTCATATTTGGCATTGTATTCCTTATACTTGCCAAATGGGGCTTCCCCGTCATCACGTCGTCGGTGCAGAAGCGCAGCGACCGCATTGCGGACTCCCTGCGCAAGGCCGACGAAGTGGACCGGCGCGCGGAACGGCTGGAAGAGGAGCGCGGGCAGATGCTCCTGGATGCAAGGAAGGAGCAGTCCCGCATCCTCAAGGAGGCGGGGGAGGCGCGCGACGCCATCATCTCCAAGGCCAAGGCCGACGCCCAGGAGGAAACCGCCCGCATGATAGCGGCCGCCCGCATGCAGATAGAAGCCGACCGTCTCACGGCGGAGGCCGAACTTCGCAAGCAGGTGGCGGTGCTGTCGGTGGAGGTGGCCGAAAAGGTGCTCCGCCGCAAGCTGGAAGCTTCGTCCGAACAGCAGGCGTTCATAGACGCCCTTGTGGACGAGGCCGCCAAATCCACCGATAATCTGCAAAGCTGATGAATACCGGGGTAGTGTCCATAAGGTATGCGCGCGCCCTGCTCCTGCTCACCCGGGAGTCGGGAAGGGGGGAGCAGGTCTTCGCCCAGGCCCGCGAACTCCTGAAAAACCCGGCCGCCGGTCCCGAGCCGCTCGAACCCGACCTCGCGAAGCTGGTGCTGCTGCTGCGCAAGAACGGCAGGGGAGACCTCATGCGCTTCATCCTGAACGACTTCACCCGCCTCTACTGCAAGTCCACCGGGGCCAAAATGGTGCATCTCGTCACTGCGGCGGAGGCGCCGGGGCTGGAAGACAGGATAGCCGGCCTGCTCGGCGGCAAGGTTTACATGGACAAGGAGGTGGACCCGTCGCTGGAAGGCGGATTCATGCTGATAATGGACGACCGCATGCTGGATGCAAGCGTCAGGGGACAGATGGAGCGCATCCGGCGGCAATTCATAGACAGGAACCAACGAATAGTATAGGAATATATGGCGAACGACAATATAAAGCCCAGTGAAATATCCGACATACTTCTGGGACAGCTCAAGAACATCGACACTTCCATAGGCTTCGAGGAAGTCGGCCGCGTGCTCCAGGTCTCCGACGGCGTGGCCCGTATTTACGGGCTCGCCCGCGCCGAGGCGGGGGAACTGCTGGAATTCGCTTCCGGCGTCAAGGCCGTGGTCATGAACCTGGAGGAAGACAACGTCGGAGCCGTGCTCCTCGGCTCCACCGACCAGGTGAAGGAAGGCATGAGCGTGAGGCGCTTGGGGCGCATCGCCTCGGTGCCCGTTTCCGAGCAGATGGTAGGGCGCGTCGTGAACCCGCTCGGCGAGCCGCTGGACGGACGCGGCCCCATCTCCGGCGACAAGGTGCCCATGCCGCTCGAACGGAAGGCACCCGGCGTCATCTACCGCCAGCCGGTGAACGAACCGCTGCAGACGGGCATCAAGGCCATCGACGCCATGATTCCCATAGGCCGCGGCCAGCGCGAGCTCATCATCGGCGACCGCCAGACCGGAAAGACGGCCATAGCCGTCGATACCATAATCAACCAGCGCTCCGAATTCCTGGCCGGCAGGCCCGTCATCTGCATCTATGTGGCCGTGGGCCAGAAAGGCTCCACCGTCGCTTCCATCGTTGAGACGCTCCGCACCAACGGGGCCATGGACTATACCATAGTGGTGGCGGCCACGGCGGCGGATCCTGCCGCCCTGCAGTATTACGCCCCGTTCGCCGGCGCCGCCATCGGCGAGTATTTCCGCGACACAGGCCGCCCGGCCCTCGTAATCTACGACGACCTCTCGAAGCAGGCGGTGGCGTACCGCGAAGTGTCCCTTATCCTCCGCAGGCCCTCCGGCCGCGAGGCATACCCGGGCGACGTATTCTATCTGCACTCCCGTCTGCTGGAGCGCGCCGCGAAAATCATCGACCAGCAGGAAGTGGCGGAAAAGATGAACGACCTGCCGAAAGCCCTCGAGGGGCGCGTCAAGGCCGGCGGCTCGCTCACCGCGCTGCCCATCATCGAAACCCAGGCCGGGGACGTGTCGGCCTATATCCCCACCAACGTCATATCCATCACCGACGGGCAGATTTACCTGGAGAGCAGCCTGTTCAACCAGGGTTTCCGTCCGGCCATCAACGTCGGAATATCCGTGTCCCGCGTGGGAGGCTCCGCCCAGGTGAAGAGCATGAAGAAAGTGGCGGGCACGCTCAAGATAGACCAGGCGCAGTACGAAGAGCTGGAGAGCTTCTCCAAATTTTCTTCCGACGTGGACAAGGTTACCGCAATGGCCCTGGACAAAGGACGCAAGAACAACCAGCTGCTCATCCAGCCCCAGTATTCCCCGATGCCGGTAGGGGAGCAGGTCGCGGTGCTTTACTGCGGCACGCACGCCCTCATGTCCGGCATACGCATAGACCAGGTCCGCGAGTTCCAGTCCCTCTTCCTCGACCGCATGCGCACTTCGCATGCCGGCGTGCTTTCCTCCCTGTCGGAGGGCAAGGTGGGCGACGGAGACGCCGCCGTCCTGGAAAAGGAAGCTGCGGCCGTCTGCGCGGCGCTGCAGGGATGATGCGGATATGGGAAACTTAAGGGAAATAAAAGACAGGATAGGTTCCGTCCGTTCGACGTTGAAGATAACCAACGCCATGAAGCTTGTGGCCTCCGCGAAACTGCGGAAGGCGCAGCAGGCGGTGGAGGCGCTCCGTCCCTACGAAGCCACTCTCGCGTCCATCCTGTCCGATGCCGGAGGCGTATCCGGAAGCGTCCGTCCCGAAGCCGGGCAGTCCGGTACTGCGGTGGTGGTTTTCTCTTCCAACTCCTCCCTCTGCGGAGCGTTCAATTCCAATGTCCTGCGCAAGGCGAAGGAAGTCATCGGCGCCCTGGAGGGGAAGGTGGACGTTTTTGCGGCCGGACGCAAAGTGGCTGATCCGCTTCGCAAAAGCGGCTTCCCTTCCGTTTCCGTCCCGGGGAAGAATGCGGAGGCGCCCCTGGACCTCAACGACCTGGTGGCCCATCCGTCCTATGCGGGGGCGTCCCGGCTCGCCCAGGCGCTCATGGACGCCTACGATGCCGGCACCTACAGCCGCGTCGTGCTCGTTTACAACCATTTCGTCTCCACCTCCCGCCAGGACGTGCTGGCGGAAACCTACCTCCCCTTCACCCTCCCCTCCTGTCATCCCGCCCCCTACTGTCATTCTGAGCGCAGCGAAGAATCTCTTTCCGCCTCCTCCTGTCATTCCGAGCGCAGCGAAGAATCTCTTTCCGCCCCCTCCTGTCATTCCGAGCGCAGCGAAGAATTCATCTTCGAACCCTCCGCCGCCCTCGTCGCGGACTCGCTCCTTCCCCAGGTGATCCGGCTCAAGGTCTATACCGTGCTGCTGGACAGCGTGGCGTCCGAACATGCCGCCCGCACCGTAGCCATGCAGACCGCCTCGGACAACGCCCAGGACATACTCGACACCCTCACCCTCGAATACAACAAGGGCCGCCAGCAGCAGATTACTTCCGAAATCCTGGACATCGTGGGCGGCTCGCAGCAGTGACGGACATGAAAAGTGCGGTCATCCTGTGCAACGGGGAATTCCCCAGGAAGGAGTACCCAGTATATCTTCTGAAGTCCGCGGGCGTGATCGTCTGCTGCGACGGCGTCCGCAACGTGCGGAGCCTGGAGCGTCTGGGCCTGGAGCCGACAGTGATCGTGGGCGACATGGACTCCGCCTCCCGGGCGGTGAAGGAAAAATACGCCGACCGCCTGGTGCGCATCGGGGAACAGGACGACAACGACCTTGCCAAGGCCTTTGCCCTTTTGCGCGCACGCTGGCCGGAAATATCCGAAATCCATATACTTGGCGCCGGCGGCAGGAACGAGGCCCATACCGTGGGGAACCTGGGATGGCTCATGGAGTGGGAGCGCCGCTGCCTGGAGGAAACCGGCACGGGACTATCCGGCCGGGGCGTCAATATCGACATGGTTTCCGACTGGAGCACCGCCTTCGCCGTTTCCGGCAGCACCGCTCTCCACGTGGGCGCGGGCCGCAAAATCTCCTTTTTCACCACCGACCCGTCGCTGGAAATCAAATCGAAGGGCCTTCAGTGGCCCCTCGATCCGGTAAAGTTCGACGCCTGGTGGAAGGCCACCCTCAACAGGGCTTCGGAAGACGTGGTGTCCCTGCATTTCAACCACCCGGCGCCGCTGCTCGTCATCCTGGACTGATTGTAAAAGTTTTAACATAACCGAAAATGAAACGTTTCCTTTATCTGGCCGCCGGCGTCCTCGTATGCGCCTGCACGGCCAAAACGCAGGTTCCCGACATTAACGGCGGATGGAATTTCTCTGCCGATGACGGCCGCAGCGCCGTGGTGGACCTGCCCCACGACGCCATGCTGGGC
>FLNY01001790.1_pt1 | contig 10973 bp, 6 predicted proteins | sample 1140381 | NCBI WGS metagenome assembly FLNY01 (sample SAMEA3878172, study PRJEB12797) | bioreactor metagenome | biome: Moose rumen | place: Sweden | collected 2011-10
AAACTTAACTACCTGTGCTTAAATGTAACCTTAACTCTCTGTTTTAATCCATTAGGAAGAACATATTTTAGCTTATCCTCAGATGGCGTCATCTTTGAACACTCCGGATGTTCTCGATATAACTTGATTGCGTCAAACTCACACTTTGTAGTACATACACCACATCCGATACATTTATTTTCATCAACCACCGAAGCTCCGCATTTGAGACATCTGGAAGTCTCTTTTTTAATCTGCTCTTCTGTGAGTTCTACGGTCTTATCTCTAAATGTAAGCTCGCCTGTCACAGTGGTCTTTGACACACCAGGGATCTGCCGTGGACTATGGTCGTAATCATTTACCAAAATGTCTTCTTTATCCAGTTCCACAAAGTCCCGCCTGTTGCGACCTATAGTAAGTGAACTATGAGGCTGCACATATCTATGTATAGATATAGCGCCCTCTCTACCTGCTGCAATAGCATCAATAGCAAACTTAGGGCCTGTATACATATCGCCACCTACAAATATATCCGGTTCATCTGTCTGATAAGTAAGTGGATCAGCCTTGGGACCTCTGTCAATAACTACCTTTGAGTCCTTGAATAAGTCCCCATATAAGCTGCGCTGTCCTACTGAGAAAATGACATGCTTGCACTCTACTGTAATAGTATCATCTTCGTCATATTGAGGTGCAAAACGGCCTGTATCGTCCTTGACACGAGTACATTTCTTAAGAACAATGCCCTTGACAGCCCCCGCTTCATCCAAAAGGACCTCCTTCGGGCCCCAGCCGCAGTTGAGTTCTACACCCTCGGCCTCGACTATCTCTACTTCCTCTGCAGAGGCTGGCATGATATCTCTAGTCTCCAAGCAGTACATCGATACTTTTTCATCACCTACACGACGTGCAGAACGTGCCACATCGATAGCAACATTACCGCCACCAATGACCACCACATCACCCTTGATGTCATAACTCTCATTCTCAGATACTTCATGAAGGAAATCAACGGCTGTCACAGTTCCTATTCCGTCATCACCAGGTACATTTGGCTTGCTACCGCCCTGACAACCAATCGCCACATAAAATGCCTTGTATCCTTGTGCCCTCAAATCATCCAAGGTAATGTCCTTGCCAACTTCTACACCGCACTTTATCTCGACGCCGAGTTCTTTAATGATATCAATCTCTGCATCTATTACTTTATTTTCAAGGACAAAAGAAGGTATACCATAACGAAGCATACCACCCGGATATTTACTCTTTTCAAATATAGTAGGATGATATCCCTTGAGTGCCAGATAATAAGCACAGGAAAGTCCTGCAGGTCCGGCACCTACGATAGCTACCTTTTCAGAAAACTCGCCCTTTTGAGAAGGTACAATCTTTTTAGGAATATAACGGGTCTCTGACTTGAGATCCATCTCCGCTAAAAATCTCTTGACTTCATCTATCGCAATAGCCTCATCAATTGTGCCTCTGGTACATGCTGCTTCGCACCTTCTGTTGCATACACGTCCGCAGATAGCCGGAAGAGGATTATCCTGCTTGATAAGAGCCAGAGCTTCTTTGTAGCGCCCCTGTGCCGCCATGCGAAGATACCCCTGGATGGCTATATGCGCCGGACATGCAGTCTTACATGGAGCTGTACCTGTATCATAGCAATTGATTCTATTAGTATCACGATAATTATCATCCCACTCATCTACTGTCCATTTTCTCTCAGTAGGAAGTACATGTTTTGGATAAGACACCTGGCTGCCATCTGCCTTGCATAACTTCTGTCCTAACTTGACAGCACCTGCAGGACAATTTTCTACGCATTTACCGCAAGCGACACAGTCCTCCGCAGTAACATGGGCAACGTATGCTGACCGAGACATATTAGGTGTATTAAATAGCTGTGATGTACGTAAAGCATAACAAACATTTACATTGCAATTGCATATAGCAAATATTTTATTTTCTCCATCAATATTGGTAATCTGATGAACAAAACCATTCTCTTCAGCCTGTTTGAATATATCAAGAGCTTCTTCTCTTGTAATATATACCCCGCCTTTATTGGTCTCCACTACATAATCCGCCATATCACCTACAGCTATACACCATCCCTCAGGATCATCAGCACAACCTTCATCATAGGTCTTTCTCGACAATCGACACGAACAGGGTGACTTGGCATATTTGCCATCATATTTATCAAGCCAATAAGAAATCTTCTCAAGGTTGATGGCCTGCTGTTCCATGCTGATAGCTTCCTCAACCGGAATAACATGCATACCAATACCGGCTCCACCCGGTGGAACCATATGTGTCAGTCCCTCCAGCGGGAGACGACTCATGCGTTCAAAGAAACGCCCCATCTCAGGATGCTCATTTAAGAAATCCTGATTCATATTAGAAAACTCAGCTGACCCCGGTACAAACATCGGGAGTACCCACTGTTTCTCATGAGCTTCATTCTCATAATTCCACTCTAAAAGACCGGTATAACTGGCCTTTTCCAACAGTTCAGAAAGTGTATCGTCATCAAGAGATGTTATCTCTTTTAACTGAGCAAATGTCTTTGGCTTTCTAATGCCTCCCATAGATAAAGCCAGCTCAGCTATCTCTTTGGTAGGCGCCAGATTAGCCACTGCCCAATATTCCGGATCATACTTTGTAATCTTCTGCAGTCCCAGCTTAATCTTTGCTCTGTCTGTAATCACCTTTCCCAACTTTAAGATTTCAGGACGTATGTCCTCGTCCCTCAAATCTTCAACCCAATCCGGGTAAAAATCTCCCAGATTATCAGGTCCAATTCCCATAATCATTTCCTCCTTTTACAACCCTTAAAAATTATAAGACTTCTTGTGGGGCACTTAAGGAAAAGGCCCACAAAAATCTATACTCCTCAAAAAGACTCGTGCTTATCTGCCAGAATAAGCTTAAGCGCCAAAAGCTTCCTTCACCTGGCCCCTCAACCAGTCAGTCCACTCATCAAATCCCTCACCTGTCTTTGCTGAAATAAAAAGAACTAAAGCATTGGGATTCAGCTTGTGCACGCGCTCCTTAACAGCCTCTTTTGAAAACTCACTAAACACCGGTAAGGTGTCACACTTATTGACAAGCACCACATCACATACTGAAAACATCAGTGGGTACTTAAGCGGCTTGTCATCTCCCTCGGGAACCGAAAGAATCATAGCGTTTTTTGATGAACCTGTATCAAACTCTGCGGGACAAACCAAATTGCCGACGTTTTCTAAAAAAACAAGATCCAAATCTTCAGTGCCAAACTCTCTGAGCCCTTGTCTTGTCATGTCAGCATCAAGATGGCACATGCCTCCTGTATGGATCTGAATCGCGCGGGCGCCGGCCTTTTGAATGGTGGCCGCATCCACATCAGAATCAATATCTGCCTCCATTACACCGATATTCATCTCATCCTTGAGTCTGGCAATGGTCTGGCATAACGTAGTAGTCTTGCCTGATCCCGGAGCTGACATCAAATTAATTAAAAAAGTCTTTTGCTCTTTCAATTCAGTTCGAAGTTTTTCAGCGTCGGCATCATTGTCCTCAAAAATGCTTTGCTTAACTTCTATGACCTTATAGTCTTCCATATAACCTCCATATAGTAAATAGTAAACTCTCAAATTATTTTTAGTTTCCTTATAACATAAATATAACCTAATTGATAATTTCTTGTCAATTAGGTTATAGTAAAAAATCCTTATAAATTATGGGATTGCGCGGCACAAATACCCACTTGTCTATTATCTGACAAATCGTTGATTTCGTTATTTGAAATCGGCAGTGCCCGGAAGAGGATACTTATCAGTAAGTGTCTTGATAATCCCACGGGCTTTTTCAACTCCTGCTTCCTGCTCTTTAATTACAATAGCGATTGCCTCTGCCACCTTGTCAAAATCTTCTTCCTTTAATCCACGTGTAGTAGCCGCAGGTGTACCAAGTCTGATACCTGAAGTCACAAATGGCGACTTAGGGTCGTTTGGAATAGTATTTTTGTTGGCTGTAATATGAGCGTCATCCAGCAATTTTTCTACAACTTTTCCTGTCAATTCAAAAGGTGTCAGATCAATAAGCATAAGATGATTATCCGTGCCATCAGAAACTATCTTGGTGCCTCTATCCTGCAAGCCTTTGCAAAGTGCCTGTGCATTTTTAACTATTTGCTTACCATACTCTTTGAATGATGGGTCTAGAGCTTCTTTGAAGCAAACAGCTTTGCCGGCGATAACATTCATAAGAGGTCCACCCTGAATACCAGGGAATACTGCTTTATTGAAATTATATTTTTCATTGGCCTCAGCTGTAGACATAATCATACCGCCTCTCGGTCCGCGAAGGGTCTTATGAGTAGTGGTAGTTACAATATCAGCATAAGGGATTGGGCTTTCATGCACACCTGCCGCAACAAGTCCTGCTATATGCGCCATATCTACAAAAAGCACTGCGCCCACCTTGTCACAGATTTCTCTGAAACGCTTAAAATCAATTTTACGACAATATGCTGAAGCACCTGCAATTATCATCTTAGGCTTGCATTCTACAGCAATACGTTCCACTTCATCATAGTCAATGAAGCCATTGTCGTTTACCCCATAAGGAACGATATTAAAATACACTCCCGAAAAGTTTGCCGGTGAGCCGTGAGTCAGATGTCCGCCGTGGTCCAGATTCATACCCATGACAGTGTCGCCTGGTTTTAATACAGCAAACTGAACAGCCATATTTGCCTGTGCTCCGGAATGAGGTTGTACGTTGACATATTCGCATCCAAACAATTCTTTTGCACGTTCTCTTGCCAAATCCTCTACAATATCCACCTTAGCGCAACCACCATAATAACGCTTGCCCGGATAACCCTCGGCGTATTTGTTTGTGAGTACAGATCCCATAGCTGACATTACAGCCGTTGATACCCAGTTCTCAGAAGCAATCAGCTCTATGTGCTCAGACTGGCGATTAAACTCAGCCTCAATAGCTTCTGCAATTTCCGGATCAGTGTTTTTGATGTCCTTTAATGTGTACATTACTTTCCCTTTCTATAACTTCTTTCCTTTAGTTACGTTAAGTCGGATAATTAGGAAAAAATCCGACTTATCAGATATACCTGCTTTCAAATTCCTTTTTAGTCAAAGGTTTATCAAAGAAAAATCCCTGGGCTAATTTTAAGGAATAATTACCTATAATATCTACCTGCTTGTCTGCCTCTATACCTTCCAGACAAACATCCACATCCAGGGAGTCAGCAAGCTCCGCTATCGACTTGACAAATATACTTGAAAATTTGTCATTATCCATATCAGAAACCACCGACCTATCGATTTTGATAGAATCAAGCGGCATATCTTTCATATGTCTGAGTGAAGAATAGCCTTTTCCAAAATCGTCAAGAGCGACTCTGCACCCCAAAGCTTTTATTCGATTGAGTGTAGCGATAATCTTATCGAAATCATCTACAGCATAGGAATCTGTAATCTCTATAGTGATATTTTGCGGATCTACGGCTGTGGCCTTTAATATCTCATCCAGCTTATCAGTAAAATCCTTTTGATTTAACTCACTTATAGCTATATTGACATCTACCTTATAGGAAGGATGTCCAAAATCATTCCAATGTTTACAAGTCTTTGCAGCATTTACAAGTACATAGACAGTCAAATCATTCATAAGTGACAGCCTTTTTGCATCAGGAATAAAATCTTCCGGCAATAACACTCCGTCTTTTTTAGAGTTCCATCTGAGCAAAGCCTCTGCTCCGCAACAGCTAGGCACTCCATTAACAAATTCCATGATTGGCTGATAGTATATTTCGAATTCCTTACAGTCATTTTCAACTGCCTTTATCAGATCGTTTTCAAATTCCATCTTTTGAGATGCAGCCTCATCAGCCTTTTCATCATAGAATTCAAAACGGTTCTTACCCTGATTTTTATCTGCATGCATGGCTATAGTAAGCCTGGTTAAAATAGCCTCCGGATCCTTTATCCCTTTCGGTGCTTTCACACCTCCCATGCCAATTGTTACTTTGTATTCCTGGTCTGCAACTGTCCATGGATTTTCAAACAAATTCATAATTCGAGCAACAATCAAATCCAGACTCTTATAGTTTTCGTGATCTACTATCACTGCAAACTCGTCTGCGCCCACACGATAGCACTTGCCCTTGATACCTGAAATATCGTTGATACTATGGGCGATAAACTCTAACAACTCGTCACCGATTTTGTATCCATAGCGTTCATTGATATCTGAGAAATTATCAAGGTCAATCATCAACACCGCAAATTCTTTGCCGAGTTTGGATGATACATGAAATTCCAATGATACATCCTTTTCACAGGCCTGTCTGTTGTATAACCCTGTAAGTATATCCTCGTGAGCCTGCTTTTCCACCTTCTTCTGGTAATTTCTCAAATCAGTAGTATCGTAAAAAGTAATAAGTCTTGCTTCATTGCCGTCTACCCATCTGATATTATTTACTGAGATATCAAACCATTTGCCTGAACCATTGGCAGAATATCCGTTGACCTCGGAAACGGTCTGTCGCTTTTCAAAGATAAATTCTTCTATAGCCAGCCTATCTATCTCATTAGAAAACATCTCACTGAAGGTATCATTAGTATACAAAAACTTTTTGGTGGCAACATCTGCCACTACTACTCCATATCCTGCATTCTGCAAAATAGTCTCCAAAGTGGAATAAGAGCTTGCCAGTGAATTGGTGGTGATTTTCTTCATCAGGATGCTGTGCAATAAACGCTTTACGTCATTGGCAAAGCGTATCTCCTCGACTGTCCACTGCCTGTCTACTCCTAAAGAAATTATACACAGATACATAGCAGCTGAATCATTGACATTAATCGGCAAAAAAATAGCCGCCTTGATATTGTTCTTTTTGAAGAAAACCTCAAAAGGCTCCGGCAAAACCGCATCAGAAGAAATCGTATAAGGTTTGCCATTCATAAAAGGAAGTTCTGTAAGAGTAACACCTGTGAAACTATCCTTGAGGGGCTTTTGTTCTTCGGTCTTCCACTCTAAAATCATATCTGCATGCTTGCCATCTTCAGACAGCTGCATAATAGCTGTATGGGTACTTTCGATATATCTGCCTGCCTCAGATAAAATATCAGCTGCCACCTGTGAAAATGGCTGTTCAGACTCTGTGAGTCTTAAGATATCAGTCATGATCTGATTTTTTTTAAGTCTTAATTCTATCTCCTGATTGGCATCCTGCTCTTCAATAAGTTCCTTCTTGAGATTACAGATTGCATTCTTTTCTTCAAAATATAATTTGAAAAAGTTTTCAAGAAGAGCTATAGACTTGTCAAATTGACTGGCTGTGGTAAACATGATTCCATCCGGCAGCTGTGTGGTCTCAGGCAGTCTGTCTTTGTCTATACCAAAACAAAGCCACATACCAATTATCCTGCCTGCCTCACCTCTGATAGCCACACCTCTATATAAAAAATAATCCTCTGAGCCATAGCACTCTACGATATTCTCGGGAGCACCATCCACAAAGGAATCGGAAATCTTATTTTTTAGCTCAGCGGTAAAATTGCAATCAACAAAATCCTCCTCAGACTTTGAGCCTGAGAAGGATGTAATCTGACCATGCGTTTTACTCATGCAAATCACATACATATCGTTGGATCTGCAAAATGTATCCTGCAAAGATTGTAAATCCTCGCTATTTACCTCTAAATCAAATATTAATCTACTAGTGTTGTCCATCCATATTTGTCCTCGAGCCTACCCCACTGAATGCCTGTCAGTGTATCGTACAATTTCTGTGTAAGCTCGCCAGTTTTACCTCCATTTATTACAACAACATCATCGATATATCTGAGTTCACCAACCGGTGAAATAACTGCTGCTGTTCCTGTACCGAAGACTTCCTCCAGCTTGCCTTCACTGCCTGCCTTCATGAGGTCATCTATACTCAGACGCTCCTCTCTGACTGTGTATCCCCAATCCCTCAACAAATGAATCATAGAGTCTCTGGTAACGCCTGGGAGAACGGTACCAACTGTAGGTGCCGTCCAAATCTCACCATCGATCTTGAACATGATATTCATGGTACCTACTTCTTCTACGTACTTTCTCTCATTGCCATCCAGCCAAAGGACCTGTGAATAACCAAGCTTTTCAGCCTTGACCTGTCCTGCAATCGATCCCGCATAATTACCACCGCATTTTGTAAATCCGGTACCGCCTGCGACTGCACGAACAAGTTCATTTTCTACCAAAATCTTGACCGGGTCAAGCCCTGTAGCATAATAAGCTCCAACAGGACAACAAAGAATCATAAACTTGTATGATTTAGCTTCATGTACACCTAGCGCTGCCTCTGTAGCAAACATAAAAGGACGAATATATAATGAAGTATCCTTCTCAGAAGGCACCCATGCTTCTTCTGTCTTGACAAGAGCTTTTACAGCTGCCACAAAGTCCTCCACAGGAAAAGCAGGCATGCAAAGTCTCTCATTTGAGTTAATCATTCTCTTAGCATTCATCTCAGGTCTAAACAACTGAATCTTTCCATCTTCACGACGATATGCTTTTAATCCTTCAAAAGTCTCCTGTGCATAATGAAGTGTCATACATGCAGGATCAAGCTCTATAGGTCCTTCCGGAACTATTCTGGCATCATGCCATCCTATCTCTCTATCCCAATCGCATACAAACATATAGTCTGTCATGTACTTTCCAAAACCAAGGTTGTTCCAATCTGGCTTTTCTTTTAAATGCTCGCGCTTTTCAAATCTGATTTCCATCTTTAGCCTCCGTACTCACCTATTATGATGTAGTTTTTCAATAATCTTAGGTTATTATCTTACTTTTCCCTTCTTGCGTCAACACTTTAGTGTACTAAATTGTAATCGGTGACATTTTTGGAAATATTCTGTGAACAATCAAATTATTTCTCCTTTAAATGATATAATTTTTGTAAATATATCTTAGGGGCTTTTACTATGAATATTTACACTCAGGTCTGCGGAATGATCATTGTAGCAATGCTCTTATTTTTTTACCACAGACAGCCTACCATGGGACTTAGTTCCGAAAAAAGATTTTGTATAACTTTATATATAATTTTAGCTTGTGTCGTTTTAGATATAGTTTCCTGCTATTTTATCGCCAAATCAAACAGATACGGCGTCACCCTGGTATCCGCAGTATGCAAGCTATATCTTATTTCTCTGCAGGCGGTTGCTTTCAGTGCCTTGCACTATGCTATTTCGGATATCTTCGAAAATTTCGGCAGCAAGCAGGAAAAATTTTTGTACCTATGCTTTAAAGGGATATGCATAGTAGGAATTGCTCTGACTATCTATTTGCCTATCTATTACTATTACGACGGGCACTCTCTATATTCCTTCGGGCCTGCAGCCTTTTGCACTTATATTTTTGCCGGACTTTATATAGTGGCCACCATGGCCTCCTCACTGATTTTTAAAAGATACCTAAAGCCTGCCAAGACAAATGCAATTCTCTTTTGGATGACCCTTTGGGCGATGGCTGCCATTATACAACTTTTGCATCCCAGACTGCTTATTGTCAGTTTTGCTTCCGCTATCGGGGCTCTTATTATGTATTTTGAAATGGAAAACCCACAAAGTTCCATTTCCAGACGAACCGGGCATTTCAGTTCTGCTGTCATAAGGGAATATTTCGAGCATATGTATCAGAATAATAAAAAATTTTCCGTGCTCATGATTTCCTTCAGAACCGTCACCGATTCTTCCAGTGACAACAAGTTGCTTCGCAAGACTATAGAGATGCTCTCGGAGTTTTTGTTTACCATAGATACCGCGAAAGTATTTGATACTGCAGAAGGCTATTTTTTACTGGTATTCAACAACAATGATTTTGTAGAAAGCACAAAGTTCAAAATAACCACTTATATTCAGTCAGTAGAGAGTAATCCCGATATTGCAAACGCCATTACTCTTATGAGACCATACTACACTATCATTCCGGATTGCAGTATCTGTGACAACGCAGATGAGCTTATGCTTTTACTTACAAGCTTCATTCCAAATGATCACAACACCGCAGTAGGAAACGAAGTAGTTGTAAATCTAGATATTATTGCTGAAGTGCGCCGCCGTAAACAGGTGGAAAAAATGGTTATAGAAGCCATGGAGCAGGACCGCATCGAGGTGCACTACCAACCCATCTACAACATTGCCACTCAGACCTTTACATCTGCAGAAGCACTGGTTCGTATACGATTAAATAATGATAAGCTCGTTCTGCCGACGGAATTCATCCCTATTGTTGAACAGACCGGGCGCATCGTACCCCTTTCTAATACCATATACAAAAAAACCCTTTCCTTCATGAAGTCATATCACATAGAACGGTTGGGTGTAGAAAATATAGAGTTGAACTTATCTGTTCGTCAGGGGGAAAGTCCTGCATTTACCTCTAAGATATTAGAGCAGCTTGAAGAATTTCAGATTTCTCCTGAAATGATTAATCTTGAGATAACCGAGACCAGCTCCCTTCACAGTAAGGAAGTACTTTACCAGAATATGAAGCGTCTCGAAGAATACGGACTTACTTTTTCACTGGATGATTTTGGCTCCGGCAGTTCTAATCTGAATTATATAATAGATATGCCTGTCAACATTGTTAAGCTGGACAACCATTTATCCGAAGAATATTTAGAAAACCCAAAAGCAAAAGCTATCGTAAATGCTGTTATCGAAATGGCTCACTCAATGGGAATAAAAATAATTGCAGAGGGAATAGAAACCAAAGATGCATTTGAAGCAATGAAAGCACTTGGTGTGGATTATATACAGGGATTTTATTTTTCGAAGCCATTGCCGGAACACGAATTTTTAAAGTTCATGCAGTCCCATAACTTGTAGTTTCTTATGCGCCACTCTACATATCCTTGGCAAGCGCGAGGAGGGAGGTGCCATGCCGAGCTTAGGAGGTACCGCTTTAGCGGTAGGTTGCCTAAG
>FLNY01000529.1_pt1 | contig 10971 bp, 7 predicted proteins | sample 1140381 | NCBI WGS metagenome assembly FLNY01 (sample SAMEA3878172, study PRJEB12797) | bioreactor metagenome | biome: Moose rumen | place: Sweden | collected 2011-10
GCGAAAAGAAGAAGCGTGAGACGGCCAACTTACGATTACAATATCAGCAAACTGCCAACAAACTGCATGATGCAGAAAATGCGCTTCATGAGATACAAACGATGCAGGTATCTAACAAAAATCGCAAGGCCCTTTATGAGCAACGCATCGAAGAGTTGAAGACTCGCATTGACATATTGGAGAAATCCATGGGAAAAACGGATAAGAGGGAGAAAGACAAGTGTTTGAGACAGTCGCAGATAGTAAAGAGGTTTAGATACTCGCTTACTCATTTCCAAGATGATTATGTCCTGAATAATGAACATTGGCTGCAACTGCGAGAGGAGGTAGAGCGTTTATTTCCTACTTTTTATCACATATTGAACGCGAGAACAGAACTAAATTCTAATGAGTACAAGGTATGCCTGCTTGTGAAAAGCGGTTTCGACCCCTTTGAGATAGAGGTCCTCATGGACAAAAAGCATACCTATGCCAGTAACATACGAAAACGTCTTCACAAGAAAATTTATGGATACGAAGGTAGTGGGGCAGAACTGGACAGGAAAATAAGAGATCTATAATCTTTTCCTGCCGATTATAGCGATATGCCTCGATTCTGGGCAATGCGTAACCTTTTGTTATTCAGCAACCTTCCTTCTCCTGTCACTTTTTGTCACTTTTTGGCTCTCCGAAAATTTGGTTTTACTCGGACAACTATCCTATCTTTGTCGGAGATAAATTGTTTGTTTTTCTTAACCAAATCAAGTATCATGCAAAAAAAATCTTTATTTTTGTAAAAAACTACAGATAATGAAGAAAACGTTTCCCATATTTTTAACATTGTTGACATCTGTATGTGCAGTGTCGGCACAGAACCTGGAAATGCTCTCAGGAAATCCTCAGTGGATATATGCTACCTATAGGAATCATGTTTTCCAAGGGGCAGAACTTAACGCACAAATTGACGATGCGTCCAACGGCTTTCTTGAAGTGGGGGGCAGGAAATATCACCGACTGTTTCAAACTGAACGGTTAGACTCTGACAATGGTGAGGTCGTTTTAACGCTTGTAGAACCTGTTGGGGTGAGAGAAGACAATGGCAAGGTGTATGTCCTGTGTGACGATTTTCAGAAGCAGGTTGCCCGGCTCAGCGAGCATGAACTGAATGCTGTAGACATACCATATAGACAGACATCAGATAGCGAACTGCTGCTATATGATTTCACATTGCAGACAGGTGACAGGTATCCCACATCTGAAGCATATGGTGACCTATACGTTGAAAAGGTGGAGCATGTAATCACCCATGACGCAAAGAGCAGAAAGTTATTCACGCTTACCAATGGTCTTCAAATACTGGAGGGAATTGGTTGCCTAAATAGCAGGAATGGCAACTTATTGTATTACTTGTACTCCCCAGAGGCTTGGAAACACAATAATGATTCATATTATAATCAGTTATATGAGTACAAAAAAGACGGAAATATTATTTATGAGAAACATGATGCCTCACAAGCACAAAAGTATTTCCCCGAAGGAACGAAGTGGACGGAGATAAGGTTGGACAGGGAGAAGTATGACAGTTGGTACTCACAGGTCGGCGACGAGTGGATACCAAACTTTGAGACAGTAGAATATCAAATACAAGGGTCGTACATTAAAGATTTCTGGAAAGATGGGGACTTCAAGACCTTTAATTGTGTGCATACCAATAGTACAGAGAACTCAGATTCCCTCTTTCTTCTATTATACGAAGGAGGACATGATTGGGAGGACAACGATTGGGTGGAAGTGACTCCCTATTTCTATGACGAAGACCATATGCTATGGCCAGGTCAGGCATATATGTTCAACTGGGAAATAGGAACAAGTTTGTATAGCCGAACGATAGAGGCGAGCAATTGCACCGACATGGACGAAGATGGAACACATGAATTCGGGATGATTACGGAGATAATGGAAGGGAGCTTCGGCGGAGTCAAACCACTGAAATATGTCGAAATGAACGGAGTACGCATCATTCAGGGCATCGGGGTGACAGAATGGAACGATGGGGAATGCCTTTTCGGCCCCGTAGACCCGTACACGGCCCTTTGTATTTTCCAGCCAGGTATGGATTTTGAGGAACACCACTATCGCTCCATGCTTGTCTATTTCGAGCGTGATGGCGATGTGTTGTATAATATGTGGCCAGACAAAAACGGAAACGGAATACATCCTATTGCGAATGAAAAAATAAGAAACGGAGGAATTACATATGACCTAAGCGGAAGGAGGGTGGACGCTAAAGCGTACGAAAACGAAAAACTGAAGAAGGGTATCTACATCAAGGACGGGAGAAAATTAATGGTGAGGTAAAGGCGCAGAGCTTGAAATTAATGTGGGAAATTAGTATCTTTGCAACAAACAAATATAATTACGATTATGAAGAATATATTGTTAACTCTTTTATTTACATTCCCGTTGCTTGCTAATGCAGAAAGTAACTATCCTACGATAAGGTTTAGTTCCTCCGGGGACCCATCGTTTTCTCCTGCGACAATAAGGCTTGATGTCTTTTATGAGACAGAGAATGGCTATGTGGGAAAAACTTACGGAATGGAGAACTATGGGACAATAGACGGACGGGAGTATGTCTGCGTACGGACATATACACGAAATGGTGCAGGTTATCAGGGGTATTCCTTTTTAGAGGTAAAATACCAGCAGGAAAAAGAAGATAGTCTTCTGTTCTTTCAAGATGGAGACAAGATATATTTTCTTCCCTCCAAAGATAGTGAAGCGTCGCTGGTGCTGGATTATGGTTTGAAGGAGGGCGACGAGTATGTCTCTGGCGACGGGCAACATTTCAAAGTTGTAGAGACTGGATACTTTGAGGAGTATGCCAAGGACATCTTCTACAATCTGACGAATGAAACGAAACCGAAGATGCTTCGTCTTCTTTCCGATGATGGAGACGAAGATGTATGGATAGAAGGTCTGGGGAGCATAAACTGGGGTATAGTACCTCTCTGGGTTGTAGAGAAGATGAAGGGGATGGACGGTCGCCCCCGTTCAAGCAAACTGGCAGAATTTGTTGATTTCCGAACCATGGAGACAATCATTGATGAGAAAATCCAAGGTTTGTTTAATGTTAATGTGGGTGACTGTTGGCATGCTCATTTCTATCCCCAAGAGAAAAATGAAGTGAAAGATGAGGACTATCAGTTTTATTTCGAAGGAGACACCTTAGTTATGACCGGTGTGTGGAATTTCCATTGTGCCGATACCGAGATAGCAGTAGAGTTGATAATTGATAAGGATAATGTATTGGCTTGGAACTTGAATGAAGTTTGGTACTGGTATTCCGGTAATGATTATGCAAGGGCAGAGGTCCGACTCCCCGGCTTCAAACCTGGCACATATAAGCTTTATTATGATGACCCCAACAAACCTCTAATTCTCATCTGCGACGGGGCAAACGGAGTGGAGAACATCAGCGAAACGCTTCGCCACGAGAACCAGAAGGGCGGAGTCTATGACCTGAGCGGAAGGAGGGTGGACGCTAAAGCGTACGAAAACCAAAAACTCAAGAAGGGAATCTACATCAAGGACGGGAGAAAATTAATGGTGAGGTAAAGGCGCAGAACTTGAAATTAATGTGGGAAATTACTAACTTTGCATGAGAATTGTTTAACTTAAAAGCACATAGTATGAGGGTATTTATTATTATATTAGTATATTTTATTCCTGTTTCTTTGAGGGCACAAAAAACCGAATATCCAACTATTTACACTGGATACGAGAATGATTTGTATAAGTATTATTCGACTGATACTATAGCAAATACATGGGAACTATTTTCCTTAAACAATGGAGAAAAGTCAAATCTCTCTTGTAAGGAGATTCCCACCATATACAAAAGCAATGAGAAAAACTACCACAAAGTCGTTGTCGGAGAAACAGATACATTGCTATACCGTCAGGATGGGAATAAAGTTTTTCTGCTGAACGATGGTCAAGATATTCTCATTCTGAATTACGGACTAAGTATTGAAGATACTTTTATATCACCAGAAGGAGATAAGTTCGAAGTTAAGGAAATCGTTCATTTGAAAAAAGATAGTTATAACACCTATTGGCGATACGATGATAAACTTGGGATTCTGACTTTCTCTGGTGAAACAGAACCCAGGATATTACTATTGTCCACAGAAAACGGTAACACAGATGTATGGATAGAAGGCATCGGATCTATTTACTGGGGAATTATCCCTCCATACATTCAGCAGAAATTAAACTCATGTTCAAAAGAATCATCAATAAGACATGTAATAACTTCAGAATGCTGGAATGTAGTTGGGGTCAACTTAAATATCAATGAAGACTATTATAAGAAAGTATTCTTTGAATGTCAAGGAAGTAGCGGGAATAATGACGTTATCCCTATGGAATACGAATTCCTTGAGGACACACTATATCTACATGGAACGTCTTTACTAGCAAGCGGAATATGCTTTGTAGAGTGTGATATTAAAAATAATTTTGTTGATATCATACTTGATAACAAATACTATGCAACTTCTGATAAAGGAAATAGGGTTGTTAATCTTAAAATACCAGACTTCAAAGCTGGCACCTATGAGGTGGGCTTGGCCGGAAAAGAACATGTAACGCTCGTCTGCGACGGGGCGAACGGAGTGGAGCACATCAGCGAAACGCTTCGCCACGAGAACCAGAAGGGCGGAGTCTATGACCTGAGCGGAAGGAGGGTGGACGCTAAAGCGTACGAAAACGAAAAACTGAAGAAGGGTATCTACATCAAGGACGGGAGAAAATTAATGGTGAGGTAAAGGCCAGAGCTTGAAATTAATGTGGGAAATTAGTATCTTTGCCCTAACATCCCAACAACAATTTAAACTTTCAAAAAAATGAAAAAGGCTATACTTACATTCTTAACTATCGTGCCGCTGATCTGCAAGGCTCAGGCTGTGGGATACCCAACTATAATGCCAGATACCGTTCAACCAGATGATTCTTGGGTAAACAACATGTATATGGCAAACGTTACCGTCCATTATCAGACGGAAGAAAATGAAGATATTCATCTGACATACAGCTATGGAGGAACGGAAACGATAGCAGAAAGGACGTTTGTCAGGGTAAAAGTAATGAGAAGACCCATCGCAACGGCCAGTCCAATATCCAGTGCATTGTTGTACGAGTACAGATATTTTGACAAGGAGCGTATAGACACGACTTTCTTTTTCTGTCAAGAAGGTGACAAGGTGTACTGCTCCCTTGACAAGGGCGGCGAGGCCATACTGGTGCTTGACTACGGGATGACGGTAGGTGATGAGTTTGTTGCATCTGACGGAAGACATTTCAAAGTAACAGAGACAGGCTATTTTGAGGAATATGACAAATCGCTGTTCTTTGACAGAAATAAGCTTCCCAAGATGTTACGTCTGCTCTCCGATGAGGGAGAGGAAGATGTATGGATAGAAGGTATCGGTAGTGTGAAATGGGGAATACTCCCATTATGTCTCGCCTCCAGAAACCGCGTCTTTGACACAGTACCTGTCAAGAGCCAACTATGCTGCGTTCGTGGTGTCTATGGTATAAGAGATATTGAGGCTGTTTTCGACATTTCAGAGGGAAACTATTTCTTCTCCTACTTTGTGCCTGGCGAGAAAAAAAGCGATAAAGAGAGGTATACAGAAATCTCTTTTAATGCCGACACGCTATGTATCAAAGGTATAGGTGATGTGTACTCTACGTTCGAGGATACCAAAGAACACTATATAGAGTTGATGGTTCACGATGAGAATACCATTGCATGGAATTTCATGGCACGTTATCCAATATCCAGTTATGTATGCAGAGAATATGAAGTGAAAATTCCTGGATTTAAGGCGGGGACATACCAGTACTGGGTTGCGGAGAACACTACCAAGTCCATCGTCTGCGACGGGGCAAACGGAGTGGAGAACATCAGCGAAACGCTTCGCCACGAGAACCAGAAGGGCGGAGTCTATGACCTGAGCGGAAGGAGGGTGGACGCTAAAGCGTACGAAAACGAAAACCAAAAACTGAAGAAGGGTATCTACATCAAGGACGGGAGAAAATTAATGGTGAGGTAAAGGCCAGAGCTTGAAATTAATGTGGGAAATTACTAACTTTGCATGAGAATTGTTTAACTTAAAAGCACATAGTATGAGTCCATTGATGATAATATAGGCTTTACGAGTAAAGATTGCAAAATGGGAATTAACGGGCATATCAATTGCTCATACACATGTACAACCGGTGCACATGATAGCTTTTACGTACAATTACATCAAAAGAAAAAGAATACATATTAATTGATAGTCGTTGATACGAAATTCCGTTATATTGAATACCTTTACACTGGCATGTATATTCTTTATATGTCATCTTGTACAGGCCCAGAATCCGTTGCTCAACCCTCTCTCCCTGAGGGACTGGGCAGAGAGGCTTGATGTGCAGTCACGGCTGCTCCCGCAGGAGGTGGTCTTTGTCCACATGGACAACAATTGTTACTTTCTGGGTGACACCATATACTATAAGGTGTATGTCACCAGGAGTGACACGGAACGGCTGACAGACATGAGCCGGGTGGTCTATACGGAGTTGCTGGACAACGATGGTTACCTGATAGAACGACAGATACTGAGAATGGAGGATGGACAGGCCTTTGGCTCGTTCTGCCTGAGCGACACGCTGTATTGTGGTCACTATGAGTTGCGGGCCTACACCCGATGGCAGCTGAACTGGGGCATGTATGAGCATGAGCACAGCGAGCGGACGAAGTACTGGTTCTTCAACAAGAAGATGAGAGATGAGTTCTTTCGTGACTATGACAAACTGTACAGCAGAGTGTTTCCTGTCTACATGAAGCCGAGGAAGGAGGGGGAGTATGCTCAGGATATGGCTTTACGCCCGTTGCGCAGATACTATAAGACACAAGATAAGGAGCAGAAGGTCCTTGTCTCACTCTATCCGGAAGGTGGCGATTGGGTGGAGGGCATCGCCCAGCGAATAGCCTTCGAGGCACGTTCGGAGGAGGGGGAACACATGGATGGAACGCTCGTCGTACAGGACGAGAAAGGAAACCTGGTGGCTCAGGGCACAACGTTGCATCGGGGAAGAGGTATGGTAACCCTGACCGGAAGCTGCGACAGCCCATTCAAGGCCCGTTTCAGATGGGGAGAGGGCCGTGAGACGGAGGTGGAACTGCCTCAGCTGAAAAGGAATGGGGTCGTACTGGATGCCCGACAGGACGAGAACGACCTTCTGCTTCACATCACAGCCAGGGGAGAGCCAGAGAACGATTCACTGGCATTTACGATTCTTCATAATGGAAGGCTGAAATGTCATCGGGCCGTAGACTCGCCTGATATGCAAATAGCATTGGACAGCCTTCCCAATGGTATCGCCCAGATTACCCTATACGACAGAAAGGGCAGGATATGGGCCGACCGTCTCTTCTTCGTTCTCCACAAGGGTTTCTCTCCTCAGACGGTGTCCATTGAGCATATCAAAGACAGCTATGAGCCTTATAGCCCTGTTCGGCTAAGGCTGAAGGGTGTCGCTTCCGGAGTCGTCTCCGTGTCTGTACGTGACAAGGCTCTGTCACCATACACCAACGACGACGGGACTATCCTCACGGAGATGTTGCTCTCCAGCCAGATAAAAGGGTTTGTTGAGCATCCGTCTTATTACTTTGAGAAATACGACGAGACACATCTGCGAAACCTTGACCTGCTGATGATGGTGCAGGGCTGGAGAAGGCACGGCTGGCACGAGCTTACTCATCCGATGACCATTTCCCATCCTGTGGAGAAGAGCAGGACGCTGTATGGCGAAGTGTACCGAATGAACATTCCACCTAAAAAGGGGTTCGACCCACACCGGATAGACAACCCGAACTGGAAGTCAGCGAAAGAGCAAATCGCCGAGTCATGGATTCCCACACCCGATTCTCCCGGGAGAAAAGGGTTCACACTCTCTCATGGAGGGTCTGGCCCTGTCACGCTAAAGGGCGCGATGCAGTACTTCGCGTTTGACCCCTATGGAGATATGGAGGACGATAATGCACAAGGAAAAGCGATGATGTATGACCAACACTACCTGAAAGCCAAGCAAGAACTGAAAAGGGAAGTGCTGGTACACGCTGAGTTCACCCAGCCTGGTGTGGAAGGGGTCATAGGCGATGCTGTAACGCACGAGGGGAGGTTTACGATTCCTCTCCCAGATTTCTATGGTCATTGTATGATGCATGTAGCCGCCTCGGACAGCACGCGTTGGGACAAGCAGACACAAAAGGGGAAAAGACCCTTCCAGTGGGTCTATGCGGATGATGAGCGAAACACCTCTGCGGTGCCAGAGTTTTACGTAAGATTGCAGTTCCCCTACCCTCGCTTTGCCAAGCCGTATGACTTCTATCATACCCAAGATACGATTTATCTTTCAGACGAAGAAGATGCAGAACGACTTGACTCCAAAGTAATCCGCCTTCGCGAGGTAACGGTGAAAACGAAGCGAAACGGCTTGAGGGCATTCAACCAGACCAAGCCCGCCTTCAAACTTGATGCTTACGAGGCATTCAACGCTGTGGTTGATGCGGGTCTCCATCCTCCTGTATATTACAAGGACGTAACACTTGACCTTGCTATTGCTGCCAATTACATTGGCGAGATGGGAGTAAAGAGCCGTGCCTACACCCTGGAGCCGCGCTGGAACTACAGGAACGACTCTCACTTTATGGATGCCATTACCCGCTTTCGTTTCCGCCAGCTGTGCTACCTTGACAGCATCTATGTTTTTACGGACTATTCGCCACGCAAGGAGGGAGACAGGCGATATGCACAAGACAACCAGCCGGAAGTCAGCGTCGACCTTCACCTGATGCCCGACGATGGCAGAAGGAGTGCTTTCCGTGACCGTTTCTACCTGCTCCCGGGATATAATGTGTGTGAGGAGTTCTATCAGCCTTGCTACGAGAGTCTTTCGCCCCAGGATGCTCCCAAGGACTATCGCAGGACGTTGTATTGGAATCCCAGCATTCAACTGGATGAAAATGGCACAGCTACCATTACGTTCTGGAACAATTGCAGGAAGAATCAATTGTCGGTTTCTGTGGAAGGTCTCGCACTGGATGGCCAACTCCTGACAGGGAGGAAATAAGCAATATATATTTACGTATATGCCACCATACTCCTAACATACACCTATGCTATGGATTTTTCTTTTACTCGCAACAATAATGCCTCCCCTTAAAGGTTATTATGACCCTTATATCACTCCCAAGTGGATATGGTCAATGGTTTTTGTTCTATTTCTTATTATAACATGGATGTGGAGGGAGTGTTTGTCTCCTAATATAAAACACATACTTTTAAACAAGTCCCCACATATGCCTTTAGTTATGGTAATGTGTATTTGCGGACTGGTCTTTTTCTCTAAATTCAACAAGAGTGAAGTAGATGATTACATGATGTTTGAAAACTCGACAGTAATATCACTGCATTTATGTATCCTTCTCCCATTTATTTTTGAGAAAAAAGTATATCCCTTTTCATATATAATATGGCCTTTTATTCTTACAACTCTTCTCCTCCTACAATGTAGAACGGCCTATATTTGTATATTCGTGTATATTACATCTGTTCACACACATTGTAAATGGAATATACTTTTCCCTATAGTTTTTGCAATCTCCATTGCTGTGATTTTAGTCAAAAGAATGTCTTTGATATATCAAAAAATTCCACCTCTAACATTGAGATGCTGAAAAAATTGTTTTAATTTTGTAAATGTATATTATTTGGACGAGAACGGATGTTATCATGTAGAAATTGACTTACCATGATGAGAAAAACAATAGTATGCTTTTTGTGTTCTGTCTTGATGATGACAGCGTATGGACAGGAGACCATGTGCTCTGTTCCGTTGGATGAGGACTCGTGCAGTTATTGGTATTACCACGACGAGTATTGGGACGAACCCGTGTTTGACGACATTGTGATTATACTTTGTCGAAAAGAGGGTCGCTGGCAGGGACTCTTCTATGGGAGCAGCGACCAGTTTGCTGATGCCCGCGAGGGGTATTACCCTGGGTTCTGCGTGTTACCGATGGAGGATATTAAGATGTGGGGAGACTCTGTCTCTTTCTCGCTGAACTCTATGGGGGTAACATTTGTGAGCCGCCCCATAGGTTTGGATTGCGAGTCAAACGAGGAGGCGTTGGCCAAGGGTTACTCAGAGTGGAGACAGCCTTCGAAATACTTCTGGAAGGAAGTGATGTGGAAGGGTAAGGTATTAGCGGAATGTTTGTATCTCAAAGAGAATGGGGCGGAGGGGACGCGTCTGCCAGCCCATCACTTCAGAGCTATCTCCAGCAGTAAGGCGAGAAGAATGGACCGCAACTCACTGCAAGAGAGTCAAGAACAGTGGAACAGAACTCAAAGCCCTAACCCTCAGGGGATGAACATCATGGAAGAGTACATGCCGTAGCCTTGGTATTTGACGACCAGATAACAATAGGAAACAACCAGTGTAACAAAGAAGAGTAAAACAAAGACGAAGATGAATTTACAGACTCTAGGGTTCGTCATATTATATGGATTGCTGGTGTTGCCCTCCTGCACGTTTTTTTCCACAATGTTTAGAAATATAAAAGATACAATAATGAAGAGATTAATCTGCATATGGATGCTATGCCAACTGGTACAGATGTGCATAGCTCATGAGGTACTAACGAACGGTTTGGTATACAAGCTTGACGAACGGTCGTTAAGCGCATCAGTGGTGGGACGAGATAGTACGAGTAGTAATCTACTTGAAAGAATCAGCATACCCGAGACATTGGCATACGAGGGGGCTTACTATCGAATCGTTTCTATCGAAGATGGAGCCTTTGCAAATTGCAAAGAGTTGCTTTCGATAGAACTACCTAAATCTGTTCTTCGATTGGGGAATGGATGTTTT